>UMLB01044359.1_pt1 | contig 24161 bp, 23 predicted proteins | sample 1966481 | NCBI WGS metagenome assembly UMLB01 (sample SAMEA4836192, study PRJEB28245) | human gut metagenome | biome: gut microbiome; material: fecal sample | place: Denmark | collected 2008 | reverse complement strand
GGGCGCCAGTTTAGCTTACTTACAGGGTCATGCCCTCTGGAGACAATTTCTGCCGGCTACCAGCTCATTCTTTGTACTTTCATTACTGATCCAAACACTCCGATTACAGCACCTTTCGGTGGACGCTTCCTGTAATCATTATGGTTGTTCTTTAGTGCTCGCTTATGCAGCCTTTAACTGCTCTCCCTGATGTCGAATATCTTTCACTTGTCGCAGCCCTCTTGGGCTGCGTGGATTGAAATTTTTTTTATCGTCTTTAAGAGCCGCTTCTTCTTTGTCGCAGCCCTCTTGGGCTGCGTGGATTGAAATGATAGCTTCATCACTATAGCCTTGTTTGTGCAACTGTCGCAGCCCTCTTGGGCTGCGTGGATTGAAATACCTAAAGTGATATTAAATGTTTGATTAGGTATTGTCGCAGCCCTCTTGGGCTGCGTGGATTGAAATATCAAATCCACCGATAGCAACGGAAATAAATAATCCGTCGCAGCCCTCTTGGGCTGCGTGGATTGAAATCTGTTTATCAATGTAATCGTCAGCCATCGTCCTCGTCGCAGCCCTCTTGGGCTGCGTGGATTGAAATCGTTACTGCGGGCCACTTGTTGTGCTGCTACCGGTCGCAGCCCTCTTGGGCTGCGTGGATTGAAATAACTCGTCCTTCTACCGCTTCAAGCTGTGCTGTGTGTCGCAGCCCTCTTGGGCTGCGTGTATTGAAATCCATTTTTGATAGCACAAGTAGCGCTTATGGAGGTCGCAGCCCACTCGGGCTGCGTGGATTGAAATAACTATCTGGCGACCAGTAGGGGTACGTTTGTAGTCGCAGCCCATTCGGGCTGCGTGGATTGAAATTGAAACAAGGCGTAAAAGCATTAGCCTCCGTGTGCGTCGCAGCCCTCTTGGGCTGTGTGAATTAGATTCTGGAATGATGTCAGATGATGAAGAATTTCATGAAATCAACAAAATATTAGCTGAAACTTATAATTACAAGTATAGGAGAATGTCACGTGGGTAAAAAAGAAGAATTAGAAAAATTAATTGCAGAGCGTGACCGCTTATATGAAGACCATTTAAAAGAACATGAAAAAATTGCAAAGAAAAGTTTTGAATGGTCAGTAAAAAATCATAAAGGCGGGCTTGATGGTTATAACCCGTATGATGAAGAAATGAGTAAATTACACAAAGAGTTTTGTGAAAAAGCAAAAAAAATACATGCTGAAATAGAAAAACTTAAAGATTAACTGCGCTTATGTTTTTACATAGGCGCTTTTTTGAATGAGATAAAATATACATTAATTTTACTGTATGCTTTTTTATAATGTTAGTACTAAAATTTTGCCGTTTTTTATTTATTTTTTTACTACTTTAATATCAGATATTTAAAATATAAAGGATTTCTTATATTTTTGTCGAATTAATTATTATATATTTTAGTGTGTTTTATGGAGTCTGTTATGGTGGATTATACTTTACTTGCAAAAGCTGCTTTGCTGCATGATATTGGCAAATTATGCTATCGTGCGGGGCTTACAAATGAGCCGGAAACATATCCAGAATATGGTGCCCGGTGGCTGGCGCGTTTATTGCCCGAAGATGATGAAGCCATGCAGCAGCTTCTGCGCTGCATAAGCTATCACCGCAGGCGCGATTTTGAAGCAGTAAAACTTAAAGACGATGATTTGGCATATTTAGTTTATTTTGCCGATACGATTGCATTCGGAGCTGAAAAGACCGAACGCCGCCAGGATGATAAGTTTGATGCTTCGCTGTGCCTGGAATCGGTATTTAATTATTTTTCGGACCACGATACTTATAAACGCTATTTTTTGCCTAAAGAGATAAATACCGGCAAAGAAATTAATTACGCAGTGCGTGATAACATTAAAGCAAGCCCGGAAGATTATTTAAAACTTTTAAAAATAATTGAAAATAAATTAAAGCAAAAGCCTTTGGCGCAGATGTACCCCTATGAGCTTTTGCAGGTTCTTGAAGACGCCCTGTATTATGTGCCGCTTACGGTGCGCGAGGATTTGCCGCGCGATATTTCGATGTTTGAGCATGTAAAAATAACGGCGGCGCTTGCGGTAAGTATAGCCCATTATTTTGAAGCTAACGGAATTACTTCGTATGCTTCGCTTTGTGAAAAGCAAAAAATTGCCCAAATACAAAACGAGCCGCTGTTTTTAATTGTTTCGGCCGATATTGCCGGTATTTACGGCTTTTTAACAACTCCGGCAGAGCAGTCGCCGCTTGCTACCATGCGCGGGCGCTCGCTGTATCTGGAATATTTTTCGCAGCTTATAGCAGACGAACTTGTAAATTATTTAAAACTTTCACGTGCAAACATTATTTATACCGGCGGCGGGCGTTTGTATTTGCTGGCGCCTAATACGCCGCAGTTTAAAGAGGGTGTAAAAACTTTTGCGGAGTACATTAACGGGTGGCTGCTGCAAAACTTTGGCACTCAGCTTTATGTATCTGTCGGCGCGGCGGAATTTACGCCGGTAGAGCTGGTTGGCAGGCAGCTTGGCAGCGATGTTATGGCGCGTGCCGATTTGCAGGTGGAAAACAATAAAAAGAACCGCTACTCGGAAGCGGTTCTGTCAGGGCTGTTTGACCCTGAAAGCAGTTTTAACCATAACGAAGCGGCTTCGGAATGCTGCGTATGCCACAGAAACGTTGCTGCTGCCGATGAAGGGCGCAAAGACGGCCTGTGCAGCAACTGCCGTGCGCTGCTTGAACTCGGCAAAGCTTCTTTTATGGATGACAAGGTGCTGGCAGTATGTTCAAACCGCATCAGCGGATGTATTGCGGTGCCCGGCTATAAAAGGGTGCTGTACTTAAAAATAATAGCTGCCAAAGATTTGGAAAAATTTAAGCAGCATAATAAACTGGCTTATCTTTACAGTATTAAAGGCGGAGCTTCCGATAACTGCCCGTATTTCCGCATACGCCGCTGCGATTACTGCGTGCGCGATGCCAAAAGCGGCAGACTGCCCGATATGAAGATGCTGGCGGCCAAAAGCATGGGCGAAACCTATACCGGTGTTAAGCGCCTGGGCGTATTAATGGCGGACGTCGATGCTATCGGCATAGCTTTAAAAGCAGGTTTTTACCGCAACGATTTGCCCGACCCGCTGAGGTATCTTACATTATCGAGGCAGGCGGCGTTTTCCGGCAGGCTGTCATTCTTTTTTAAAGTAATTTTAAATAAAATTTTTAAAGGCGATATGCAGAACGCTTCCGGCAAAGTAACGCCGGTGTTCAGGCTGTTTAACAAGCCCAAGCAGCTTTGGCGCAATATACACGTAATTTACAGCGGCGGCGATAACATTTTTCTGCTTGGCGCATGGGATGACGTTGTGGAAGTGGCGGTTGATATTCACCGCGCGTTTGAAAGCTATACCAACGGCAAACTGGCATTTTCGGCGGGCATAGGCATGTTTACGCCCGATTTCCCCGTAAGCCAGATGTTTATTCAGGCGCAGCTGATGAAAAAAACCGCTAAAAATGTTCCGGGTACCGGCAAAATTGCTTTGTTTGGGCAGAATGCGGATTATGTAAGCGGCCCGGAAGGCGGGCTGGCCCACGTTTATGACTGGAACGTTTTTGAAAAACAGGTTTGCAGTGAAAAACTTAACTTTTTAACAAACAATTTAAGTTTCGGCATTGCCGCAGTACCCGGCAAAATAAAGGCCGACAGGAACACTTTGTATAAGCTGCACGGTGTGCTTGCCGCAGCGGCAGGCAGGTTTAATCTGGCTCAGTTTGCTTATGCGGTTGCTCTGCTTGAACCGAAATCGGAAAATGCCGCACAGGCGGAAATATATAATAATCTGCGCAGCAGGCTGTATGCCTGGGCGCTTGATACGGAAGGGCGCAGGCAGCTTTTAACGGCGCTGGAACTTTTAATTTACAGTTTGCCCAATGCGCCTAAGGAGGACTTTTAATGGATATTATAGCCAGGGCCGAAAATGCCATTAAAGGCATTATGGTTAAAGACAAATTTAATAATAATATACTGCTGTTAAAAACCGGCCATATCCGTAAGTTTTTAACTTCGGTCAACCTTGTGCGCGACCGCGTGGAGGTTTATAAAATGCGCGGGCAGGAGCCGGACAGGCTGCCGCCGGAGCTGGTTGCGGAGGTAAAATTTTTAAAGGTTAAATTAATGTATTTGGCCGGGCGCGAAAAAAATATTGTTGGCGCGTTTGTAGAAAAATCCGGGCTGATAGAAATGATTGACAGCATTGGCGACAGTACGGAAAGATTTGACACTTTTGCCAAATACGTACAGGCGCTGGGGGCATTTCATAAATTTTACGGAGGCAAGGATAAATAATGAAGCAGGCAGTTTTAAAAGGAAAGTTTTTAATAGAGGCTGTTATTACTCTGGTAACGGGGCTGCACATTGGCACCTCCAGCGATTTTACTCCTATCGGCGCGGTAGAAAGCCCCTTTGTGCGTGATCATTTTACCAAAGTTCCCATTATTCCGGGCAGCTCGCTTAAAGGCAAGCTGCGCACTTTGCTGGCTAAAATGCGTTCGCCGGGTTATGTTTTAAATAAAATTGAAGATGACGACGAAGTTATCTGCCGTTTGTTCGGTTCTACTTCCAAAAACGGTGTTATAGGCGCACGCCTGCAATTTTATGATGTATTTGTAACGCCGGAAAGCATTGAAAAAATAAGCCGTATGGATACCGATACCTACATGGGCGAAGTAAAATTTGAAAACTCCATTACAAGGCTTACGGCAACGGCAATACCGCGCCAGATTGAAAGGGTGCCGGCAGGTACCGATTTTGCGTTTAAACTTGTGTACAACATCGAAAACGAAAAGGAAATCGAAGAAGATTTCGCAACCTTATCGGCAGCGCTTATGATGCTGCAGATGGACTACCTTGGCGGCCATGGCTCGCGCGGTTACGGCAGGGTGGCTTTCAGTAATTTTTCGGTGCGGTACGCCGGTTTAAACAAAAATCTTGAGGAGTATGCCGGAAGGCTTAAAACTGCTCTTGAAGGAAGCTGCTTAAAATGAAGTATTATATTTTGCAGTTTAAGTTTTTAACTCCGGTGCATTTTGGCACTGCCGAAAATAAAAAAAGCGGCAATTTGCAGTCTTTTAACTGCTGCGCCGATACTTTTTTCAGCGCGCTTGTAACGGAAACGGCGGCGCTTGACGGAGAGCTTTGCAGCCGGTTTATTGAAGCAGTGCAAAAGGGCGGGCTGCTTTTCAGCGATTTTCTGCCTTATTACAGCGGCGCGGAAGAAGAACTGTATGTGCCGGTGCCGTATAACTGCAAGGAAAAAGTAAATCCGCTTGATTTGCAGCTGTCTTTTAAAGAACTGTGCTTGCAGTATGAAGCGCTGCGCGACCACGAAAATATGGCTTATATCCGCGTAAGCGGCATTTATGATTACCTGCACCCGTATGAAAGCACGGCTAAAGAGCAGGAAAAGCACGATTTTGGCTGGAGCGGCGTACAGCGCAGGCTTGATTTTAGAAACGGCGGGCGGGCATATTATGTAAGCAATTATACTTTTGCGGAAGGTGCCGGGTTATACTGTATAGTTGAATTGGATGACGTAACTTTACTTGAAGGGCTTGTTAAAGCGGTGGAACTGCTTGGGCTGGGCGGCATTGGCGGCAGGCGCAGCAGCGGCTTTGGTAAGTTTGTGTTAAAAGGCGCTCCGCAGCTTTTAAGCGAAGACTGCGGCGGTGATGCCGGTATGCTTAAGGTTTTGCTCGAAAACAAAACAAGCAGCCTGCAAATGTCGCTTTCCGTATTGTGCCCGGTGCAGGAACAGATTGCCACCGTAAAAAAAGGTGCGTTCAGTTTATTAAAACGCAGCGGTTTTGTTTATAACCAAAACTTGCAGAATTTTGAAAAACGCAGCAGTGTATACATGTTAAAGGCGGGTTCGTGCTTCCCCGAAAGGGTGGAAGGGCGCCTGCTTGAATTTACGGCTTTGGGGGCGCAGCACGCCGTGTACCGCTATGGCAAGGCCGTATATATGGGGTTGCCTGTATGAGTATCAGTAATTTTGAATATAAAAAAATGTCTGTAACCTGCCTGGGCCCGGTGCATATAACCGACGAAGTGGGAATGGTATACAGCTATCAGTATTTGTACGATGCCGGCAGCAGGCGGGTATATTTTTTGAATGAACGCCTGTGGGTAAAATTTTTGTATAAACATAATTTGCTGGCAGAGTTTGAAGAACTGATAAAAACCAGGCTGCGCGCCGGAACTTTGTGCGAATGGGTTCAGGAAAAAGGCTTTAAAATAGAAGATTTGGGCGACGCTGTAACAGATTATGCCAATGTTGAAGTAGCGCCGGAAATACTGGCTGCCAATAAAATGCGCCTTACGGAAATTGTGCGTACCGTGCATAATGTTGAAGGCCAGCCGTACATACCGGGCAGCGGCATTAAGGGCGCGCTGCGCACGGGGCTGCTGTTCAGCCTGCTGCTGCAGGAAGACAAGCTGCGTAATGCTGCCTGGGCCGAAGTCAGCCGTATTATTAATGACAACAGGCTGCGCGATAAAAATTCTGCCTTTGCCAGGCTTGCGCAGAAGTTGGAAATTGTGCTGCTGCACCGTTTAAAAATACCCAAAAACGAGTACAGTGCGGAATTAATGCCGCAGTCCAGCATGAACTGCAGTATTATGAAAGGCTTGTCGGTAAGCGATTCATACAGCAGCGGCAAAACAATACCTGTAATTGTGCAGAAGCGCGAGGCTGTATATATTGTTAAAACAGGGCAGGTAAAAACCAAAAACCTTACATTGTTCCGTGAATGCCTGCCGCCGGGAGCGCATCAGCATTTCAGCATAACGCTTGATAAAGCGGTGTTTGGCGGTATCGGCATTACATCGGCGGCAGAACTTATTAAAAGGCAGCGTGATTTTACCGATTTTGTGCTGCAGCGAGAAAAAATTATTTTTGAGCAGGCTCTAAAACAGGAATTTGTCCGGGCAGAAAACGCCAATTTATTTTTGGGCAGCGGCAGCGGCTTTTTAAGCAAAAGCCTGCTGCTGGCGCTTGCGCCGGACCAAAAATCGTTTACAGATGCGGCAGCGGTAATTTTGCATAATAATTTTTATAAGCACGCGCACCTGCGGCTTGATAAGTTTGCTGCGCCGCGCGGCCTGCAAACGGCCAAAACGCATAAGGGCATAACTTTAATGGGCGTCTGCGCCGTTACGGAGGAATAATTATGCTGCAAATTTGGGAAGTTTTATTGCAGCTGCCGGAAGGGCAGCGCCTGCATCAATCGTTTGGCAGCGTGCTTCATGGCGCGTTGATGCAGTATGCCCATAAGGATTTTGCGGAAGCCATGCACTGTTCTGCACTGCGCCCGTTCAGCCAGTTTGTGTATTACGATAAGGCACGCTGCAGCGCAGTATGGCAGCTTGCGTCGCTTAATAAAGAAGCCGCAGAAGAAATTTTATATGCGTTAGGCAGGCTGCCGCAAAATTTATATTTAAAGCAAAAAGAATATGTGGTACAATTAAGTAAACCGCGGCCGGTAAAGCAAACAAGCTATAAAGACATGGCAGAGCAGTTTTTTACCATGCCGCAGCCTCCGCGCCAGGCAGAATTTAATTTTATAACTTCCGCATCGTTTAAGGCGTTTGGCAGTTATAAAATTTACCCGGATAATGCTTATATTTTCCGCAGCCTTTTAAAACGCTGGAACGCTTTTTGCGGCGGGCTTGTGCTTGAAGAAAATAATCTTGAAGAACATTTGGCGCAGGCAGTGAAGGTTACCGGCTATAATTTATCTTTGCAGCAGTATTCTGTCGGCGGCGCACCGATAGACGCGTTTAAAGGCCGTTACAGGCTGCTTTTCCGCGGTACGCAAAGCCAGAACAGGATTGCGGCGCTTTTAGCCGCATACGCCGAATATGCCGGTATAGGCGTTAAAACAGCGCTGGGCATGGGCGGCGTAAAAATAAGTTTTTTATCCTGATACAGGGACGGACGCCGTTAAAATTAACGAACCCAATCATCATTTCTTAAAACAATCAGCCTCTTTAGGGGACGGAAAATTTTTGTAAAATGCGCGCTCAGATATTGCATTTTTATTAAATGAGTGTTAGGATATGGCTTAACAGTTATTTGAGGGGGCATGGTGCATGATTACGTATCGGCGAGCTACGTTTGATGATGTAGAAAATATTCATAAACTTCTGAATGATTATGCGCACGAAGGCTTGATGCTGCCGCGCGCACGCAACGCAATTTACGAAAACCTGCGCGATTATATTGTGGCGATTGAAAATAACCGCCTGATTGGCTGCGGTGCGCTGCATTTTGTGTGGGACAGGCTTGCGGAAATACGCTCGCTTGCCGTTGACCCGGAACGCAAAGCAAGCGGCATAGGGCGTAACATTGTGCATTTGCTGGAAAAAGAGGGGATAGAGCGCGGCGTAAAAATGTTTTTTACGCTTACTTACCAGCCCGGCTTTTTTGCCAAGTGCGATTACATTGAAACCGCCAAAGAAAAATTGCCGCAGAAAGTATGGAAAGAATGTGTTTATTGCCCGCAGTATCCGTACTGCAACGAAATTGCTTTTGTAAAAACCACGGTTGATTACGAACCCGGCGACATTATGTTTTAAAAGTAAATCAAATAAAAAATCCCGCTCAGTGAGCGGGATTTTTTTGTACGCAATTTGTCAAAGGAAAGTTAAATTATTTTTTCTCTACAAGTTTAAGAGGAACGGAAATTTTGGCATCAATTTTTTCGCCTTTAGCCAGTTTAACGGCAGCTTCAAGGCCCTGCTGGCCCATCAGTTCCGGCTGCTGGGCAATGGTAGCGGCCATGGTGCCTGCTTCAACAGCTTTCAGGCCGTCGTCAGTACCGTCAAAACCAACGATAAAGATTTGTTTGCCTGCGCTCTTGGAGGCTTCGATAGCACCGAGAGCCATTTCGTCATTCTGGGCAAAAATTGCCTGAATGTCGGGGTTAGCCTGCAGCATGTTTTCGGAAACGGTCAGGCCTTTGGTACGGTCAAAATCAGCAGACTGTTTAGCTACAACGCTTAATTTCTGGTCGGCAACTTTATGGAAGCCTTCGCCGCGTTCACGGGTTGCGGAAGCACCGGGGATGCCTTCGAGTTCAGCAACTTTTACGCCTTCGCCAAGTTTTTTAATAATGTATTCAGCAGCCATTTCGCCGCCTTTTACGTTATCGGAAGCAACAAGGGAAGCAATGGTGCCTTTGTCGGCGCTGCGGTCCAGAGCAATTACAGGAATCTTTGCTTTATTGGCAGCTTCAACAGAAGTGGAAATGGCAGCAGAGTCAACCGGGTTTACCAAAAGTACGCTTACGCCCTGCTGGAGCAGGTCGGCAACGTCGTTAGCCTGTTTTGCCGGGTCGTTCTGGGCATCAACAATTTTTACGTTAACGCCAAGCTCTTTGGCTTTTGCTTCAACACCGTCTTTAACGGAAACAAAGAACGGGTTGTTTAAAGTAGAGATGGAAAAACCGATAGTGGTAGTGCCGCTTTTTTTATCGGCAGCCGGGGCAGCTTCTTCTCCGGAGCTGCAGCCAGCAATAAGCATTACCGACATCATAAGTACTGCCATAATAGCTAATAAAGTTTTTTTCATTTAAAACATAACCTCCTACGATTTTTTGCGGTCCATAAGAACTGCAAGTAAGATAACTATACCTTTGACAACTTGCTGGTAAAAGCTGGATACGTTAAGAATATTAAGGCCGTTGTTAAGGGTGCCGATAATAAGTACGCCGATAAGCGTGCCCACGATACGTCCTTTGCCGCCGGAAAGGCTTGTGCCGCCGAGAACTACTGCCGCAATGGCATCAAGTTCATAACCGGTGCCTGCGGTAGGCTGTGCGGAGTTAAGGCGCGAAGTTAAAATAGCGCCTGCCAGTGCGCAGAACAGGCCGGTAATTGCATAAGCAAAAATTTTAATGCGTTCAATTTTAATGCCGGCAATAAAGGAAACTTTTTCGTTGCCGCCGACAGCGTATGTTTTGCGGCCCAGCGGTGTTTTGTTAAGAATAAACCAGCAGAGGGCGAACATTAAAAGCATAACAACTGCCGGTACAGGAATGCCTGCAAAATAGCCCTGGCCGAACATATGGAACAGCTGGTTGTCGGTTAAGCTGCTGATAGGGTTGCCGTCGGTGTAAACCAGAGTCAGGCCGCGGAAAATAGTCATGGTTGCCAGAGTGGCAATAAAAGGAGCAACCTTGCCGTAAGAAATTACAACGCCGTTAATAGTGCCGAGAATAAGGCCAATAATGGCAGCAACAACAATGCCCATAATCGGGTCCATGCCGCCTTTAATTAAACTTGCCATAATTGCACTGGAAAGAGCCAGCGTACTGCCGACGGAAAGGTCGATGCCGCCTGTAAGGATGACAAAGGTCATGCCGAAGGAAATCAGTGCGTTAATGGAAACCTGGCGCAGCAGGTTTTTTAAGTTGGACGGGTCGATAAAGCTGCTGTTTAAAGCAGATATAACAACAAAAAGTACAATTAACCCGATTAACGGGCCCATTTTTCTAACTAAGGCAGAAACGTTCATCTGTTATATTCCTCCTGTTGCAAGGGTGATGATATTTTCCTGGGTTGCTTGGTCATGCGGTATTTCCCCGGCAATTTTGCCTTCGTGCACAACAAGGATGCGGTCGCTCATGCCGATAACTTCCGGCAGGTCGGAAGAAACCATGATAATGGCAACACCCTGTGCGGTAAGTTCGTTCATCAAATCGTAAATATCGCGTTTGGCGCCTACGTCAATGCCGCGCGTAGGTTCGTCCATAATGATAATGGACGGGTGCATGCCAATCCATTTTGCTATAACAACCTTCTGCTGGTTGCCGCCGGAAAGCGCACCGGCCGGAAGCTGGATGGAATTGGCTTTAACGCCGAGCTTATGCGATAATTCGTTGGAGAAATTAAATTCCTTTTTATCGTTGATGACGCTTTTTGAAGCGAAGGTATCAACGCTTGGCAGGGCAATATTTTTTAAAATGGAAAAGTCCAAAATCAGGCCTTCGGTTTTGCGGTTTTCGGTAATAAAACCAATGCCTGCCTTAATGGCGTCTTCCGGTTTTTTGATGTTTATTTTCTGTCCGTGCAGGTAAACTTCGCCCTGGCGGCAGTCATCAATGCCAAACAGCGCACGCATAATTTCCGTGCGCCCGGCGCCCATCAGCCCGGCAACGCCCAAAATTTCGCTTTTGCGCAAATTAAAGGAAACGTGGTCGAACACGCCCGGCTGGCACAGGTTTTTAACTTCCAGAACAACTTCGCCGGGTTCGGTGGTGCGTCCGGGATAATATTCCGTAATTGCACGGCCAACCATATCCTGTACTACTGCTTCCATGGTGGTGCTGCGTGTCGGGCGGCAGCTTATGGAGTGGCCGTCGCGCATAACGGTAATGGTGTCGCAGTGGGTAAATACTTCTTCCATACGGTGCGAAATATAAACAATGGCTACGCCTTTGTCCTTTAATGCGTGCATAACTTCAAACAGTTTGGCGGTTTCACGTTCGGTAAGCGCCGCGGTAGGTTCGTCCATAATTACAACTTTGGCATCCAGCATTAAATTGCGGATGATTTCCGTCATCTGCTGCTGGCCTACGCTGCATTCGCCGGCTTCGGCGTCAAGCGGCAGCTCAATGCCAATCTGCGCGCATTTTTCTTCGGCCAGTTTACGCATTTTTTTAGTGTCAAGTATGCCGAAGGAGTTGGTAATCTGCTTCATTAAAAACAGGTTTTCAAGTATTGAAAGGTTGGGCCAGATGTTAAGCTCCTGGTGAATGAAAGCAATGCCGTGGTTTTCGGCATCACGTGCGTTTTTAAAATGTACTTCCTGGCCGTCAACGAAAATTTTGCCCGCATCGGCTTTGTGTATGCCGGTGAGGATATTCATCAGCGTTGACTTGCCGGCCCCGTTTTCGCCCATCAGCGCGTGGATTTCCCCGGAATGCAGTGTGAAATCAACCCCGCGCAGAACTTCGTTGGAACCGAAGGCCTTTGAAATACCTTGCATGGTAATTTCCATAGCTGACAGTACTCCTTTAAATCAGAATATAACGCCGGAATGTAAAATTACATTGGCAAACGGTGTTGTTTCACCGGTACGTATAACTGCTTTAGCGGTTTTGGTGGCCTGCTTAAAATGTTCGTGGTCGGTAACAATCCATTCTTTGCCGTCAAACAGTTTGTGCATCTGCTGCCAGCATTCTTCGTTTTTGCTCTGCATTTCGGCAGCAACATGGATTTTTTCAATTTCCATATATTTGGCAAGTTCTTCCACAACTTCCAAAAAACGCGGTGTGCCGAGCTTCAAGGCAAGGTCAATCTTTTTTACGCCGTCCGGCACAGGCAGCCCGCAGTCGCCGATAACGATAGTATCGGTGTGCCCCATATCTGCCAGTACTTTGGCAATTTCGCTGTTTAAAATTCCTATTTTCTGCATTCGGACAACATCCCTTCCACTTCATCTAAATAAGGCATTCCGCCCTGTGCGCCGATTTTTTGTACGGATAAGGCGGCTGCCGCATTGGCAAAAGTAATGCTTTCGGACATGGTTTTGCCGGAAGCGCGTGCAACGGCGAAAGCACTGTTGAAAGTGTCGCCTGCGCCGGTAGTATCAACTGCCTGTACTTTAAAGGCAGGCACGGTATTAATTGCGCCGTTTTCGGCATGGGCAACGCCTTTGCTGCCGAGCGTCATTAAAAGGCGGCCTTCGTTTTCCAAAAGTATTTCTTCGGTGCTTTTACCGGGAAAAAGAGCCTGCGCTTCATGTTCGTTAGGCGTTATAAAGGCGGCGTCTTTGGCCCAGTCCTGTGCGCCTTCAAGAACAGGCGCCGGGTTCAGCAATGCTTTTACTCCGGCTTCCGCACATTTTTTTAAGGTGTGGGCAATGGCGGCAGCAGGAATTTCGTGCTGCAGCATTACCATATCGCAGCCTGCAATCTGCGGCCAGGCTTCATCTATAAGTTCAGGCGTTACAAGGTCGTTGGCGCCTTTAATAACAATAATGCTGTTATCGCCTTCGGCAAGCGTAATGTGTGCGGTGCCGGTAGTTACGCCGGGCACAACCTTTACGTTTCCGGTATCAACGCCGTTCGCTTCAAAATTTTTAATTACGGAACGGCCGTAATCGTCGTCGCCGACGCAGCCAACCATATAAACTTTGGCACCGAGCCTTGCTGCGGCAACTGCCTGGTTTGCCCCCTTGCCGCCCTGGGCAATAATAAGGCGGCTGCCCAAAATGGTTTCGCCAGCCAGCGGACGTTTCGGCGCTTCGACAACAACGTCGATATTGCAGCTGCCGATAACGGCGATACTAATTTGTGTCATATGCTTCATGCTCCTTTAACCTTTAAAATGTTAAATTTACATACAAGAAATAGTGTACAATATTATTATATTGGCTATTCAATTTAAAAATCCTGCCGCAAGCAGGGCTGAATGTAAAATTTACTACAAAAAATGTACAGCACAACAAAAGAATTTTACAACAAACGCGGGCTATAATGCAAGTAAAATAGTTAATGGTATAATATTTTTTTATGTGTCAAAAGCGTGAACAGTATGGACAAATAGGCTAATGTTTGTTAGTATAAGAAAGCATACTGTATAAGTTGTAGAAACACGCACATTGTGTTGGAATATTAACGTTGGCAGGCCGTATGGTTACGGCAGAAAAAGGAGCGGAAAATAAAATGAGCAAACAAAAAACTTCCTGGCAGGATACGGTCAGCGACTGGCTGGTTTCCATTATTGTTGCGGTGGCGCTTGCCTTCTGCATCAGAACCTTTATTGTAGAGCCTTATATGGTAGAGGGTTCTTCCATGTACCCCACGCTGGTAAACCATGAAAGGCTTTTGGTAAACAAGTTTACCTATTTTGTAAGCGACCCGCAGAAGGGTGAAATTATTGTTTTCCGTTACCCTAAAGACGAAAGCCGCGATTTTATTAAGCGCGTTATTGCCACGGCAGGCGATACCGTTGAAATGCGCAGCGGCAAAGTGCTTGTAAACGGCACGGAAATTGACGAGCCTTACACATGGAAGGAAGACCCCAAAGGGCCGAACCTTTCTGATTACAGAAAATCCGTTGTGCCGGAAGGGCATATTTTTGTACTGGGCGATAACAGAAACAACTCTGAGGACAGCCGTTTTGCCGATGTAGGCTTTGTGCCGCTGGATTTGGTTAAAGGCAAAGCCAGCCTGGCATTCTGGCCGGTTGACAGATGGCGTATGCTGCCCTGACAGGGAGAGTGTTATAAATGGACTTTAAAATACAGTGGTTTCCCGGCCATATGACCAAAGCCAAGCGCATGATGGAGCAGCAGCTTAAACTGGTGGACGTGGTTGTGGAAATGCTTGACGCACGTGTGCCTCGCAGCAGCACCAATCCCATGCTGAACCAGCTTTTGGGGCAGAAGCCTAAAATTATAGCTTTAAATAAGGTTGATATGGCAGACCCTGCCAAAACCGAAGCGTGGAAAGACATTTTTAAAAATAACGGTCTGCCGGTATGCGTTATAGACTGCAACACGGGCAAAGGCGTAAAACAGCTTGTAGCTGCCGTGCAGAAAGCGGCGCAGCCAGTAATTGACAAATGGCTGAAGCGCGGCGTAAAAAACCGCTCCATACGCGTAATGATTGTCGGCATACCCAATGTAGGCAAATCGACTCTTATTAACAGGCTGGTTGGCAAAAACAAAGTGCTGGCGGCAGATAAACCTGGCGTTACGCGCGGGCAGCAGTGGGTTACCATTGCCAAAGGGCTGGAGCTTTTAGACACGCCGGGCGTGCTGTGGCCCAAGTTTGATGACCCGCAGATTGGGCTTAACCTTGCCCTTACCGGCGCCATTAAAGAAGACGTGTATGACCGTGAGCAGGCTGCATGGCTTTTAACGGAAAAATTAATTGCCGCTTACCCGCAATTGTTAAAAGACAAATATGCCGTTGATTTTGAAGCGGGCGCACCGGTGCAGGACGTTTTTGAAAAAATTGCCGTAAGCCGCGGCTGCCTGAAAAGCGGCGGGCTGCTTGACCTTGATAAAGTGGTGCAGCTTGTTCTTCGTGATTTCCGCAGCGGCAAAACAGGCCGTGTAACACTGGATGAACCAGATAAATAATAACTGAAATTAAAGCCGCTGTAAGCGGCTTTTTGTTTAAGGGGCTGTAAACATGAAAATTGCAGAAATAAAAGAACTGCTTGCCAATAACCCGAATGAAGAACTTTTGGCAGAACTTGCCAAAGACGGGCGCAGCGGCGTGCAGAAACTTGTGGCGGCTTATTATAAAAAACAGCAGGCAGAACAGGCGGAGCGTGAACGTTTTGCCAAAATGCTGATGTACGAAAATAACTGCTATAATGACGGGGCGCAGTTTGTGGCAGGTGTTGATGAAGCAGGGCGCGGGCCGCTGGCCGGGCCTATGGTTATAGGCGCGGTTATTTTGCCGCAGAATGTTTTTATTAAAGGTCTGAACGATTCCAAAAAGCTTACGGCAGCCAAACGTGAGCAGCTTTACGGGGAAATTTTGGAAAAAGCGCTCGCGGTTTCGGTTAATATAGTAAGCGTTTACAATATCGACAGGCTTAATATTTACCGTGCCACGCAGGAAGGCATGGCGCAAGTGCTTGAAAGATTAAAAATCCGCCCGCAGGCGGCGCTTATAGATGCTATGCCCGTGCAGGCAGGGGATATTAAAACCTATTCACTTATTCACGGCGACGCTCTCAGCGCTTCGATAGCGGCGGCTTCGGTAATAGCAAAAGTTACCCGTGACAGAATGATGGAACAGCTTGCGGCAGAGTATCCGCAGTACGGCTGGGCGCATAACAAAGGCTACGGCAGTGCGGAGCATATGCAGGCAGTGCTGGAATACGGCGCAACAAGCTGGCACCGCCGCAGCTATGAACCGGTAAAAAGTATGCACCTGCCTCCGGCCGAACCTGTGCCTAATAAAATAATCCGCCTGCCGGAGGAAGCTGATGGCTGACAGGCGCGGTGATTTTGGCAGGCGCGGCGAAGATGCGGCCTGCGCTTATTTGCTGCGGCACGGTTACAGCATTGTAGAGCGCAATTACCGCTGCCGCCGCGGAGAGATTGATATAATTGCGGCTAAAGACGGCGGAGCGGTGTTTGTTGAGGTTAAAACGCGCCGCAGCTTAAAGTTTGGCACGCCGGGCATGGCGGTAACTTATGCCAAGCAGCAGAAAATCCGCACCACGGCGCTGCACTATTTGCAGCAGTGCGGCGGAGGGTACAATAAAATAGCTTTTGATGTAATAGAAATTGTGGCAGATGACGGCAAGGCAAAATTGCGCCATCTGCAAAATTGTTTTTAGGGGAGATATAATGTACGCAAAAACCTTCGGGGAAACTGTTTGTGGTATTAATGGTGAAGAAATAATTGTTGAAGTTGATATATCCAACGGGCTGCCGGGATTTGACATTGTAGGGCTGCCCGATACGGCGGTAAAGGAATCGCGTGAGCGCGTAAGGGCGGCGATGAAAAATTCCGGGCTGACGTTTCCCATGACGCGCATTACCGTAAACCTTGCCCCGGCCGATTTGCGCAAAGACGGCAGCAGCCTTGATTTGCCGATTGCCGTTGGCATATTAACGGCAGCCGGAAGCTTATTGCAGGAAGAAGCAGAAGGCAAAATTTTTGTGGGCGAACTTGCTCTTGACGGTAGTATACGCCAGGTTGCGGGTGTTTTGCCGATGATTTTATATGCCCGCGAACATGGCTGGCGCGAAATTTACATACCGCAGGGCAACGCGGCGGAAGGAGAGCTGGTGGACGGCATAGATGTATATACGCCTGCCAGTTTAAGCGAGCTTGTAAGCCATTTAAAAAAGCAGGAGCGTTTAACGCCGCTGCCAAAAATACAGTTCGGTACGGAAATGGCAGGCTGCGGCGACGTTGACTTTGCCGAAGTACGCGGTCAGCAGGTTGTTAAGCGCGCGCTGGAAATTGCTGCGGCAGGCGGGCATAATGTATTGATGGTTGCCGCGCCGGGCAGCGGCAAAACCATGCTGGCACGCCGTTTGCCAACCATATTGCCGCCGATGACGGAAGATGAAATTTTGGAAATAACCAAAATTTACAGCATTGCCGGGCTTTTAAACGGCAAAAAACAGCTTGTGCTGGAACGCCCCTTCCGCAGCCCGCACCATACGGTATCGGCAAGCGCGTTAATTGGCGGCGGCAGCGTGCCGAAGCCGGGCGAAGTTACGCTCAGCCATAACGGCGTATTGTTTTTGGATGAACTTCCGGAGTTTTCACGCCAGGCGCTGGAGGTTCTGCGCCAGCCGTTGGAGGACGGCGTGGTAACAATCAGCCGCGTGCAGGCAAGCTTGTCTTTCCCCGCACGGCTGATTTTAATAACTGCTCAAAATCCGTGCCCCTGCGGATTTTTGGGTGATAAGGTTCACAGTTGTACCTGCCGCCCGCACGAAATTGAGCGTTACCGGCGCAAAATTTCCGGCCCGCTTTTAGACCGCATTGATATACAGGTAACCGTGCCGCGCCTTGAATATGATGACTTAAAAGACAAAACCGAAGGAGAAAGTTCTGCCGTTATACGCAGCCGCGTTGTAAAAGCGCGCGGCGTACAGCGCAAACGTTTTGAAGGCAGCGGCGTGCACTGCAATGCGCAGATGAACAAAAAACAGCTTAATAAATACTGCAAACTGGAGCCGCAGGCCGAAGCCATGCTTGGCAAATACTTTGCCGCGCTTGGGCTCAGCGCCCGCACGCATGACCGAATTGTTAAAGTGGCGCGCACCATTGCAGACCTTGAAGGCAGCGCAGCTATAAAAGCGGCGCACATTGCCGAAGCCATACAACTGCGCACGAGTGTACAAAGATAATTAATATTTTTGGAAAATTGAACAATTACCACTCATTTTATGGTAAAATATAACATATTTATAATTTTAAGGCCCCTTAAGAGGAGGAACAAAAATGCGCATAGTTGTAACAATTGTAGGTAAAGACAGAGTAGGCATTATTGCACGCGCCAGCAACGTACTGGCAGAGCATAATATTAATATCCTTAATATTAACCAGAATATTATGGATGGCTTTTTTAACATGGTACTTATTGCCAATATGGAAAAAGCCGATTTGCAGCTTGATAAATTAAAAGATGTGTTTACTGCGCTTGGCAATGAAATAGGCGTGGAAATCCGCGTGCAGAGCGAAGAAATTTTTACGGCTATGCACCGTATTTAGGAGGCCGCCTATGTTTGAAATTAAAGACGTTTTAGAAACCACGCGCATGATTACCGAAAATAATCTTGACGTGCGCACCATTACCATGGGCATCAGCCTGCGTGACTGCGCACACCCGGATATTAAAGTAACGGCGCAGAAAATTTACGATAAAGTTACCAAAAAAGCAGAAAACCTTGTTAAAGTAGGGCAGGAACTGGAAACGGAACTCGGCGTGCCCATTATTAACAAGCGCGTATCCGTAACTCCTGTTGCCATTGTTGGCGAAAGCTGCGACGCAGCAAGCTATGTGCCGCTGGCCAAAGCTCTTGACGACGCAGGCCGCACCATCGGCGTTGATTTTGTCGGCGGTTTTTCCGCACTTGTCGATAAGGGTTACACCAACGGCGACCGCAAACTGATTGCGTCCATTCCGGAAGCGCTTGCCGAAACGCAGATTGTTTGTTCTTCCGTCAGCGTAGGTTCTACCAAATGCGGCATTAATATGGACGCCGTTGCCGAAATGGGCCGCGTTGTTAAAGAAACAGCCGCTTTAACGGCTGACCGTGATGCTATCGGCTGCGCCAAACTGGTAATTTTCTGCAATGCCGTGCAGGATAACCCCTTCATGGCAGGTGCTTTCCACGGCGTTACCGAACCGGAAAGCGTTATTAATGTAGGCGTCAGCGGACCGGGCGTTGTAAAACACGCGCTTGAATCCGTACGCGGCGCCGATGTTGGCACCGTTGCCGAAACCATTAAAAAGACGGCGTTTAAAATTACCCGCGTAGGCCAGCTGGTTGCGCAGGAAGCAGCACGCCGCTTAAATACGCAGTTCGGCATTATCGACCTTTCTCTTGCGCCGACGCCTGCCATTGGCGACAGTGTTGCCCACATTCTTGAAGAAATCGGCCTCGAAAGCACCGGCGGCCCCGGTACAACAGCCGCACTTGCAATGCTTAACGACGCGGTTAAAAAAGGCGGCTTAATGGCGTCAAGCTATGTCGGCGGCTTAAGCGGCGCTTTTATCCCCGTCAGCGAAGATGCCGGCATGATTGCCGCCGTTGAACGCGGCAGCCTGACGCTGGAAAAACTTGAAGCCATGACCTGCGTATGCTCCGTAGGCCTTGATATGATTGCCGTACCAGGCGATATTACGGCAGAAACCATTTCGGCAATTATTGCCGATGAAGCCGCTATCGGCATGATTAACAATAAAACAACAGCAGTGCGCCTTGTGCCCGTGCCGGGCAAAAAAGTGGGCGACAGGGTAGAATTTGGCGGGCTTTTGGGCTATGCGCCGGTTATTGCCGTAAGCAAATTCAAGCCCGATGCCTTTATTGCCCGCGGCGGCAGAATACCCGCACCTGTAAGGAGCCTGACCAACTAATGCGCAAGCAGCAGCGTGATGAAATATTAAAAATTCTTGAAGATACATATAAAGATACCAAAACAGCGCTTAATTACAATTCGCCGTTTGAACTTTTGGTTGCGGTAATTATGTCTGCCCAGTGTACCGATGAACGTGTCAACAAAATTACGGCACGCATCTTTCCTAAATATAACACTCCCGAAAAAATGGGCGCGCTTACGCAGGAAGAACTGGAAAACGAAATCCGCGACTGCGGCCTTTTCCGCGCCAAAGCCAAAAACCTTCTGGCAACCTGCCATATGCTGGTGCAGGAATACAACAGTACCGTGCCCGATACCATTGAAAAGCTGATGACGCTGCCGGGTGTAGGCAAAAAAACGGCCAATGTAATAGCAAGCATTATTTACAATGTGCCGGCCATTGCCGTAGATACGCATGTTTTCCGCGTTTCGCATCGGCTGGGGCTTGCAAAGGGTGCAGACCCGCTTGCAACCGAAAAAGAACTGCAAAAGGCAATACCCATGGAAAAATGGAGCGATGCCCATCACTGGCTTATCTGGCACGGCCGCAAAATTTGCAAAGCGCGCAAACCACTGTGCAGCGAATGTATGCTGACAGAACTGTGCCCCTATAAAGAAAAGAATTTTGCAAAATAACGCCAAATAAAAACTCCCGAAGTTTACCGCTTCGGGAGTTTTGCTGTATATGGCTATTTCTTTCTGTCTGTGGGCGTAACGCTTATTTCAAAAAGCCTGTCCCACGGAAAACCTACTTTAAATTTAAAATCTTCGGTAAAGGGGTATTTGCATGCAAGCTCATCGCAAACATCCTGCGCCAGCGCAGAAACATGCTTTTTGGAACTGCCGAGCTTGTAAACTTCTTCGCTGCTGCCGCTGCGTTCCAAAAAGTCCGTGGCATCACGCCGTGCGTTCGATTGGTAAAACCAGTCGTCAACAAGTCGCAGACGCATCAGCAGTGCGTTGTCCTCCGTGCTTATCTGCGGGGCTAAAATTCCCTGGGCAATGGCAAAGCCAATGGTGTTGTCGGCGGTGTTCCAGCCGTTATACGCGGTAAGTTTTTCCAAATTGCCGCGGTTGGCAAATTCGTTCATAAAGCCGTTATCGGCGCCGTTGGAATATGTAACGTCTGCCAGTGAAACCCTTGTGCCGCTGTTTAAAAATTTTTCCAGCTCACCGATATATTTTTTATCGCGCGGCGAGGCGAAAAACTGGTTGCTTGGCGCGGTTGAATCCATCATTACGCCGTCTTTGGGCGTGTTAACTGCCAAAATAAAATCGGCTTCGGCGGCGTTAACGGTAGGGCGTGCATCGGCAACAAGTATCTGCTCCGGCACAGATTCGCCAAGCGTACTGTCGGAATACTGCGGTATTGTGGTACGCCCGGTGCCTTCTGCATAATAAGTATAAACAAGCGGGTGCTCGCGGTTCTTTTCGTTAACGGCGCGCGTTAAAAGCAGCATGCCAAGCTGGTCAACGCCCGGTATAATCTGAAAAATCTGGTCGGAAAGCCCAAAAGCGTCACGTTTTATATAACGCGCTTCCATGTGCGTTGCCGAAAGCGGCGCATTGTCATCTTTGCCTATGGCAAGATAATGAAAACGGTATTTTGCGGTAAGCTCCGTAAGCGATTTATTAACATGGTAGTTTTTTAAACGCCTTTGCAGCCAGTCGTTTAAATCAGCCTGCGGCAGGTTGTTTTTTATGGCCTGCTTTGCAAGGCTTTCGCGCAGCGTTAAACCCGTGGTGTCCTCTTTATCCAAAAGTTCGGAATAACGGAAAATGGCAGGCCCGATTTTGCTGTAATACGGCGGCTCAACATTGCCGAAACTTGCACGCGGTGTACGCATTAATGTGGAATAAACATAAAGCGGCATGGGCAGCCTTTCGCGCAGCATTTCCAAACGCTGAACACGTGCCTGCAAGGTTGTTTCGTCAAAAAAATGCGTGCGGCTGGCAACCAGCCCGCCGTAAATAAGCGCGTCCGAAGAAATTACTGCCGCATCGGCATCGGGCGCATTTTCTACAAGCCATTGCCAAAGCCTGTCGGGGTCGCCTGTACGGTCTGCCGAAGCAAGGTATTTTTCCGGCGGCGTCAGTATTTCATAACCGGCAGCCTGTAAATTTTTTACAGGGTAGCTGTAAGTAACAGGCCTGTCATCAAGCGGAATATAAATAAACGTGCCCTTGTATTTTTCTTTTGCCTGTACGCCCGGCACCATTAAAAAGGTACACAGCGCGGCAAATAATATTTTCAGCATGGCTTTATAAAATTTAAAATGCATTTAACCATCTCCACCAAACATTTTTACATTGCCTTGTATTATTATAAATTTATTTACGTTTTTTTCCAGTTAAAAAATTTATTTGCCAAAGGTTTGACAACTGCGGCACGTATGCTTATAATATAGTAGTAAATCAATATTACATCAGTAATGCGAAGGAAAAGGCATTTAAAGCGGCCTTACAGAAAAAACTGCCTTGGCTGAGAGCAGTTGGGAACGGTAATTGCCAAACCACCTTCAAACTATGCCCCGAAACAGCAGTAGGCGGCATCGTATACCGGCGTTAACGGTTAACTAAGAGGGCTGCCCAGGCAGCCAATTAGGGTGGAACCGCGGATAACTCCGTCCCTTACATAAGGGATGGAGTTTTTTATTTTATTCAGGAGGTAAAATTATGGTTAAAGTTACTTTAAAAGACGGCAGCGTAAGGGAATACGAAGATAACGTAACCTTGCTTGAAGTTGCCAAAAGCCTTTCTCAAAAACTTGGCAAGCAGGCTTTGCTTGCTGTTGTAGATGGACAGAACAAAGACCTGTCCGATAAGCTGAGCCATGATGCCAGCGTAGAATTTGTTGTGCCCGAAAGCGAAGAAGGTCTGCACGCTATCCGCCATACTGCGGCGCATGTAATGGCACAGGCTATTCAGCACCTGTTCCCGGATGTAAAATTTGCCATTGGCCCTGCCATTGCCAACGGATTTTATTACGACCTTGACAGCGAGCACGTTTTCACTCCGGAAGATTTGGCCGCTATCGAAAAAGAAATGGCAAAAATCATTAAAGCCAACATTCCTTTGGTAAGGGCAGAAATTCCTCGTGCCGAAGCACTGAAAATGTTTGAGGAGAAAAACGAAAAATATAAGGTAGAACTTATTAACGATTTGCCGGAAGACGCAATCATCAGCACCTATACCCAGGGCGATTTTACCGATTTGTGCGCAGGCCCGCACTGCCCTTCCACCGGCCGTGTTAAAGCCTTTAAGCTGCAAAGCATTGCCGGCGCTTACTGGCGCGGCGATGAGCATAACAAAATGCTCCAGCGCATTTACGGCACCGCTTTCCCCAGCAAAGAAGAACTTGACGCTTACCTGCACATGCTGGAAGAAGCCGCTAAGCGCGACCACCGCAAACTCGGCAAAGAGCTCGATTTGTTCAGCATTCAGGATGAAGGCCCGGGCTTCCCGTTCTTCCATCCCAACGGCATGATTATTAAAAACACCCTTATTGATTACTGGCGCGAAGTACACCGCCGCTACGGTTACTACGAAATTCAGACCCCGATGATTCTTTCCCGCACCCTGTGGGAACGCAGCGGACACTGGGACCATTACCGCGACAATATGTACTTTACCAAAATTGATGAAGCCGATTACGCCGTAAAACCGATGAACTGCCCCGGCGGCATGCTGTTTTACCGCACCCATCCGCACAGCTACCGCGAACTGCCGCTGCGCGTTGGCGAACTTGGTCTTGTACACCGCCACGAACTGAGCGGCGCTCTGCACGGACTTTTCCGTGTACGCTGCTTTACGCAGGATGATGCCCACATCTTTATGATGCCCGAACAGATTAAAGATGTTATTCAGGAAACCATCCGCCTGTTTGACGAAGTATATGCAACCTTCGGCTTGAAATACCATGCAGAACTTTCTACCCGCCCGGATGACAGCATGGGTGATGACGAAACCTGGGAAAAAGCAACCAACGGCCTTAAAGCCGCTATGGAAGACTTTGGCCTGCCGTACACTGTTAACGAAGGCGACGGCGCATTCTACGGCCCGAAAATTGACTTCCACCTTACCGACTCCATCGGACGTACCTGGCAGTGCGGCACTATACAGCTTGATATGCTGCTGCCGGAAAAATTTGATTTAACCTACACCGGCGAAGACGGCTTAAAACACCGCCCGGTAATGATTCACCGCGTTGTTTATGGTTCCATTGAACGCTTTATCGGTATTTTGATTGAAAACTATTCCGGTGCATTCCCTGCATGGCTTGCTCCGTGCCAGGTCCGCATTCTGCCGATTACCGACAAACAGCATGACTACGCACAAAAACTGTACGATAAAATGTTTAAACTTGGTTTGCGCGTACACGTGGATGACCGCAACGAAAAAATCGGTTACAAAATCCGTGAAGCACAAATGCAGAAAACTCCGTACATGCTTGTAATTGGCGAAAAAGAAGTTGAAAACGGCACCGTTGCAGTACGCCGCCGCGGCGAAGGCGACATCGGCGCTATGAATCAGGA
>UMLB01009637.1_pt1 | contig 24413 bp, 31 predicted proteins | sample 1966481 | NCBI WGS metagenome assembly UMLB01 (sample SAMEA4836192, study PRJEB28245) | human gut metagenome | biome: gut microbiome; material: fecal sample | place: Denmark | collected 2008 | reverse complement strand
AAAAACCATGATTAAGAAGTCACTTAGAGCATACATCTCCTGCAGCCTGTTTGAAAACCTTATATTGCCGCAGGGCTACACTTTCCGGCTTTTCTCGTTCCATTGCGCGGAACAGCAGGTCCAGCGGTGAGATGTACTCATCGTCATCCTCTCTGACTTCGGCATATTCCAGTACGCGCATGACCATGGAAAAGTTCTGCTCGTACTCCGGAGCCTCCTGGTGCAGCATGAGAATAATGGCTTGGAGCAGGGCTGTCTCAGACTTGGTCCAGAACGGATCGGACTCGTGGCTGCCTTTGGGAGTGGTTGCCTGGATCAGCGTGTTCACCAGCTTTAGTGCGTCTTTTTCATCCCGCAGGTAGCGGAAGGGGTTATAGCCGTCAGACTGCTCCAGATTTACAAGGTTCAGCACGCGGATGTCATAGCCCTGCTGTTTCAGATAACCACCTGTTGCAAGCAAGACTTCGGATTTCGGGTCGGTAATGACATAATTTGTGTTTGCCTCTAAGATGTTGGGTTTCACGTAGCCGCGAGTCTTGGCCGCGCCGCTGCCGCCGATGACCAGCACATTCAAGGAGCGCCGGTGCTTATGGGTATCCAATCCCAGCCGGACGTGACGGGTCAGGATCTTATTCTGTTTTTGGCAGAACTGCGCATTGACCTGCTTGGGGGAGCCCCACATGGCGGAGCCGTGTTCCTCGCCATCTCTGGTCCTGCCGCTCTCTGCGTCATAAAGACATAGGCCCATGATGTAGGCTCCCGTGCAGACGAGAATGGACAGCAGGCTCTTGTCCGTCCATTGGATCAGGAATGGATGTTTCAGTGCGGCGGTCAGGTTGGCGAGCAGATCCGGCAGACCGCCGCCAAGGGACTGAGCAATGAGCAGCGCCGCCCAGACGACCGGAACGTAGAGGAAAAGTCGAAAAATAAGGTTGTTTTGCTGGGATGTTTGTTTCAGGCAGTTCACCTCTTTCATGTAAAAACGGCCCTGAATGAGATGGTCTCATTCAGGGCCGTTTCCTTATGGGGCTAATATTTTATGCTTAATCCATTTTGAATAGTCCTTAGTTATTAGGAGGATGTCAATAGGACCTCCGCAAGTACCTATACCGGTTTGAAACCGGTGTATTTTACAGGTAACATCAACCAGAAATTCTGCAAAATCAATACCATCCTTTAACTGCATGAAGTCCCACTCAATGGGGATTGCGTTTTCTCCTGTTAGCAAGTTAGCAATGACTTTAGGTTCGCCATTCCATACCGCAGCACATTGTTCAGGTATATCTATTTCCGAAGTAATATCATGTCTCTCGTCAGAATCTACAATCCTGTATACAAATCGCTCCGTATTGACATATCCGCAAACATGGAATATCACAATTCCTGAATGCTTGCCTTTCACATACGCAGCAAGTTTGTTAGCAACATCGCCTACTGTATCGTCAGAGCGGACCTCTTCCAATTCAAAGCAACGAATAAAATCAGCAATCGTCTTCCCATCAAGAGTCTGATCTCCGCAGCTTGATATTCCTATATTTCCATTTTTGATCAGGAATAGCTTTTGACCATTATCGCTCAATGTATGCCGATCCTTTTTGCCATCTTTATAAGTTGTAGTCCCTGTTATTCTGCTATCTGCACTCATTATAATTCCTTCTTTTAGATATACGCTTACAATAATGGACATGTTATTCCCTCCCCAATAAAATCTATAATTCCATGATAATTTATATTTCGTGATTTACAAGTGATTTTAAGCTATATCTTCAAATTACCGTATTTTTTTACTTCTTTTTAACTCTCTGGTCGGAACAGATCTCTGCTGATCCAACTGTGCTTTATAGCCCTTGAGCCTTTCCAGCACAGAGGGGCGTTCCTCACTCGTCATCCGGGCCCCGCCTTTGGATAAAGTCGAGTTGGGCGCGGTAGCGGGCGAGTCTGGTCCCGACCGAGAGCCTTTTTTTGACGCCACCTCCTGACGCTGGCCCATAGGCGGCGTTACGTGGGCTTCCGCTTGGGGGCGCTGGTCCTGCCTGGCCTGCGGGGCATCCTGCTCTGTGCGGCCTTCTCTGGCCTTGGACGGGGCGTTCTCCTGCGGAGGCTGCTCCTGCTCAGGCGGGCCGAAATATTGAATGCGCTCGAAAATCAGATTGGCCCGGGCAATCTCCGTTACCGGCATGATGACGTCTATCACCTTGCCATGGCCGTCCGTATCCCGAATGGCGGAAAACAGAATTTTCTGCTTACCGGCCCTCTTTTTAAATGCCTGATACTGTTCCGGGGACATGGCAAACCTGCGCACGTCCCGAGTCTCTTTCAGCATCTTCGCAAGATTGACCTTGCCGGAAATAGTCTTGTGGTTCCTTGCCAGCGCCATGGTCAGCGCCAGCACATTTTTGAGGGCGGAGCCACTCAGCCGGACGGCAACTTCGCTGCCGGAGAGCATCATGCGCACCAACTGGTCCGCTGCTTCACCGCCTCCTACGTTCATGTTCCTGCACCTCCTTCTGGTGTTCTTCTGTTCTTTGAATGTCCTGTTCCATGACAGGCACTTGCTCCTGAATCTCACGGCAGAGCTTCAGCTTCTGCCGCTCCGTGCGGATCTCGCGGTTCAGTTCCGCCAACTGCTCGTAGACTTCTGATTTTTCCGCTATCAACCGCTCTCTGGGAATGCCGCTGCGCTCCAGCAGGGCCGTGGCCGCCATGTACTGTTCAAACTCCGCTTCCATACCGGTGAGCCCCTCTTCATAAAGCGCTTTGCTGGGAGCCAACGCTTCTGCGTCCGCCAGTGCTGTGTACAGCTTCTGCCGTTTCTTTTTCCGCACATTGAGGATGGTGCGCTGCTTCATCAATTTGGACAGCGATTCCTCTGTGCGGGATTGAAAGGCATCCATGTCTGCCTGATTGGTGATCTTATTTTCCCGCAGGAATGCGAACTGCACCCGGTACTGCTCAAAGCGCATGACCTCCTGCCGGAGATGGGGCGTCATGCGGGGAGGGTATTGCCGCTTCTCAATTTTACCCAGCAGGTAGAGGTAATGCACATAGAGGGCCAGAAAGCCGGTGTATTTCGGATGCTTTTGATACGGCTGGTACTTGGGCCGGGAAATCACCACAGGCCGACTGCCAGCTTCAATCTCCGCAAGGTTGCCTTGGATCGCGGTGCGGATACCATCCTCGGTGAACAGCGGGTTCCGCCTGCCGGGATACAGAAATCGTTCTTGCCCTCGCAGGCGGAAGCCCAACCGGTTGCCGTGGTGGATCTCATAACCCATGTGTTCCATGAGCAGGAAAAAGTGGCCGAGATCGTTGGCGTCCTGAATGGCCGTCCGCAGATCCGCCTCCAGCATGGAACGGAATGTGGGCTGGCCTTTGGACTGCCGCAGCCATTCCACATAGCTGACGGCTTTGGCGGGTGCGCCTGACAGAATGATGGACAAGCCGTGTTCCCGGCAGAGCCGGTCTGAGATGCCGCGGATCTGCTGGTAGTAGCTTCGGGCATTGCTGTGGTACTTCTCTCCAGTGAGTTGGTTGACAGAGTTAAAGACGATGTGGGCGTGGATATGATTGCGGTCCGTATGAACGCCGATCACAGCCTGATAGCCCGGCAGATGCTCACGCACAAATTCCTGCGCGATCTCCAGCGCCAGTTCCGGCGTGATCTCGCCGGGACGAAAGGACTGGATGATGTGATAGAGCTGCACACCGTCCGTCTTGTTCCAGCGCTGCTTGACCGCCACCATGTCATGGCAGGCCGTTGATGTGAGACAACCCTGCACCGCCGTGAGGATCTGTTCCTCCGTCTTATCTCCGTTGAGAACATACGCAATGGCCTGCTGGAGTCCGCCGCGGCGTGCGAGGATCTTCGTAACAGCCATTACTGATCTGCCACCTTCGCCATCTTCTGCTCAATGGTCCGCATGAGGAACTTCAGTTCTTTCATGTCATCCTTCGTGGCAAATCCGGCGTTGGCTTTTCTGGCGATCTAGTTGATGTTCGTGCCGATGCGGTTGATCTCAAGATAGAGTTCGTGCAGCTCTCCGGGCGGGCGCTGGCGGATCGTCACGCCGGAGATGAGCTGCCGTAGCACGGCGCTGACTGGCAGACCGGAGACAGCGCAGAGCTGCCGCAGATTCTCGCGCTCCGCTTCGGTGAGCCGCACGGACACCATGTAGTCTTTATTGCTCGTCCTGTTTGCTCCTTTCTGCGGCCCGAAGCCGCAAAACTCTCCGCCCGCAGGCGGCATGGGGGACTGGGGCAAGCCCCAGCAAGCGCGTTTGTCATACAAACGCTATGCTTGCGCCAGCGCCGCCCACGGCGGCGTTGGCTTTCGCCCCGCTGCGCGGGGCTTTGTTTGCAAACGGTATGGTAATTGCAATATTGGGCGGGCGCAGCCCGCTTCCTCGTAAAAACGAAATCATCTCTCCGGGGTCGGATGCCGGCAAAGGCACTTTTCGCTTGCGCGTTCCATCGGAATCCCATCCAACGAGAGAGCGCTCTTTTCAGGGATAAATGCCGCGTACCTGGCATATCCAAAACCTTCGGACTCCACCAGCAGGCCGGTGTTCGCATCTCGGCAGGTCACGAACAGGCAGAGAAATGTTTCTGTTTTCCCATCGAACCTCATATCCGCCACGTTCCGGGATATGAAGGAAACATCCCGCAAAAGCTCGTTCATGTAGCGGCGGTACTGATTGGCTGGCAGTTCGATCACCTTCGTGATCTGAAACCGCGCTTTTTCAGGGAAGGGTGCTTTACCTACTAACTCCCGCACACTGCTTGCTTTCCGATAAAAACTTGCAAAATTTTCTGACATACTTCTCTCCTTGTGGCAGGGTGTTTTATAAACACCCTTATAGAAAAAGCAGGGTGTTTTGTAAACACCCTGCCCTTGAAAATACGTTTTTGCTTATTTACTACCGCGCATCAAGTTCTTTGGCCTTTTCCCTTTTCCGCAGTTTTTCCATTGAAAAATCAAGGATGCGCTCTTTCCGTGTCTGCAGCATTGTCTTGTAGAATTGCTTTTGCAGATCCGAAATGAACGGAGTCTCATCCACGATACGGAAAATTGCATCCATGTTGATTTTGGGCAGTATCCGCTTCAGCGCTTTGTTGCAATCTGCATTCTCCAAAGAGGAAATAAAATCAAAGTAGTTGATTTTTTTGCCATTGACCTTAATGCTGGAAAGAGGGATTGAGAAAGTGCGCAAATCTCGTTCCTGCTGCTTATCTATGGTGTCTCGCATGATGGCTTCATCAGCCTGGGGATACAGGCAGCTCCCGCAGTCATACACAGGGGCAATGGCAATTTCGTCTGTCGCGGTATTATAAAGAAAACCCCAGTTTCCGTTGTGCCGATCCCAATTTCCGATCAGCGCATCTATAATGAATACATTCCAAAAATGCTGCTGCAACAACGCGGGAAGGAATGCTGTCTGATCCTCCATGGCCCGCATAATGTCAGACAGTTCTGTACCATACCCGCTGTGACCGGAATCGATCACCGTGTTTTTCAGTGAGGCAAAGTCCTGCAACACAATTCCGGGAGAGGTAAAATCCTTGCAAGCAACAACAATCTTTTTTACGCCATTTTTCTCATAAGTGCCAAGGAGAGTTTCTTGAGCGTTGATCCCAACGCTGTTGAAAATATGGCAGCCGATATACTCGGTAATGCAACTGTTGGCATAACTCAAGTCTTTATTCTTGGGGGCTGGTGCGGGGAACTTCAGCATATACTGTTCGCCTTGATAAATTACAGCTCGCTTTGCGCCGTTTGCCCCTGCATAGAATTTATTGCGAGTGGGGAGGTTTGTAAAATTTATCAAGAGGTATCACTCTCTTTCCATGCGAAGATACTTTTCACGCAAATACCATGCCTGCTCGGGAGAAATAATCCGTTCGACTTCGGCTGAGTTAATGTCCGCATTCAGATTACACCAGTAGATGTCCCAATGAGGATCTCGGCTTCCGCTGTCTATAATGGCCCAAGATTTTTGCATCTCCTGAATAGAAGCCTGCAAATCATCGGGAAGTCCGCATTCAAGATACGACTGATCCAATGGCTTTCCGGTTTCCTGATCATATTGTGCGTGATTCATAACTAATTCCTCACAATGCTCTCTTACTGGATCATTTTTATTATACCGATTTTCCGGCATTATAGCAAGTCCCTTTGCCAGACAGCACAGCAGGTCATGCAGCTTCCTCCAGCTCTGAACAGATTCTTTCTCTTGCCAGCTTGGCATAGGTGTCGGTTACCTCAATGCCGGTGGCGGAATAGCCCTCCAACACAGCCGCCAGCACCGTGGTACCGGAACCAGCGAAGGGGTCCAGAATATGGCCGCCCGGTTCCGTGATCTTTACAATGTCCCGCATGAGCTGCAAGGGCTTTTCCGTAAGGTGAATGCGGCTCTGTGGATTGCCATACTTGAACACCCCCGGCAGGCATGACACCGGACGGCTGATAGGCATATCGCCATTGGAACCCCAGACAATGTACTCCGCCTGCTGGCGAAAGCGCCCCTTCTGCGGGCGGCTGTTGCCCTTGTCCCAAACCGCGGTGCCTCGCCAGATCCAACCGGCCCACTGGAGGGCGTCTGTCGCCGCAGGAAGCTGCCGCCAGTCGATGAACATACACACCGGCGCACCGGGCTTGCTGGCTTTCCTCGCCTCATACAGCCACTCCGCCGCCCAGCGGGTCCAGGAGCGCTGATCCTTGGCGTCCCCATCAAAGGGAGGCGGTGCGTTCTCCCCCATACTGGAATACTTTCTGGCTGTGGACTTGTTCTTTTCGGCTTGGGTCCGTCCGCCGGAGGCATACGGGGGATCGGTGATGACGGCATCGAAGGTGTTGGGGGCAAACCCGCTCAGCACCCTCAGCGCGTCACCTTGAATGATCTCCCATTTCTGGTCATCTCTCATGCGTGTGTTTCTCCTTTTTCTTGTTTTTTTCAGCGATATCTACGGACAGTTCTGTCTCCACATACTCGCTGATGATCCCCAGGGCTTCTTCGTAGCTGTGGCAGTCTCCGCCCATAATTCGGTTTTGCATCTCTTTTGCCTCGGCTGTCATACCGTTTTGCCGCAGTGTCCGGCTTGCAAGACCGATGAGATTGAAAATATTGCCGTTCTGCCCGACAAGGGGGCAGGGCGGCTTTTTGTGTTCCTGCTCCATGAAGGCTTACCGCTCCTTTCTGTCGGAACGCCTGGGCGGCGTCCGGCCAATGGTTTTCTGGTCCGTCATCATCGGAATTCCCAGCTTACTGGCATGATGGATCTCATCCCACATTCCTTCCGTCCAGATAGGGCCATAAACATTGAGCTGCTGGCAGGATTCCAACAGCCGCATCGCCATTTTCCTGCCTTTGGCATCCTGCTCCGGGTCGTTAGGATCCGCTATGGGTGGGAACAGCAGGTGTGGGCAAACAGGGATATCTCCATCCGCAAACACCTCCTGTGCTTTTTGCCGAGCAAACTCGATGTTCTTTTCTACATCGTCTCGCAGCGGCGCGCAGATGAACACCAGCTTGGGGCCGGTCTGTTCCCGTTCCGGTGTCCGTTCCCGGAACACGGACAGATATTGCCCGATGGACTGCCGGAGGGCATCGTAATCCGCAGCCGAGGGATGATAGGCATACCAGTCCACATCTCCGCTGTCATCCCACAGATGAGGCAGTACGCCGCTGCGGAAGTTCGGGTTGCTGGGGACAGGCTTCTTGCCCCACACGTCCTTGAACTGCAGCAGCGTTCGATCTACCACGCCCTCCTTGCGGTTTAGAACCGTGAGGCGGATGGCGTCGTATTGATCGGCAACATGGGCAGAGAAGAATTCCGCCCGCACGCGCAGATCCTTACCAAGTTCGCCTACGCAGACACGACCGGAGTATTGCGGACGATCCATAAGGCCGCTGCCATCGAACAGCTTTCTGAGTTCCTGTTCATAACGCGTCATCGTTCCATCCCTCGCTTCTTCGGCTTTTTTGCTTGGGGAGACTGCTCCTGCTGGGGCTTGAGGATGTCCTTATCCTTACTGCGCAGGACGCGGCGGCCGCTGTCGGAGATGTGGACCGTAATATCTTTCAAGTCGTTGGAGATCTCTTCGTGGGGCAGAACAATAATGGAACCGCTGAAGCGCAAACAGCCGCGCACGGTCCCGAATACCTGACAATGCCCGGAGAGGAGCGGCCCTTCCGCACGGTCAGCACCGCAAAGGAGCTGCGCACAGCCGGATGCGCGGGTACGGCCATACATCAATGCGCCTCTCAGATATGCGTCATCTTCCACGCGGGCGGAACCATACAGAGCGGAGCCATAGGACACATAGGCTCTGTCACAGGCAATGGCGTCATTCATCAGAATTGAGTCCTGGTCCACATAGGCGCTGCCGCAGGCGATCGCGTCATTGAAGATCCAGGCAGCGTCATCCGGGTCAACAGCCAAATTGCTTTCACTTTCCACGAAGCCGCCCAGGTCTCCAGCCTTTGCCCAATCGCCAATGTCCTGCAAAGCACGAATGCGGTGGAGGAAGGGATAGGTCTTGTGGGCGATGTCAGTGATCTCATATTTTGAATTGCTCATTTTTCATTTCTCCTTTACGCTGCCATTTCGAAGGCATTCTTCTGCGTGCCCTCTGTGCGGAACCGGGCATCAATGTCCGAAAAGGTTTCCGCACGGTTGAATTTCTCAGACACCTTTCCGGGGAGCGCCTGCAGCTCCAGCATTCTTGCCCAGAGATCTGGATGGTGGTCATAGAGGTGTCGCAATTCCTTCTTCTTGGCATTGGGACAGAACCAGCAGCCACCGCGATTGGTAAACTCATAGACAGGCGACAGCAGCCCCGCCTTACGGCAGAGCTGCTTGGCATCATCTTCCGTATAGAGGTACTTTTCCAAAAGGGACACCTGCGGCCCGGTCAGGCGCAGCAGGCGTTCCTGCTCATCTCGGGCGATGCCGATGTAATGCACCGTATCAGGCGGCAGTGTTTTCTGGTACTGGCGGATGGGGCGGATCTTGCAGTCCCGCTGAACATAGCACTTTCCGCAGATAGGAAATGAGCGCAGCTTTCCTTTCTTCGGCCCGCGGGTGACCTGTCCGGTAAACAGGTCCACATAGGTCTTGTCCGAGCGAAGCACACGGATCGGTACACCCATCTGCTCCAGTCTCGGGAGAGCGGTGTTGTAGATAAAGTCCCGATGCTCCGGCACCTCGCCTGAAATGGTTTTGTCGAACATCACTTCGCAGTAGACCGCCTCATCCAGAGGCTCTCCATGCTCCAACGCCAATAAGATCGTGGCAAGAGAGTCCTTGCCAAAGGAACAGGATGCAATGTGCTTCAACGCTGCGACACCCCAGCTTCCTTGGCGCGGCAGGCACATTCCAGTGGTTCTGCCATGTTTGTCTGTTCCCACGGGGCCTGCTCATGGGTGAAGTGGCCATAGTTGCAGAATTGGCGGAAGATGGGCTTGTCCAGCCCCAGCGTGCGGATCATGCCATCCGGCGTCAGGTCGAACAGCACGCAAATTGCCTGCTCCAGCGCATTGTCGCTAAACTTGCCGGTGCCGTGGGTGTCTACCTCCACCATGACAGGCTGAGCTTTGCCGATGGCATACGCCAAGCTGACAGTGCATTCTTTGGCGATCCCTGCGGCCACGACATTTTTGGCGATGTAGCGGGCCATGTAGGCACCGCTGCGATCCACCTTGGTGCCGTCCTTGCCGGACAGTGCGCCGCCGCCATGGGGCGCGAGGCCGCCGTAGGTGTCCACCATGAGCTTGCGGCCTGTGAGGCCGGTATCCGCTTCGAAGCCGCCCTCTACAAATCTGCCGGAGGGATTGATGAGGATCTCCGTGCGCTCATCCGGAGGAAGCTCGCGCAGCGCGGGACGGATGACATACTGCATCAGGTCGCGGCGCAGAGCGTCGAGATCGGCATCCTCTTCGTGCTGGCAGGACAGCACGACCGCGGCGATGCGCTTGGGGCGGCCATGCTCGTATTCCACCGACACCTGGGATTTGCCGTCCGGACGCAGCTCCGGTACGATCCCCAGCACACGCACATGAGACAGCATCCGCGTCAGACGATGGGCCAGCATGACGGGAAGGGGCAGAAACTCCGGTGTTTCATCGCAGGCATAGCCGTACACAATACCCTGATCGCCCGCGCAGGTGTCCTGGGTTCCCTTGACAGCCCCTGCGATGTCGGGACTCTGCTCATGGGTGATGACTTCGACCTCGTAGTCGCTGCCGCCATATCCGGCTCGCTGTACGGTCTTGCAGATGATGGAGGGGATGTCCGGGAGCTTCACTGCCGTGATCTCGCCGGCCGCGATGATCTTGCCCGCGGTGGCCATGACTTCGCAGGCCACACGAGCGGAGGGATCGTGCTTCAGGCAGGCGTCTACCACGGCGTCCGCAATGGTGTCGCAGAGCTTGTCCGGGTGGCCTTCGGTGACAGACTCTGCGGTTAAAATGTAGTTATCTTTCATGTTCGTGTTTCTCCTTCTTGGGATGGTTTTTGTGAGGCTCGGGCCGTACAGGAACAGAGAACACCATTTCGTTGGCGTACTTCTTCTGGTACTTTTCGATCTGCTGCTCCGTCAGGGAGATAAAATCTTCGCGCCCGACTCCGGCCATGAAAAAAGTGCCGCAGACAATGTCATACGGCACTCCGTGGTCATCGGTCAGGGCACGGTTCATGGGAAGGCCCAGCAGCTTTCCTTCGTCGTTGCAGACAATGCAAACGGGTTCATCGAAGGCATAAACGGCCTGAATCGTGCCGCCTACGATCTTTTGCATGGATTCGAGGCTCCCGTCGATCTCCTGCACAGTGGGCGGAGTCATCGGCTCCACCACGAGGATCTTGAGTGTTTCTTTGCTGATAAGATTCCCTCCTTTATAAAATGAGCGGCAGCAGCAGTCTGAGACTGCCGCTGCCGGTATGGTGGTTAGTTTTTTGTTTTCAATGCCAGTGTCTGCGTTTTCAGCAGCGCGTTTTCGAGCGCGCGCTGGTCCTCGTAGTCCTGCCACCAGTGCGGGCGGAGAAAACTCAGTGCCTTGGTGGCCCAGATATAATCATCCCGCCCAAGAGACTCTTGCACGAGTCCAAGTCGGAACTTTTCGTATTTCTCCCGCACTGCTGCATCCACGCTGTCCCGTTCCAGATACCCATCCAGAAACCCACAGAGAACAGCCGCTTCCTCCATCGTATAGAACACTCCCGACACCCCTTTCACACAAACAGGCATCATTGTAGCATGGAGAGTCAGTTTTGGGAAGCGGCGGTTTCCACAAGATTCCACCGCAAAATTCGGCACAAACGCTTGTTCGATTCTGCGCGGCGTGGTATACTGATTGTCAGAAACAAGGGAGGAGGCGCGCCTGATGCCGGAGAGACAGAGAATATGCATTGCAATTGATCTAAAGTCGTATTACGCGTCCGTCGAGTGCATGGAGCGCGGCCTTGACCCTATGACAACAAACCTTGTAGTCGCGGATATCAGCCGCACCGAGAAAACCATCTGCCTTGCGGTTTCGCCAGCCCTGAAAGCCTACGGGATACCCGGCAGAGCTCGCCTCTTTGAGGTAGTGGAACGTGTCAAAGAAGTCAACGCCGAACGGCGGCGTAAGGCGGGCGGGAAACTCTTTGAAAAAAGCTATGATGCCCGTGAGCTGGCGGCTGACCCGTCGCGCGCGGTGGGCTATTTGGTCGCGCCGCCCCGGATGGCAAAGTATATCGAGATCAGCACCCAGATCTACAATGTCTACCTCAAATACATCGCCCCGGAGGACATCCATGTCTACTCCATTGATGAGGTGATGATCGACGCCACCAGCTACCTTGGAACGTATCACATGACGGCACGGGAGCTGGCACGAACCATGATCCTTGACGTGCTGCGCACAACAGGGATCACCGCGACTGCGGGGATCGGCACAAACCTTTATCTTTGCAAAGTCGCTATGGACATCATGGCAAAACACGTCGCGCCGGATGAGAGCGGCGTCCGGATCGCGGAGCTGGATGAAATGAGCTATCGCAGACAGCTTTGGACGCACCGCCCCCTGACCGACTTCTGGCGGGTGGGAAAGGGCTATGCCAAAAAGCTCGAGGCCATCGGCATCTACACCATGGGAGATATCGCGCGCTGCTCCATCGGGAAGGCCGGGGACTATTATAACGAGGCGCTGCTCTATAAGCTCTTCGGCGTCAATGCAGAGCTCCTGATCGACCACGCCTGGGGCTGGGAGCCCTGCCGGATCTCCGACGTGAAAGCCTATAAGCCGGAGACAAACTGCATCAGCTCCGGACAGGTCCTTCAATGCCCCTATGACTACGACAAAGCACGGCGCGTCGCGCGGGAGATGGCGGAAGCTGTTTCCCTGGACCTTTTAGAAAAGCGACTGGTGACAGACCAGGTGACGCTGACCGTTGGATATGATATCGAAAACGTGTCGTCTGTGAATTTCCACGGGGAAACGGTAACAGACCCCTATGGCAGAAAGATCCCAAAACATGCCCATGGAACAGCCACCCTGACGCGAAAGACATCCTCTGTCCGCTGCATCACCGATGCGGTACTCAGCGTTTATGACAGTAAGGTCGATTCGAAGCTGACGATCCGACGCCTGACGATAACCGCCAATCGGCTTGTGGGAGAGGATGCGGTACAGGCCGAAACGGAAGCCCCTACACAGTTCAGCCTGTTCGACGATATTGCCGAACAGGAAAAGCAGGTGGAGGAGGAAAAGGCACGGCTCGAGCGTGAACGGAAGCTGCAGGAGGCCATGCTGGGCATCAAGCAGAAGTTCGGGAAGAACGCGATCCTCTCCGGGGGCAGCTACCTGGAAGGAGCCACCGCCAGAGAGCGGAACAGCCAGATCGGAGGGCACAAAGCGTGAACAGAAATTACGACGATATTATCGACCTGCCGCACCCGGAGCCGCAGACGCATCCGCGGATGTCGCTCCGAGATAGGGCCGCGCAGTTTTCTCCCTTCGCAGCCCTCACCGGCCACAGCGCCGCCATAGCGGAGACCGGAAGACTTACGGACAGCCGCGTGATCCTGGACGAGTATGAGATGGCCCGTGTCGATGACGCGCTTCAAAAACTTCAGGAGCTGCTGCCCCAAAAGCCCGTGACGTCCATTACCTACTTTGTGCCGGATGCGAAGAAGGCAGGCGGGTCCTACCAGACGATACGCGGCACCGTGAAGCGGATCGACGCAGTCAACGGCGTTCTTCATCTGACAGACCAGCACACCATCCCCATCACAGACATTTTTGATGTGACGATCGAATCATCATGACCCACCGATAAACACTCTTTTGACGCCATTTTGCAAGACTTTTCTATTGACGAACACACAGAAGGGATATGAATCATGCGATATTCTTTTAATGAGATGTTAAAAGATTTGAATATAGGTAGGGAAATTGAATTTGAATATCAAAACCGGCAATATGCAATTGTGAACGGGAATGGAAAATGGCTTTTTTGTGAGGGAACAAAATGCGAAGAGCTGTGTTGCTTTGAGGAAAAAGACACGCTGCTTGAAAAGGTCACGAGCTTAATGGTTGGTGGCGCTTCTCTGAAGGAGATATTTGACAACCGCCTATACGCTCAAGGTTCGCTTTATATTTTATAAACACTCTCCTATAGGAGCCGTCTTAGACGCATAAGACGGCTCCTTTTTCCTGCCTTTGTCTGCAATAGCCCATACGGGCACGGCATGATAGCTGCCGCGCCCTTGTCAGCGCTCCTGCCCTTTCGGTTTTACTTTGTTTCTCTTTTGGGGCCTGTCCACTTTGCCGCTCCACACCTCGTCGATGGTCCTGTTCCACGCTTCCTCCAGCGCCTCCACCGGAAGACCGTTTGCTTCAAAGCCTTGCTGGATCGCACGGTAATAGCTTGGATACGGCAGTGCAGGCTGGCGGCACATTGGTTCTGCCATGATGTAGACCATGACGGAAACGGATGCGCCATCTGCGGTCCGCACAGGCACCTGCTCCTTGGTGTAGTGACGGGGATAGCCTTCGTAGCGGTCCAGCGCCTGTTCAGACTCCGGTGTGAGCTTCCACAGTAGACCGTGGACGACACTGCCTTCTTTGGGAGCGACCGTGGCAAAGCCACTGCCACGGAACTGCAGCTCATAGTTCTCCAGCGTCACCGGCCCTACGATCTGGGCGTCAGAGCAGCGATGCGCCATCTGCTCTAAATTGATATTGCTGCCGTAGGCGAAATACAGGATATCTTCCATATCAGCCCTCCAGCAAAGTGAGTCCGCCGATCTTATCCAAGTGGCGGAACATGGCCTGCGCCTGCGTTTCTGTGTCGCCCTCCGGCAGAGGACAGTCCATGCCTGTGGTGCGGATGACATTACTTTGCAAAAACCAGATGTAGCTCTCAATGTCCGGGAACTCTGTGGGGTCAAAGGTCTGATCTCGCAGATGCCCCATAATCTCTGCAGCCGTTCCCTCGTATACGGTTTCCTCGATCTGTATCTTCAAAGGCTTCACCTCTCCATTTCTCTGGATTTTTTCTTCTTTTGATTGACTTCGTAACTGTCCTTATCGAACCTCCACGCGCGGTCACCAGATAAATTTGCCAACAAATGGTTGCGTGTATTTTTGAATTCATCACCGTTGAGTCCCAGCCGCACCAGCCAGACGCGGAAGGTGAACAGCTCGTTGTCGCTTACGGTTTTCCGCATGACGGTGCTGCGCTGGGAGATGGCCTGGGCAGACATGGCAAGACACAGATTGACGTAGGCGGCGACCTTGCCGGCGTGGAGCGTTGAGTTGAAGCAGCGCCACTCCACCGTGCCTCGATAAAATACGGAGTGCAGATTCAGCGCATAGTAACGGGTCCAGTTATAATGCTCACGGCTCTGCACATTCCCCTCATACCAGATGCTCTCCAGAGCTGTGAGATTTTTCGTTTCATCTGCAGAGAGCTTTCGTGCTTTCTCCAGCATGGGTTCACGAACCTTTTGGCAGTAGTGAATGACTCGGTTGGGATTTACCTGCAACGCTTTGAACAGGATATCTTCCTTGGAGTACATGATGCTCAGAAGGTTCTTCAGGCTCTGGCGGTTATGGTTGGCGGCGTCTACATGAACATGAATGCCGCAGGTGTTGTTGACCTTGGCCCCGGCATGGCGCACCTGACGGACGCATTCCTGCAGCTTGGGCAATTCTGCATAGGTGAGCTTGGGAGTTACCATTTCCACGCTGTATCCATCATCGTAAACTCTCTCGTAGCCGGTTTCGGATTTCATCTCGGTATAAATACTGCCATCAGACATAAGTGTCCAATCCTTCCCAGCAGGGTCCTTAACTTTCCATTTATCGTAGTAACCGCCTGCGCTGCGTGGGGTCGTGCCGAAATAGTTTGCCAGGGCCCACGCTGCTTGCTCACGGGTAATGCCGGTCATCTCCACCTCAACGCCGAAGCATTGATCCTTCATCCCAATCATGCCACAGTCCCCGCTTTCAATTCCTCATCCACTGCCCGGATGCGCCGCGCAATGGCTTCAATGACATGTACGGTGACGCTGTTGCCTGCCTGCTTATAGGCCTGGGCATCGGACTGGATGGCGAGGATGCGGTCGATCTGCCATTCCTCAAAGCCCTGGAGCCGCAGGCATTCACGAGGCATGAGGCGGCGGATGCGCCCGCCGTTTTCCACGATGCCCTGGATACAGCTTGTCTCCAGCGTGTGGGCAATATCGCGCCCGACGCGCCCGCGGCGGGTATTGCTGCCTGCAAATCCCAAGTCCACGGAATCACCTGGGAGTGCCTCTTTGTAGCCTTTTTTGGTGGCTTCCTTGATGAGCAGAACGCCGGAACGCTCACCTCTGTGATTGGAGAGGGTGGTCTGCCCGTATCGGGCGGTGAGACAGCGGGCAGTGTCCGTTTGCTTTGGGTGCCCGGTGCAAAGGTCTACAAACGGCTTTTGGGGCGGGATCAGATACAGGCCGGTTTTTCCGCCCATGCCGCCTGCACCGGCAGTCTGGGTGCAGGCTACTCCGTCTGGGTCGTAGACGCGGGAGCCTTGCGGTCCTCCGAGGACTTGTACAAGAGCTTTTCCACCTGTGCCGAAGACAGGTAGTATTTTTCCGGCGCATCGGGGATCAAGATATCCGATAATGAAAAGCCTTCTCCTTGATTGAGGGACTCCAAAATGTTTGCTGTTAAGCACAGACCACTCGACATGATACCCCAGGTCATCCAGTGTGGAGAGGATGACTGCAAAGGTTTTCCCCTTGTCATGCGATAAAAGACCGGGTACATTTTCGGCAAGCAGATACGGAGGTCGTTTTGCTTGAGCCAGTCTGGCAATCTCAAAGAAGAGAGTGCCTCGGGCGTCGGCAAAGCCCCGCCTTCGGCCAGCGTTAGAAAATGCCTGGCAGGGGAATCCTCCGCAGAGCAGGTCGAAGTCGGGCAGGTCTGCCGGGTCGATTTTGGTTGCGTCGGGATAATATCGTTCCTCCTTTCCCGGCTCATAAATGGCCGTATAGCTGGCATTGGCGTATTTATCGATCTCGCAGTGACCAACGCACTGGAAACCTCCCGCACGAGTCAAGCCGGAACGAAAGCCGCCAATGCCAGCGAACATGTCAAAATATCTAATCAGGCTGTATCATCTCCTTCCTCCTGCAGCGCAGCAAGAAAGCCGAGGACATCATCTTGGATGCTCTCGGCTTTTGGCGTTGCTTCTGTGATTTTGATCTGGCTGCCCTGTAATTCCTGACGAACAGCCTGACGCACAGCGTCCAGCAGTTCCTGCTGATTTTTGTGCTCGCAGATCATGCGGCACACGTGCTCTGTGCGCTTACCGGCAGGGATGTCCATCAGCTTCTTCCATGCCTGCCGCTGGATGGGTGAGGCCATAGAGAAGGACAGGTTCAGCCGCTTTTTGTTACTGCTCATGCTTTTGTTCCAGCCGCTCCGTCAGCCATTCGTAGCCCTTGGCGTTCAGCGAAACATCGTCCAGAATGACGGGTCTGCACAGCCCGTCCGCGGCAGAAACCTGGCGCTTGAGCAGCGCCGCGCCGCCGCCAAGAAAAACAGCGGGCATGGCACGAACGTCCAGACCGCTCTCCGCGATGGCGGAGAGCAGGCGCTTGGTGTAGCGCTCCGCTTCCAGATGGATGATCTTTTTCGCGTCCTCGTTCACATGACTGGTGTCGCTGCGCAGGACACTTTCGATCTGCGCAGCCGTCATGGACAGGTCGAGGCTGCGGCGGATCTGCTCGCTGATCTCATCCAGACAGCGGATCATGCCGAGTTCCAGACTGCGGCAGGTGGCGGCGTTGGGGATGCGGTTATCCAGCCGCATGAGATCAACCGTCCAGCCACCGATATCCGCCACAATGACGGACGGTTCGTTCAGCAGGCCGCTCTGCGTCAGCACCGCGGCGTAGCCCTGGGGATACAGCGACACTTTGGAGATGGTGATGGCATAGTCCTGCCCCTCAAATCGAAAGGACACAGGCTTACCATCCCTGCACAGGTAGTCTCGAAAGGCTTTCTTGTCTCGCCCAAAGCTGGTGAGCGGCAGGCCGGCGGCCAGATGGACGTCGGCCATGGTCCCTGCATTGCGGTATTCCAGCTCCTTTGCAATAGCGGCCAGCGTCAGGAGGTAGTAATCCTCTGCCTGCGTCTTATCTTTCTGGAGGGGCTGACGTCCGCTGCCTGCCACATAAAATTTGCCGCCATATTCCAGCACGTTGCTCAGCGTGTACGGCTCATGCTCGTAGGCCACGAGGCCGGAGGGAAATGCAAAGTGCGCGGTTTTTATCGCGGCATAGCCGTGATCCACGCCGACGATGATGGGTTCACTCATCTGGCGTCACCGCCTTTTTGACGACGGGATTTTTTCTTGTTTCCATGCTCGCTGTCGAACTTTCGCCCTGCGGCAAGAAGATCCCGAATCTCTTTCAAGTCACAATTCCAGTCGCAGCCCTCTTGCTGCAGCTCTTCTTGATACGGATACTTTGCGCAGAGACGGGGGATGAAGGCCGGGAGAGATTTCCAGTCTCGCGGGTATTCGATCCCTTCTTTGTAGTGGATGTCCTTCACAAGTTCATTCTCAAGGGCGAGAAGATAATCATAGTCGAGGTGTTCGAATGCGTACTCCCCCGTGAGTTCTTTATAGGCGTAAGCACCTACATAGCCTGCTGTCTCAAAGAAGCAATCCGCATACGGCTCTACATCGGCAAGAGAGTCCGGATCTGCCAGAGCTGCCATATAAACATCTTTCCCCTGAACGATGAGCCAGGAGCGAAAGTAGCTGAAGCTGTCATCGCTGCATCCGTCCACTCGGAAGATCTTGGCGGCATCCCACAGACCGTATCGGAAGGCAAGGTCTTTATATGCATCCATGTAATTAAGAAACATCAATGACTGCTCGGGGCCCAGCCCTGCGAGGCGGTCGATCATGTACTTTGCCCAAGCATCATTGTCCTGCCCGCAGGCATCTTTCGCCTCCTGAATCAGTGCCCAGAAGGTGTCTTTGTTGATCTCAGTGATATTATCGTTCATGTGCTACCTCTTTCTCTTTTTTATCTGCCCGTTTCAATAGGCTGTCGAGCCCCATGCTGTACAGTGCGTCTGCGTAGACTTTTTCACGAAATGCCTTGTATCCAGGCGCGGTGGTATCCACCTTGCCGAGGATGGCCTCTTCGTAGGAGGTTCCGGGGACAATCTTCCATGTCACAGCGCCGAAATGCGCTGCTTCCAGATAGCGCGTCTTAGCGGGATAGCTCATCGCTTCAAACATCCCGCGGTTGTCTTCGTAGTGGAAATAATCATGAATGCAGATACCTGTTATATTGGTGACTGCGGCATAGATACAGAATCCGTCCGGATCAAGGTAGGGAGCCGCCTGGTTGTATAACTGCTCGGGGGTGGGCGGCTGTGTACAGAATCGCTGAAACAGATGAGACAGGCAGTCCACCTGCTCCAAAACATCTTGCCGGCGGTACTGTTCCAGGGTGAGGCTTGCGGAGACCTTTTCACATTGCTGCTCCAACTGCTGACATTTTCTACTTAGCTCGTCTCGTTCAGCAACCAGCTCCTGCAGCTCATCTGAGAGCTGAGAGAGCTGATCTTTCTTTTGAAACCAATCACGCAGCCCCATCTGATCGCTCCTTTCTCGTCCAGAACGCAAAGCGTTCCAGGAATCGGACGCGCTTTTGCACCTTTCCGGCAGACATATCCAGTCCGTTCATCTGCGCCTGGATGCGGTGCCGAATAGCCTTCAGCTTCTGCGGATCGTTACAGCAATCCACGATGACATACTCGCCGCCGCTGGCGGCCAGCACCTCACGCTTGCCGCTTTCATCCCGAATCGTCGCCATGAGCCGCTGGCCCAGGCGCTTTCGGTAGGCATCCTGCAAGGCGTCCATATCGCCGCAGACGCCGTGCCGCTCCAAAATGGCCGCGATCTCCTGTGAGCTGATTCGCGTCTCGGTGGACAGCCTGTTCAGGATCTCGCGCTGTGCATCGGGCGGAAGGCTGGAGGGACTTGGAGGGGATGGCGGTTTCTTGCTGCTCATCGTGTCGGCACCTCCTTTTTCGGAGTTTTGGCGGTGGTGGGAGGCTCTGTGATCTTGGCAAGCGATTTCCCTTGACTGTTCAGGTATTTCGACAGTTCAAAGACATGATCGCAGCTAAACTCCGGGGCATCAAAGCCGTTGCGCTCGGTGTACAGTGTCCACTTCTGCTTTTCAAAGGGGCTGTCCAGCGCCACCACGAAGAACCGCCCGCAGCGCTCTCCATCCAGCGGCTCAAAGCGAACATCGTCGTAGAGCGGGCCATTCAAGGGGCAGTTATTGTTGAACCAGACATAGTAATTGTCCAGAATGGCTGGCTCTGTGATCCGCATGACCACCTTGCCGATCTGCTTCAGCCTGCCCGCGAGGGCTGCGTCGCCGCAGAACCAGTCGTACCAGCCTGCGCGGATCTGTGTCGCACGGGATCTATCCTGAAACGCCCCACTGCGGAACAAGTCCTGCCACTGGCGAACAGAAAGCCTCTCGCTCATGACGCCACCTCGCCGGAGGCGTCATCCGTGCGGTTGCTATTTCGCCAGTCTGACGGCAGGATCGTCTGCTCGATGATATCAGCGATGCTCATAAACACCTGGGCGATCTCACGGGATTCCTTTACGGTGTCCTGGAGTTCCTCCAGCGTCATGCGGGTACCTTCCGTCCAGCAGCGAACATTTTCTTCCGTGGCGGTCAGAAGAGAAGCCTTTTCGTATGCCTTGCAGAACAGATTGGCAACCTTGCCCCTGCGGTCGATCTCCGCATTTTGCTGTTTGAGGTCCTTCTTTGCCTTTTCATATTCCAGCAGCTCCGCGGCAGCCTGCTCGCGCTGATCCTCCGGCACATCCTGAAGCTGACGGGTCAGGTCATAGCCCTTGTTGATGGACAGTTCCTTCTTATCAAGCGCCTCCTTGATGGCGTCCGGAGCATTCTCGTCGATCTGTATGACCTTGCCCATCGTGCGTTCGCCCAGACCAACTGCTTCGGCCAGCTCCTTGCGGGTATCTACCGCTTTTTCAACAGAAGGAAGGTTTGGCAATGTTGCCGAACCTTCCTCGGCCTCGCTGGGGCGGAAATTCTGTCCGCCAGCAGCCATGTTGGCTTTTGCCTTGGCTTCGATCTCCGGTTTCAGCTTCAGGGCAATCTTGCCAAGCTCCCACTTTTCCAAGTTGCGGCGGCCCTTCTGGGTATCGAGCGCCCACTGTTTGGCCTCCAGCATATCCTCGAACGAGAAAACAGCCATTGTATAGGGAAGCCCATGCTTCTCGCACAGCGCCTGACGGTTGTGCCCGTCGATAATGACCATGTCCTCGTTGACAATGATGGGAGAGTAGCAGCCGTTTTTGATGAGATCCGCTTCCAGAGCGTCGAGCTGCTCCGCGCTCAGAGGCGGGAGCAGCTCGGCCATCTCCGGCAGGATCACAGGGCTGCGTTCAGCACTGGTATATGTGATCCCGGTATTTTTCATCAGGCAGCGACCTCGCAGCTGGTCTCATCTTCCATTTCCTGCGCGGGTTCTTCTACCTTGCGGGGCGAGAGGAACTCCACCTCGCTGGCCTTGATGAGGAAACCGGGCTGGCGTTCCGGCTCGTCCTCAAAGGTGATGGTCTCGAAATCGCCGGAGGCTGCCAGCTTGCAGCCCTTCCAGGCAAACTCCGCACAGCGCTCAGCCAGCGGGCCGCGCACCTTGACAGAGATAAAGTCGGTGAGCTTATTGCCGTCCTTATCCTTATAGCGGCGGTCCGAGGCGATACGCAGAATGGCGTAGGGCTTGCCGGTGGCCTCGTTCGTTTTCAGGGTGACGTCGTTGGTCAGGTTACCAATGGCAGTGATCTTCAACATGGTTCAGTTCTCCTTTGTTTTATATAGTGTAGATGATAAAAAAGCCGCCCTCCCGGCATGGGAGGGCGGCAGAGGGAAAGTTACTTGCTCCAAGTCTCGTTTTCGCCGAGAATGGCGGTGTGGGCGTTGGCAGCCTCCATGACAGCGTAATACGCCCAATGCTTGCCGCTCATATCTCTGAACGTATTGAGCTTGCGAAGATTGTCCGCAATATAGCTCTCATCCGCTTCACGGCCCAGCAGGCGGTTGACGATGGTGACGACCTCAGCTCTGGAGATGTTGCGGTCTGCGCGGAAGGAACCATCCTCGTAGCCGTTGATCCAGCCGCTCTTGGCAGCGGCCTTGATGTACTCGGCGGCCCAATAACCGTCGCCGACATCGCCAAAGTCCTTATACTGCTCCATGATGTCCTTGTTGCCGTCGCCGTACACATCGAAGAAGCGAACGGCCAGCGTGGTAAACTCAGCGCGGGTGATGGCGTCATCAGGGGCGAAAGTGTTGCCGCTCTTGCCGTAGGTGACACCGTTGTTGTTGAGGTACTTGACGTAGCCGGAGTACCAGGCGTGGGCGGGAATATCGGTAAACTTGGTGTTGGCCGCGGTGGAGATGGTGTCGCCGTTCTTATCTGCCAGCAATCTTGCGAAGATGGCGGCGGCTTCGCTGCGGGTCATGCTGCGCGCGGGGCCAAAGGTGCCGTCCGGGTAACCGAGAATATACACGCCGTGGCGCTCGGTTTCCTCCGTCTCGGGGACAGTCAGCTCACCGTTTTTATCCGTTTTGCCGCTGGCGGTCTGGTTCAGATCGTTCTTGACGGTGATATTTTTATTCTCCTGCGGGACCTTCTTGTTGTCGGTGACGACGATTGTCACCTGATGCTTGGCATCCATATCCGCGCCATCCGGCAGGATGATCGAGATGTTGCCGGTCTTGCCGATGGAAACATCACTGCCGGGGATGGGACGCTTCGTGTCCGTGCGGATGACTTTGACGGTCAGGGCCCAGCGGTTACCGTCTGCATCCTCATAGCCACCGGTGACCTTGCCGTCCTCATTGGTCTTGCCACTGCCGGTGGGAACGGTGATCTGGCCTGCGGCGTCGGTCTTACCGGAGGAATAGTTATCATTCTTGTCTGTAACGGCAATGCTCATGCCCGGTACAGTGCTCTTATCCTTGACAAGCTGCACGGTGACGGTCGTCTGGTCGGCATAGTCCAGCAGGCGGCTATTCGGCAAGCGGATGGAGATGCTGTTGTCTTTGCGAAGCGTCACGGCAGCGTTCGCGACGGGGTCCTTGGTGTCGGTATCGGTGACAGTCACGAGATAGCCGCCCACGATGGCCTCGCCCCTGCTGTCCGTGGTGCCACTGTTGTAGATCTTGTCGATCTCGGCGGTTTCCAGCGTCTCACCGCAGTTTTCGCATTCCTTGTGCTTGCTGCCCTCGGAGTCGGTGGTCGGCTCCTTGTCGATGATCCAGTCGCCCGGCTTGTGACCGGTAGGCTCGGTGTAGTCGCTCTTGTTGCTGTCACCACAGCGGGTGCAGGTGTTGGTGGTGTAGCCCATCTCCGTGCAGGTAGGAGCCGTCACTTCACTCTTGTAATCGTGACCGAGCGCATTTTTCAGCACAGCGCCGCAGCGGGTGCAGAGCTGGGGTTCCGTGCAGGTGGCAGGATTGCCGGGAATATGACCAGCAGCCTCGTTGCCTTCAATACGGTGATAACCGCAGCGGACGCAGCGGTACTCCATAACGCCCTCGCCGGTGCAGGTGGCGTTGGTGATGAGAGTGCCTTCATCCCAGCTGTGGCCCAGCGGAGCGGTGTAGTCCGTCACGAAGCTGCTGCCGCAGCCATCGCAGCGGTGGATGGTCTTGCCGCCGCCCTCACAGGTCGCGGCGACCACATGGGATTCGTAGTTATGGGGCAGAACGGAAGTGATGTCCTCGATATGGCGGTCGCCGCATACGGAGCACTCGCGGACGGTGTAGCCGGGGTTTGTGCAGGTAGCAGCTACGGGATAGGTCTTATACTGATGCTCTCCCTTGGGCGTGGCGGTCTGCTTCATCTGGCCGCAGCGGGAGCAGAGCTCCAGCAGCTTGCCATCGGTTTCGCAGGTGGCATCGCGGATGACGATGCTCTGCCATGCGTGGCCGAGAGAGTCCACATAGTCGCGCTTTTCGATCTTGCCGCACTCGGTGCAGAGGTAACGGTCATAGCCAAGGGTGGTGCAGCCAGCCTTGGTGCGGTCCAGCAGAATGAAGTGGTGGTTTTCGCCGCAGCCCTTGTCGGCACAGCAATTTCCGTTGCAATGCTTGTTCTGGCAGCCGCAGTTGGGATCATCGCAGCCGCAGGTGCATTTGCCGTCCTCGCTGGTCTGGGTATCGCGCAGCCAGACATTTGCCACGCCGTTTTCCGTCATGCTGACATTCTGATAGGTGTAGGTGATCTCGTAATAAACTGTGTACTGACCTTCCTCCGTGTAATTGGGCGCGGAGGTCATGGTGCAGCTTTCGGCGCTGTTGCCGTAGCGGATGGAAGTGCGGACGCCAGCTTCGGAGAGGTCGCTGACGGTGATCGTGTGGGGCTGGCCGTCCACGACGCCGTAGTAGTCTGCAATGACCGCCTTGGCTGCTGTGTAGTCATAGCTGGCGTAGTCGCACAGGCTGCACTTCTCCACGGTAGCAAAGCGGCCGTTGGCAGGCTGGGGCAGCACCTCGGTCTCCATGCTGTGGCGCTCCAGCGTGCTGTTCACGGTGTGGTTCGTACCGTAGCAAAACGCGCAGTAGGTGCCACCTTTGGTGGTAACGGTATGGTAGGTATCGTCCGTGTACTCGTAGGTCACGGTTTCCTCCAGCTTCTGTGTAAATTCCGCGGCGCAGTCAAACAGCCAGTAAACATTTTTGAGATAGCCGTAATCAGACTTCGGCTCGTTTGTGTTGATACCGCCGCAGGTTTCGCAGACTGCCTTGGTATAATGATAGCCGGTATAATAGGCGTCTTTGCCGGGAACACCGTCCATGCAGTCGCCCT
>UMLB01002704.1_pt1 | contig 24497 bp, 19 predicted proteins | sample 1966481 | NCBI WGS metagenome assembly UMLB01 (sample SAMEA4836192, study PRJEB28245) | human gut metagenome | biome: gut microbiome; material: fecal sample | place: Denmark | collected 2008 | reverse complement strand
TTTCCCCCATCCACTCCTGCCGCGAAAGCTTATACTGGATGGCGAAAAAGTAGTCCGCGTGGGCAAACCGCAGAGCCTCCAGCACCGGGCGGCGGGGCAGCTCCAGTCGGTAGACCGCGTTTTCTAAGTACAGCCACGCCATATCGTCCAGCATGGGCTGGCGTGTGTCGCCCTCCCAAGCGGAAAAAATGTCCCGGATCAGCGCGTCACCGTAGTATTTGTGCACCAGCCCTACGATGCAGTTCATGTAAAAATCAATGGTGCCGTCCGTGTTGCGGGCCAGAAACAGCGGCTCAAAACCGTAGGCTCCGGCAGCGGCCCAGACCTGATTGGCCGCGCGCCGCTCCTGCGCGGTGTAGCTTTGGGCATCCATCAGGCAAACAGCTTTCCGGCATCCAGCTTGGCCGGGATGCGTGCGGCAATCACGTCCCGGATCAGCCCCTGCTCGTAGGAGTCAAAGGCCTTGTTGGTGATGCCCATATCCAGCGCCGCCCCGGCCGGGATGCCCCTGCGGATCAGCCGCAGCGCGTCCAGCATACCGCGCAGATCCAGCGCTTTGGTGGAAATCTCGGCACTGTCGCACTTTTTCTGCAGGTCCAGAAACAGCAGTGCAAACTGATGCACATATTTTGCGGTAAGATCCGGGAACTGCGCCCGCAGCAGCTTTTCCAGATTATCCTGCGTGATGGTAGGCATCTGCACCACCGCAAAGCGGGAGGTCAGTGCCTCGTTCAGCTCCCGGGTGCCCGCGTAGCCGTAGTTCATGGTGGCAATAAAGCGGGTTTCCTCGGCCAGCGGGATGCGGTCGTACCCGGGCACATCGATGGAGCGGCGGAAGTCCAGCACCGCGTGCAGCACCGCCAGCGCCTCGTTTTTGGCCATGTTGATCTCGTCCAGCACGCCAAAGCCGCCGCACTGTGCGCAGCGGTACACCGGCCCGGGACGGAACACCACCTGCCCGCCCGCAAAGGTATCCATGCCGATCAGGGAGGCGGCATCCATGTTTACATGAAAAGAGATGTCCCATGCGGGGCGGCCAAAGGCGGCGGCAAGGTTTTCTGCCAGCACGTTTTTGCCGGTGGCCTTTCCGCCGGCCAGCAGCAGGTTTTCGCCGCAGAGGATAGCCGCCAGCGCCTGCTCCCACACCTCTTTGCCGTAGTAGGTAAAGGCAGGGGCGGGGATACGCGGGCGCAGCGCCTCACTGAGCGGATGGGCGGCGCGGTATTCCTGCCCCGCCGTAAGCAGGGCGGGGTCTACCCCTTCCTGCCGTAAGGTATCCAGAATATCCGACATTTGTACAAACACCTCGATCTTGTGACCGGGCGGGAATGAACTGCCCGGTTCCACGCTTATCATAGCACAATCGCGGCCATTTGTGTAGGGGGCGTGCAGGGCAAAAACACAAAAAGGGGCAGCCCCAAATGGGGCTGCCCCTCTTCACATGAAAAAGAAGAAACGCTTAGAGGATGCCGGAGAACTGCGCTTTATCAGGCGTTCTCCAGACCAGCCATCTGCTTGACAGCCTTCATGGCGAAGGTCAGGGTACGGCCCATAGCCACACCGGCCATCAGGCAGGGGTAGTTGTTGGCAAAGAAGCTGCCGGACATATCGCCGGTGATGTACAGACCCTCCATGGGCTGATTGTTGGTGTCCAGAGCCTGACCCTTTTCGTTGATGGCAATGCCCTGCTCAGTGGTCAGCAGAGAAGCACCCAGCCAGCAGCCGTAGAAGGGCGCGGTGCGGATGGCGCTCAGGCGGTAAGCGGGCTTGCCGAAGTCCTCGTCGTTCTGCTTATCGTACAGCTCATTGTAGCGCTCCACAGTGGCAAGGAAGGTGTCCTTGGCAGCACCGGTAAAGCCCATCTTGTCGGCCAGCTCGTCCAGCGTATCGCACTTGAACAGTGCACCGGCCTCGATAGCCTCGTCCATCTTGCCCTGAATGTACTTCTCGCCGCCGTTACGGGTCTGGGCAGAGCAGCCGATGGTGTGGAAGCGCTTTGCATCCTCCAGAATGTTAGCATCGCAGATCTGTGCGTAAACGCGGCCCGGCTGGTGAGCAGCAGCGTAGACGATATCGTTGTAGGGGCAGCTCTCGTTGGCAAAACGCTCGCCGTTGCGGTTCACCTTCAGGAAGGGCTGGGTGCCGGGGTTGTACTGGCGAATCTTACCGGGGAAAGCCTTGCCGCCAAAGGCGGAGTCGCTGTCTACATAACCGGCATCCACACCGGGGGCAACGATGCCGCGGTCAAACAGCATGGGAGCGGCTTCCTTGTCCAGATTAGCGCCTGCCCACACTGCTGCACGGATGCCGTAGCCCTTGTCGGCGGGGGAGTAGGAGCAGGCGGTGGTCACGCTGGTGCCCAGCGGGTCCAGCTGTTCCATCATGTAAGGGTTGCCGGGAAAGCCGCCGCAGGCCAGCAGCACGCCCTGATTGGCGTTGTAACGGATGAAGTGGTCATCCTCGGTGCTCTGGGCGATGATACCGGTAATACGGCCATCGCTGTTCTTTTCCAGCTTGGCAAGGCTGGTCTTGAAGTCTACATCGTAGCCCAGCTCCTGGATGTACTGCAGCAGCAGCTCATTGCGAGCCAGACCGGACTCGCGCTCGCTGGCCATATAGTTATGCTCCTGCACAGGGTAGAGGTAGTCGGTGTTGTGCTCGGCATTCTCTGCAGGCCATGCAGCCTCGGTGCCGGAGGTGAAATCGCATACCCAGCCGTACTTATCTTCCAGAATGCTGCGCATGAAGTCGTGCATAGCGGCAGACTCGTTGATCCAGGTCTTGACAACGCGCTGGTCGCACTTGCCGGAGGCATAGCGGGAAATCTCGCTCAGCAGCTTTGCCTTATCGGTGGCGGGTTCGCCAGCCTCCTTAGCGGCAGCAGAATCAACAGCGCCGTACCAGTGGCGGGTGTCCTGCACGTTGGCGTTCTGCTCGATAACACGGAAGTTCAGGCCGTTGGCAGCAGCATAAGCGGCAGCGAACATACCGCCGTTGCCAGCGCCCACGATCAGGATGTCGGTGTCCACGGTCTCGGTGATGGCGGCCTCGTCGATGTCAGGCTCTTTGCCCAGCCAGTCGTTCTCATCGCCGGTGGGCAGCTGCACGCTGGAGACCACGGCCTCGCCCTTAGCCTGTGCGTAGCAGCTCTTGGCAGCCTTCATCACGGCATCGGAGGTGATGGTAGAACCGGAAACACCGTCGATCTCGGCAGAACCAGCAGCCAGCAGCTGCTCGCGCAGCTCGTCGGCAGCGGCAGCGCCGAAGGAAGCGGTCTCGCCGGAGGTGTCCACTACTACGTCGGTCACAGCGCTGTCGGAGAAGGTCATGGTGACCTTGACGGTGGAGGAGATGCCCTCGGCAGTGCCCTCGTAGGTGCCGGGGATGTACTGACCGGCAGCACCGGAAGTGGAAGCAGAACTGGAAGCGGCATTGCAGGCAGCCAGTGCACCGGCAGTCACACCGCTCATAGCGGCGGCAGCGGCGATCTTGATAAAGCCCTTACGGGAGATCTTGTTCATAGGTACGCTCTCTTTCTTTTTGTTCTTCTTTGTGTTCCTTCTTATCGTGCAGCAAAGCAAAAGATACTTTGCTGAATCTTTAACAATTGTAGCGTAGAAGGACGCTATTTACAATTCAAGTTTGGCATATTATAATTTAGGGTAACCTAATGTATTGCGGGAGGAAGGAAAGCATGAACGAGAGCGCACTGGAAGGCTTTGTAAAGATCGTGGAGCTGAACAGCTTTTCTGCGGCGGCAGAGGCGCTGTATCTTTCCCAGTCGGCACTTTCGCAGCAGATCCGCACGCTGGAAGGGCAATTGCAGTTTGAGTTGTTCCAGCATGTGCCGCGCCGGGTGGTGCTGACCCCGGCGGGACAGGATTTTTACCCCAAGGCAAAGCAGCTGGTAGCCCTGTATCAGCAGGCAGTGTGCCATGCCCGAGCGGTGCAGCAGCAGGAAAAACCGCCGGAAAGACATCTGATCATCGCAGGGTGTCATGAGGCAATGCGGATGTTCGCATACGACCTGTTTTCCCTGACAAGTGACTTGTGCCTGCAGTATACCTCCATTCTGGGGTGGTGTGCCAACCGCAGCGAGGTCTGGCGCAGTCTGAAAAAAGGGGAGATGGATCTTTCCTTCCAGCTGGAAAGTGCAGAGTTCTACGCGCAGGGGCTTACCTTTGTGCCGCTGTTCTATATGCCAGAACTTTGCATCCCCATCCACCCGCCCGCTGATATGCCGGTGGGCAGACTGACCTTGGAACAGGCATTGCAATACCGCTGGCTGCCCATCAAGGAGATGTACCAGACTGTCTACGAAACAAGCCTGCTGCAGGAGGGAATGGACCGAGGGGTGGAGTTTACGCCGGTGGGCGGTATCCGCAGTGCAGCCTACGGCGACCCGGCACTCAAGATGGTCCCGGCGGTCTATTACCGCAGACCGGACCTCAGCTTTGTGCGGGTGCTGGATTGGGGCAGGGGACACCGGTTTGGCGTCGTGCTGGGGCAAAAGCGCGAGGACCCGGTGGTAATGGCTTATGTCCGCGCGTTGCAGCAACAGCTGCCGTCCCTCTCGGAAAAGCTGTTCGGCCTGAAGCTGGAACCGGTGGAGGAATCATAAAGAAAAGACGAAAACCCTCTCAGGCACTTTCGTGCCAGATCTCCCGAAGGGAGAGCTTGACCGACAGATGTAGAAAAGCTCCCCCCTCTCGGGGGAGCTGGCATCGCGCAGCGATGACTGAGAGGGTAAAACAAAGAGCACCTATTGCCCTAAAAAGGCGACAGGTGCTCTTTTTGCGATTATACTGCGATGCCAGGTGCTTTAATCCACCACGTCCTCGAACTGGCTGTTGTACAGGTCAGCGTAGAAGCCGCCGGCCTCGATCAGCTGGTCGTGGGTGCCCTGCTCCACAATGTCGCCGTCCCGCATCACAAGGATGAGGTCGGCATCCCGGATGGTGGAAAGGCGGTGGGCGATGACAAAGCTGGTGCGGCCCTCCATCAGGCGGTCCATAGCGGTCTGGATGCGCTGCTCGGTGCGGGTATCCACGCTGCTAGTGGCCTCGTCCAGAATCAGGATGCGGTTGTCTGCCAGAATGGTGCGGGCGATGGTGAGCAGCTGCTTTTGTCCCTGACTGACGTTGGAGGCGTCCTCGTTCAGCTCCATCTGGTAGCCGCCGGGCAGGGTGCGGATAAAGTGGTCGGCGTTGGCAGCCTTTGCGGCGGCGATCACCTCTTCATCGGTGGCGTCCAATCGGCCGTAACGGATGTTCTCCATGATGGTGCCCTTGAACAGCCATGTGTCCTGCAGCACCATGCCAAAGCCCTCGCGCAGGGCGCTGCGGTCAAAGTCCCGCACATTGTGGCCGTTCAGGGTGATAGAACCGGCATCCACATCGTAAAAGCGCATCAGCAGCTTGACCATGGTGGTCTTGCCCGCACCGGTGGGGCCTACGATGGCTACCTTCTGGCCGGGCTGCACCGTGCAGCTGAAGTCGTGGATGACGGTCTTGTCCGGGGTGTAGCCGAAGCGCACATGCTCAAAGGTGACCTGTCCGTCAATGTCGGCGGGGTCGGCGCGGCGGGCGGGGTCTGCCAGCTGCTCTTCCTCCGGCTCATTCAAAAACTCGAACACCCGCTCGGCGGCAGCGGCCATGCTCTGCAGCATATTGGATACCTGCGAAAGCTGCTGGATGGGCTGGGTAAAGTTTTTGACATACTGGATAAAGGCCTGAATATCACCAATGGTGATAACGCCGTTTGCAGCAAAAATGCTGCCCACGATGGCCACTGCCACATAACCCAGGTTGCCCACAAAGTTCATGATGGGCATCATAAGGCCGGAGAGGAACTGGCTCTTCCATGCGGATTCGTACAGCTTATCGTTGGCGGCGTTGAAGTCAGCCAGCACCACGGCCTCCCGGTTAAACGCCTTGACCACGTTGTGGCCGGCGTAGACCTCCTCGACCTGACCGTTGACCACGCCCAGCGTGGCCTGCTGTGCCTTGAAGTACTTCTGGCTGAACTTGACCACCACCAGCACCAGCGCCAGCGATACCGGTAAGATCAGCAGGGCAATCAGGGTCATGCGGGGGCTGATGGAGAGCATCATCACCAGCACACCGATCATGGTGGTCACGCTGGTGATCAGCTGGGTGATGCTCTGGTTCAGGCTTTGACCCAGCGTGTCCACATCGTTGGTGATGCGGGAGAGCACCTCGCCCACGGTGCGCTTTTCAAAGTACGCCAGCGGCAGGCGGTTGATCTTTTCACTGATCTGGCGACGGAAGTCGTAGCAGACCTTCTGAGAAAGGCCGGTCATCAGCCAGCCCTGAATAAAGCTGAAGGCGCTGCTCAGCAGGTACATCCCCAACAAAAACAGCAGGATGCGGCCGATATACACAAAATCGATGCTGCCGGTGCCACGCAGCCGGGCGATCCAGCCGGTGGCAAGGGCGGTGGTGGCCTTTGCCAGCACCTTGGGGCCTGCAATGTTGAAGATGGTAGAAAGAATTGCAAACAACATGGCTGCCGCAAGGGGCAGCTTGTAGTGGCTCATGGTGCGGATGAGCTGCCGCAGCGTGCCTTTAAAGTTTTTGGCGCGCTCGGTGGTGGGACGTCCGGGTCTGGGCATATCACTCACCCTCCTTTTCTGTATTCAGGGTATCCAGCGCCAGCTCCTTCTGGCTCAGCTGGCTGCGGGCGATCTCCTGATATTCCGGGCAGCTGACCATCAGCTGGGCGTGGGTACCCTTGCCCACCAGCCTGCCTTCATCCAGTACAAGGATCTGGTTTGCGTGCAGCACGGTGGAAATGCGCTGTGCCACAATGATCACAGTGGCGTTGTCGGTCTGTGCCTTCAAAGCGCGGCGCAGCGTTACATCGGTCTTGTAGTCCAGCGCCGAGAAGCTGTCGTCAAACAGATAGACCTTGGGATTTTTGGCAATTGCCCGGGCAATGGAAAGCCGCTGCTTCTGACCGCCGGATACGTTGGAGCCGCCCTGTGCAATGGGACTTTGATAGCTTTCGGACTTTGCCTCGATAAAATCAGTGGCCTGTGCAATGGCGGCGGCTTTGTGCACCTGTGCGTCGGTGATATCCTCGCCGCCGAATTTCAGATTGCTGTCAATGGTGCCGCTGAACAGCACACCCTTCTGGGGCACATAGCCCAGCAGGTCGTGCAGCTGTGCCTGCGGCATCTCGCGCACGTCAATGCCGTCCACGGTCACCTTGCCGCCGGTCACATCGTAAAAGCGGGGAATCAGGTTGAGCAGGGTGGACTTGCCGCAGCCGGTGGAGCCGATGATGGCGGTAGTCTCGCCGGGCTTTGCGGTAAAGCTGATGTGCTCCAGCGCATCGCTGTCTGCACCGGGGTAACGGAAGCTCACATCCTCGAACTGCACCACGCCCTGCCAGTCGGTGTGCGCCTGTGCGGCCTTTGCGATGGCTTCGTCCGGGTCGTGAATGGAGGCTTTGGTGCGGATGACTTCGTCGATACGATCCGCAGCCACACCGGCGCGGGGCAGCATGACGGCCACCATGGCCAGCATCAGGAAGGACATGACGATCTGCATGGTGTAGGTGATAAAGGCAATCATTTCGCCCACCTGCATAGTGCCGGCATCCATGGCCTTGCCGCCGAACCAGACGATGAGCAGGCTGGTGCCGTTCATGATCAGGGTCATAAAGGGCATCATAGCCACCATAGCGCGGTTGGTGAACAGCTGGGTGCCCATCAGCTCCCGGTTGGCCTTGTCAAAGCGCTGCTCCTCAAATTTTTCGCGGCTGAAGGCGCGCACCGGCATGATGCCGGTCAAAATTTCGCGGCTGACCAGATTCAGCCGGTCCACCAGCTGCTGCATCACCTTGAATTTGGGCATGGCAACGCTCATCAGGAAGAGCAGCAGCAACAAAAGCAGTGCCACGTCCAGCACCACGATCCAGGAAAGGCCGGAGCTGCTGCCTACAACGTGCAGCACGCCGCCAATGCCCAGAATGGGCGCGTAGGCCACCATGCGCAGCAGGATGACGCAGACGAACTGCACCTGCTGGATATCGTTGGTGGTGCGGGTGATGAGGGAGGCGGTGGAAAAATTCTCGATCTCCGCATTGGAGAAGCCGATAACGCTGGAGAAGGTCTCCCGGCGCAGGTCGCGGCCGATGGCGGCAGATACCCGGGAGGCAAGGAAGCCTACGGCCACAGCCACGGCCACCATCAGCAGGGTGAGCGCCAGCATCTGGCCGCCCACCCGGAAGAGGTAACCCATCTGCACATCCTGCGCAACGCCCTGCGCCTCGTATTCCAGCTGCACCAGCAGCAAAGACTGGCTTTTCAGGTTTTCCAGCAGGGTGCTGTCCAGCTGGCTCATGGCACCGTCCAGCTGCTTTTGCAGCATACTGCGGTCAAAGCCGGGCATCTGGCTCATGGCGGCAAACTGGCTGCAAACGGTGTCCAGATCCGCTGCCGTAGGGGTGACGGTCTCAGTGTCCGCGTCCGCAGCGGCAGAGGGCGTCTCGGCAAGGCCGGTCATGCCCATGCTGTTCTGTCCAGCGGGGGTGTTGGCGGCCTGTGCGGCAGCCATATACAGCACGATGTCCGGGGTGGTCACGGCATCTTCCAGTGCGGTGCGCTCGTCCTCGGTCAGGTCGGAGCGCAGCTGCAATACGCCATCGTCCTGCAGGTAGTACTGGTAGGCGTTTTGCAGCTTCTGCGCATCCTCCTCGCTCATCAGCAGGCTCAGCGCGTCCAGCGTACTCTGGCGCACCGTCTGGGGCAGGGGACTTTCAATGCCGCCCTGCTGGATGCCGGTGTCCACGATCTTGCTGGTGTAGTCCGGCAGGGCAAGGTCGCAGTACGCCTGCACGAACAGCAGTGCGAACACCACAAGGCAGACTGCCCAGTGCCGGGCCAGCTGCTTAAAGATCTTTGTCATGGTTCGTTTCTCCCTTCGGGTCAATGTTGCGCGCGGCATTTTCCGCAAGAATGGCATCCATCAGCGCGCCGCGCAGCGCGTCCATCTGGGCTACCTGCTCCGGCTCTAACCGTGCCAGCACGCTGGCAAAGTAGTTGCGCAGAGCCTGCTCACACTGGTGGCACAGCTCGTACCCCTTGGGGGTGATGCGCACCAGCGTTTTGCGGCGGTCGGCGGGGTCCGGTTCCCGCACCACAGTGCCGTCCTGCTCCATGAGCCGCAGCCCGCGCGAGACCGCCGGCAGCGGCTGACGAATCTCCCGGGCAAGGTCGGAGACATAAATGGCGCCGTCCTTTCCGTGACAGTTGATGGCGTGCAGCAGGCCTTCCAGCATATTGAAGTGGCATTTGGGGCAATCGGCCAGCGCCGCCCGCATCCCGGTCTTGGATGCCTTGCTCAGCTGCCCGATATAGTGGCACATCCCCTGAAAGCTGGGGGTGCTTGGCTCGGACACGACAGTCCCTCCTCGTTTGCATTTTTCAAATACTTAACAGATGTTAAGTATTAACGCCTGATAAGCATATTCCTTTTGCAGCCGGATTGCAAGGGAATGGGGAAATATTAAACAAAAATTCACAAAAAACTTGTAGGTTTTGTCAATGCGCAAACCGGCTCTCGCTGCATAAAAATAAAGGACAGGCAGAAACGGAGGGTGCGGATGGAGCAGGGATTCCAAGTGTTGTTGCAGGTATTCGGCGGATTGGCGCTGTTTTTATATGGAACGGACAGCCTGTGCAGGGCAGTACAGCAGGGAGCGGGCAGGCGTCTGCGCAGCCTGCTGGCGCGGTGCACCGCAAACCCGGTGGCAGGGTTGCTGACTGGTGCTGCGGTAACGGCGGTGCTGCAAAGCAGCTCAGCGGTCACGGTTATGGTCATTGCCTTTCTGGCGGCGGGGCTGTTGCAGCTGCGGCAGGCGGTGCCGGTGGTGTTCGGAGCGAACATCGGCACAACGGTCACGGCGCAGCTGCTGGCGTTCCGGGTGGAAAGCTGGCGGTATCTGCTGCTGTTTGGCGGGGTGCTGCTCTGTCTGGCCTGTAAAGGCTGGCGGGGCCGCTGCGTGGGCGAGGCAGTGTTCGGCTTCGGACTGCTGTTTGAGGGCGTTACGGTGATGCGCAGCGCCATGGAACCGCTGCTGCAAAGCCCTCTGCTCCGGCTGGAGCTTGCCCGGGTGCAGCAAAGTCCCATGCACGGGCTGCTGGCGGGCGTCTGCATGACCTTAACGGTGCAAAGCAGCTCTGCCACGGTGGCACTGCTGCAAAGCGTGGCGGCGCAGCCCGGGGCAGACGGCGTGCACAGCCTGCTGGGGCTGACGGCGGCCATTCCCATTCTGCTGGGGGATAACATCGGCACCACCATCACGGCGGTGCTTGCCGCCATCGGGCAGGGAAGAGACGCCAAGAGGGTGGCGGCAGCCCACGCCATTTTTAACCTGAGCGGTGCGGCGGTGTGCTGCGCACTGCTGCAGCCCTTTGCGGCGTTGGTGCGGCTGTGCTCGCCCGCAGGGGGGGAGTGCGCCGTGATCGCCCGGCAGATCGCCAACGCACACACCTTATTCAACGTACTGTGCGCGCTGGTGTGGCTGCCCCTGACCGGGCAGATGGTGCGGCTGGTCTGCGCGCTGCTGCCCGATAAAAAACGACCGCAAGAACGGTTGTAAACCGGAGCGGGGAATGGTATACTGAAGCAGATGATACTATTATGTATAAAGGATGGAATGCAATGAAACGGAAAATCGGCAGGCTGTGCATGGTGCTGGGCGCGGTGCTGATCTTATGCGCCGCCGGGTTGCTGGGCTACAACCGGTGGGATGCCGCCCGGGCAGAAAAGGCTTCGCAGGAAGTATTGGGCGAGCTGGAGCAGACCATGCAAAAGACCATTACGGAGCACCAGCAGGAAAATGAGACTGCAGCCCCGCAGCCGGTGCTGGACCCGACGCAGGAGATGACCACCGTGGAGGTGGAAGGGCGGGACTACATCGGGGTGCTTTCCATCCCGGCGGTAGAACGGGAGCTGCCGGTGATGGCGCAGTGGAGCTACGCCGGGCTGAAGATCGCCCCCGGGCGGTACAGCGGCACCACCTATGGCGATGATCTTGTGATCTGCGGCCACAACTACGCAATGCACTTCAGCCCCATCAAGTGGCTGGCCATCGGCAGCTCGGTCTATTTTACGGATGCAGACGGTCTGCGCTGGAGCTATGAGGTGGAGAGCGTGGAGACTTTGCGCCCCACCCAGATCGAGGAGATGACCACCGATACCGAGACGGACAACTGGGATCTGACCCTGTTCACCTGCACCTCCGGCGGCGGTTCCCGCTACGCGGTGCGCTGTGTGCGGACGGGCTACCCCGTCCGGGTGACGGACGCGGCAGAATAATGCTTTGCACAGCAGGATGATTTGGAAGGGCTTCCGCTTTGCTATAGCCATTATCAGCGGAAAATTTATTTTTAATTTCGGGATAGCGGAGCGTCTGCGGACGCTCCGCTATCCCATTTTCACAGGAGGGGGTCGTGACGGAAAACGGCAGCTCCAGCGCCTGTTTCCTGCGGAAATGCGGCGCTGCGGGGACTGCCAAAGACCTGATCTCCGAGGAAAATGGCCGTGTACAGCGTGAGCAGACTGGGGAGCATACGCTGTTTTTTACGCAAAAAATCCGCAAAAACCTTTGAAAGTCCTTTTTATGGTATCTAAATTATGCGATACTGTGTTCACCGGGAAAGCCCCGGAACAAAACAGAAACACAGGAGGGAAACACCATGAAGGATTTTGAGTTGCGTTATGTGGGCAGTCATGTGGAGGTATACACCGGCAGTGGTGTGTTCCTGTTTTCGGCCGATACGGTGCGGGAGGCCATGGAGGAGTTGGCCGGGTAAGCGGCGGCATACCGCATCCGGGAGATCATAATGTAAAATATATGTAAAATAACGGAAAGCTTTTTGTTTGCTGCTCGGAAATATGTTGCGAAATGTGTGAAAAAAGTAACTTTCCTGTAAAATAAACCTTGTTGAGACGCCCCCTTTGATGGTATAATAAAAGTAAGCGGCTTCCGGAACAGGGCAGGCGTTGCGCGTGCAAGGTTCCGGCAGCTGTGTGCTGTAAAGGATTAAAAGGGAAGTTTCATATTAGGAGTATCGTTATGGATATCACACACATTACCTCTCTGCTGGGCGGCATTGCGCTGTTCCTGTACGGTATGTCCATCATGGGCGCCGGACTGGAAAAGCTGGCAGGCGGCAAGATGCAGGGCGTATTGCAAAAGCTTACCTCCTCCACCATTAAAGGCGTGATCTTTGGCACACTGATCACCGGCGTCATCCAGTCGTCGGCTGGTACGGTGGTTATTTGTGTCGGTCTGGTCAACTCCGGTATCATGACACTGACGCAGTCGGTAGGCGTGATCATGGGTGCAAATATTGGTACTACGGTAACAGGTCAGTTGATCCGCATGGCGGATATCTCAGGCGACAGCCTGTGGCTGACCCTGATCCAGCCCAAGACCTTTGCCCCCGTGGTGGCGTTTATTGGCTGCATTTTTTATGTGTTCCTGCGCAATGCCAAAAAGAAGAATATCGGCCAGATCATGCTGGGCTTCGGCATTCTGTTTACCGGCATGAGCCTGATGGATACCGGCGTTGCTCCCCTGCGGGAGAGCGCCGTCTTTCAGAATCTGTTCGTCACCATGACCAACCCCATTCTGGGCGTTCTGGTGGGCGTGGTGGTCACCGTGATCATCCAGTCCTCCTCCGCTTCGGTGGGTATTCTGCAGGCACTGTCCAGCACAGGGCTTGTCACCTTCAGCTCTGCCATTCCCATCATTCTGGGTGCACATATCGGTACGGCGTTCACCCCGCTGCTCACCATCGGCGGCTCCTCCAAGGATGGTAAGCGGGCAGCGCTCATCCACCTGTACTTCAACGTCATCGGCAGTGTGATCCTGCTGGCGCTGATCTATGCGGTGCAGTTCACCATCGGCATCCCCATGTGGGGCGATGTGATGAACAAGAGCTCCATTGCAAACATCCATACCTTGTCCAGCGTATGCGCCATGCTGCTGTTCCTGCCTTGCAGCGGAGTGCTGAGCCGCTTGGCGATGCTCACGGTGCCCAGTAGCGTGGAGGAAGCACAGGAGCTGAGCATGCCGGTGCTGGACGAGCGTCTGTACAAGAGCCCGGCAGTGGCCTTGCAGCAGGCGAAGAATGCGGTGATCAAGATGTCCCGCCGCGCCGCCCGCAACGTGGGTCTGGCCGCGCCGCTGCTTTTGAAGATGGACGAGGAGACCGTGAGCGCCATCAAGGTGCGCGAGAACCTGATCGACCGCATGGAGGTGGAGATCACCAACTATCTGATCAAGCTGACCGATCAGGAGCTGGGCGACGACGAGAGCCACGCGGTGACCGAGTTGCTGAACTTTGTTACCGAGTTCGAGCGCATTGGCGACTATGCCGTGAACATCATGGAAAAGGCCGAGGAGCTGTACGACAAGGAAGCCAGCTTCAGCGAGAGCGCCAAAAAGGAACTGCAATTGCTGGATGCCGCATTGGAGCGCATTCTGGTTCTGACGGACGAGGCCTTTGAAAACGATGATGTCCAGAAGGCTGCACAGGTGGAGCCGCTGGAGGAGATCATTGACGTGATGGTGGAGCGCCTGCGCGACCAGCACATCCTCCGTCTGAAGGACGGGATCTGCTCCATCGACACTGGCGTGGTGTTCCTTGATGTGCTGAACAACGCTGAGCGTATCTCCGACCACTGCTCCAACATTGCAGTGCGCATGGTGGGCATGGAGGCTGGCGATGATTACGACTCCCACACCCTGAAAAGCATTATGCACCACAACCCCAGCAAGGACTACATGCTGGAGTACGAGCAGTGCCGCAAGGAATACCTTGTGCCGCTGGAAGAAATGGAAGCCTGAATCATATAAATGCAATGAGCCGCTGCATATCGTGCAGCGGCTCATTGCATTTATTCCCCCAGATCCTCCAGCAGCAGGTCGAGTTCCCGGGGGCTGTTGACCACGAGCCCGCGCTTGATGCGTAAGGCGTCGTTTTCGGGCAGAAGATTGGTGTAGATGCCGGTCACGCGGATCAGGGTGCCCGGGGTGCCGTCGGCGCGGCAGGTGTACACCGCCACCCGCCCGCCGCTGTCTTGCAGGCAGTAGCGGGCGGTGTCCGTCTGGGGCACTGCCTGCGCGGCAAGGCTCAGGGGAGAGGCGGGATCGGTCTCAGACCCGGCGGGGCTTTGGGACAGCGGCAGCCTTGGCAGCGCCATCCAGAACAGACTGAATACAATGGTGAATACGCAAAGCCCGTAGAACAGGCAGACAGACAGCTTGCGCATAAAAAACACTCCCTTCCCCGGTAAGTATGCCCCGTTTTGGCGGATAGCAGACAATTTTCACACGCAGATACTGTACTTTCCACAAGAGAGTGTGTTATACTATTTATATCTGCTCAGCGCGCAAAGATTGGTTCTTGCCCGGCTGGGGCTTGCGTGTTATAATATGGTATTGCAGTTTGAAATTTCGTGTCACAAACGATGTGGATAAAGCCCGGTGCAGCTATGCCCGGCAACAGTCTTGAAATGTCAGGAGGCGATCCCTATCTCCAACAATGAGATGAGAAAGATCCACCGGGGCGGCGAGGAGCAGCCTGCCCGCCCGGTGGGACGTAAGGTCAATGTTTCCCAGAGCCGCCGCGAAGCACGCCCCGCAGTGGAGAACCGTACCCGTGCGCCCAAGGCACCCAAAAGCCCCAAGCCGCCAAAGGAAAAGAGCAAGCATCCCGTTCTGCGGTTCATCGGCCGCACCGTCGCTACGGTGCTCTGCCTCGGCATCATGCTGGGCAGCGTGGTGGCCGTGGGCATGGTGTTCTATGTGGTGCAGGCTACTGCCAACGACGGTGACCTGCTGGACCTGGACAACATTCAGCTGAGCCAGTCCAGTATGGTGGTAGCCACCGACCCGGATACCGGTGCACAGGTGGAGTATGCCACCCTGCGCTCCTCCAACAGCCACCGCGTATGGGCAGACCTTGAGCAAATCCCCTCCAATTTGCAGTATGCCTTCATCTGCACCGAGGATAAGGACTTCTACTCAGAGCCTGGCGTCAACTTCAAGCGCACCATCGGCGCAATGATCAATGAGTATCTGCTGCCCATTTACAGCTCCAAGCAGGGCGCATCCACACTGGAACAGCAGCTCATCAAGAACCTGACCGATGACAACAGCGCCAGCGGTATCGATGGCGCATTGCGCAAGGTGCGCGAGATCTACCGCGCCCTCTGCCTGAGCCGCAGCTACTCCAAGGAGACCATTCTGGAGGCTTACCTGAACACCATCAGCTTTACCGGCACCATTCAGGGTGTGCAGACGGCTGCCAACGAGTACTTCAACAAGGACGTCAGCCAGCTGAGCCTGTGGGAGTGCGCTACCATTGCCTCCATTACAAAAAACCCCACCAACTATAACCCCTATACGAACCCCGAAAACCTGATCAACCGCCGCAACTTCATCATGTACAATATGTGGCAGCAGGGTGTGATCAGCGAGGAGGACTATCGCAACGGCGCTGCACAGCCCCTTGTGCTGGCCGAAGAAGACAGCGGCAAAAAGCTCAGCACCGTCACCTCCTACTTCACCGATGCACTGTTCAATGAGGTCGTGCAGGACATCATGACCAAGGAGGGCATCAGCGAGTCCGAGGCGCAGAAGCTGCTCTACACCGGCGGCTTTACCATCGAAGCCACTGTCAACACCAAGCTGCAGTCCCAGATGGAAAACCTGATGCTGAACACCGACGATGCCTACTTCCCGGCGGGCTGGCATGAGGAAGAGGTTACCTCCATTTCGGACGATGATGTGCAGGTGTTCAACGAGGACGGTACCCCCAAGACCCGCACCGGCGAAGATGGCACCGTCTACTATTACCGCAACGTGCGCACGCAGGCTGCTATGGTCACGCTGGACTATGACGGCAACGTGCTGGCCATTGCGGGCGGCTTGGGCGAAAAGACCAAGAGCCTTTCCCTGAACCGCGCCTATAATGTGGAGCGGCAGACCGGTTCTACCATCAAGCCCATCGGTGCCTATGCGCTGGGCATTGAGTACGGTCTGGTCAACTGGTCCACCATGCTCAACAACTCCCCCCTGTACCAGAAGCAGGATATGATCATCCGGGACGAGGACTACTGCCGCAAGAATGGCCTGATGGGGCTCTCCGACAAGCAGCTCCGCGCTTACCCCAACGCATGGCGCAGCTGGCCGCGCAACTACGGCGGCAACTATGGCGACGGCAGCGATCTCCCGCTGTGGAACGGCCTTGCCCGCTCGCTGAATACCATCGCAGTCCGCGTGGGCGACCTTGTGGGCGCAAGCAATATCTTCAACTTCGTCTACAACACTCTGCAGCTGAATACGCTGGACCCCACCAACGATGTGGGTCTGGCGCAGATGGTCATGGGCAGCCAGACCAAGGGTGTTACGCCCATGGCGCTGGCCGCAGCCTTCCAGATCTTCTATGACGGCGAGTACACCACCCCGCACCTGTATACCCGTGTGCTGGACCGGGACGGCAACATCTATCTGGAAAACAACGCCACCAGCTATCAGGCACTGACCCCCGATACCGCTTATGTCATGAACCGTCTGCTGAAGAACGTTCTGTTCTCCAGCGTAGGTACTGCCAGCGGCCGCTACCCCAACTCCAACGGCATGGAGGCCTTTGGTAAGACCGGTACTGCCAGCGACGAAAAGGATCTGTGGTTCGTGGGCGGCACGCCCTACTATGTCACCGCTGTGTGGTGGGGATATGATGCACCTTACGATATGACCAAGACCCTGTCCAAGCAGCAGGCCAAGACCCGCACCTGTGTTATGGCGTGGAAGGCACTGATGGAGCAGGCACAGGCAGACCTGCCCTATAAGGCATTCCCCACCTCCGCAGGCGTGGTGGAGCGCCGCTATTGCACCCAGAGCGGATTGCTGGCCGGTGCAGGCTGCCCGAGCACTGCCGTGGGCTACTACCGTGCCGATGACCTGCCCGATACCTGCACCTATTCCCATGCCGCACCGCAGGCTGCTGCCCCTGCCGAGAACACAGACGATGCTGCGCCCACCCAGCCGGTCATTCCCACCGATACCAGCGCACTGGACACGGAATAAGGGCAAAAATCGTACTTTTTCACCCCTTTGCTGAAAAATCCGGCAAGGACAGGGCGCACTTCACAAGACAAAACTGGACAAAGTGACAAAATAGCATCCGGGCTCTTGCATTGCAGGGGTTCGGATGCTATTATATTTTCTGCAAGAACACTTGTGTTTGAGAGGTGAACAAGTTGGAACGCCGTTTTTATCTGGTGGATGCGCAGGTACTGCCGGAGGTTTTTCTCAAGGTGGTACGCGCCAAGGAGCTGCTGGCCAGCGGCGAAGCCCGCAGCATTTCGGCTGCGACCCGCGCCGTAGAGCTTTCGCGCAGTGCATTTTATAAGTATAAGGATTGTATTTTTGATTCCGAGAACGGCCGTGAGGTCATCACGGTCATGGCCACCCTGCGGGACGAGACCGGTGCGCTGCAAAGCCTTCTGGCCGGCATCAGCGCCGCAGGCGCCAGTATTGTGACCATCAACCAGTCCACCCCGGAGAATGGGGCTGCGCTGGTGGCGGTCACCATCCGCACCGATACCATGCAGATGTCCCCGGAGGAACTGACCGAAAAGCTTTCGCGCCAGCGCATGGTGGTGAGTGTGCGCTGCGGGTATAACCTGTAACAAAACAGGAAACGAGGGAAAGAGAGTATGGCTAAAATTGCAATTCTGGGCTTTGGCACGGTGGGCAGCGGCGTATACGAGGTGCTGTGCCACAATGCTGCAAGCGTCTCCCGCCGGGCTGGCGAACCGGTGGAGGTAAAATACATTCTGGACCCGAAGGATTTTACCGGCAACCCGGTGGAGCCTTTGGTGGTCAAGAATATCGACGTGATCCTGCAGGACCCAGAGATCCGGGTGGTGGTGGAGACCATCGGCGGCACCCGCTTTGCTTACCCCTACGTCAAGGCGTGTCTGGAGAGCGGCCGCAGCGTGTGCACCTCCAACAAGGAGATGGTGGCCACCTACGGCGCAGAGTTGCTGGCACTGGCCAAGGAGCACGGCTGCGCCTTCCTGTTCGAGGCCTCTGTGGGCGGCGGTACGCCCATCATCACCCCCATGCACCAGTGCCTGGCGGCCAACGTCATCACCGAGGTGGAGGGCATCGTGAACGGTACCACAAACTTCATGCTCACCAAGATGGTGCGGGAGGGCTTGAGCTTTGAGGATGCGCTGCAAATTGCGCAGGAGCTGGGTTACGCAGAGACCAAGGACCCCAGCGATGACGTGGACGGCCGCGACGCCTGCCGCAAGATCGCCATCCTGTCCTCCATGGTGTGCGGCCACCAGATCTACCCCCAGAACATCCCCACCCGGGGCATCCGCGCCATTACCGCCGCCGATGTGGCCAGCGCCGAAAAGCTGGGCTGCGTTATCAAGCTGATCGCATGGATGAAGCTTGGCAAGGACGGCAGCGTGGCCGCCGGTGTAGAGCCGTGTCTGGTGCCCAAGGCAAACCAGCTGGCCAGCGTGGACGATGTGTTCAACGCGGTGCTGGTCAAGGGCGATATGCTGGGCGATGTGGTGTTCTACGGCAAGGGCGCAGGCAAGCTGCCCACCGCCAGCGCTGTGGTGGCAGACGTGGTGGATGCGCTGAAAAACGGCGCACAGGTGCACGACAGCCTGTTCTGGCAGCCTGCGGACCCGGTGGACGGCATGCTCACCGACCCGGCTCCCGCTGCATATTATGTGCGTGTGGCGGGCATTGCACCCGCTGTGGTGGAGGCCATCTACGGCTACGGCAAAGTGGTGGATGAGCGGTACGAGGGCTGCGCCTACTTTGTGAAGCGCGCCGATGAACGTGCGCTGGCAGAGGCCGCGCGCAAGGTGGAGGCCGTGGGCGGCAGTGTGAAGCTGGTGCTCAAGCGTCTGCCCGAGGAAGTGTAACGGAAAGGAACTGCGGCAATGAAGATCAAGGTTTCGGTTCCTGCCACCAGCGCCAACGTGGGCTCCGGCTTCGATGCGCTGGGTCTGGCAGTTACGTTGTACAACACGGTCACCTTTGAGGACAGCGAGGTGCTGGAGATCTCGGCATCGGACGGCACACGCATCCCCCGGGGCGAGTCGAATCTCGTGTACCGCTCCGCCAAGGGTCTGTTCGAAAAGGTTGGCAAGCAGATCCCGCCCCTCAAGATCACCCAGACGAACCCCATCCCCATGGCACGGGGTCTGGGCTCTTCTTCGGCCTGCATCATTGCGGGTCTGCTGGGCGCAAACCGGATGCTGGGCGATGTGCTCAACACGCAGGAGCTGCTCACGCTGGCAACTGCCATTGAGGGACACCCCGATAACGTGGCTCCGGCCCTGCTGGGCGGCCTGACCAGCAGCGTGTTCGAGGACGGCAAGGTGTATTCGGTCAAGCGGAATGTGGATGAAAGCCTCTGCTTTGCTGCCATCGTGCCGGACTACAAGCTGCTGACCGAGGCAGCCCGCGCAGCCCTGCCTAAAGAGGTATCCCATAAGGACGCGGTGTATAACCTGTCCCGTGCGGCGCTGGTGCCCGCAGCCTTCTGCGAGGGGCGGCACGACCTACTGGCCATTGCCACCGAGGATAAGCTGCACCAGCAGTATCGCATGCCTCTGATGCCCGGCTCCCGCGAGGTGTTCGATATGGCGCGGCTGTGCGGCGCAAAGGCCGTGTATGTGTCCGGTGCAGGCAGCACGGTCATGGCTGTGGCAGAAAAGGCCGAGGCCGAAAAGTTCTATTCCAAGCTGGAAAAAGGTCTGGAGCTGCTGGAAGGTCTGGACGGATGTGAAGCATTTACACTGTTGCAGCTGGATGCCGATAACACCGGCGCAACCGTGGAATGATAAATGGGTAAGGGAAGTGCAAGGACGCTTCCGCCCGGCAAGCCCCCCGCAAGCGCGGGGCGTTAAAGAGGAGAGTGACAAGATATGGCGTTGATCGTACAGAAATTCGGCGGTTCTTCCGTAAAGGACCGTGACCGTATCTTCAACGTTGCGCGGATCGTGGCCAACACCCACAACGCGGGCAATGACGTAGTGGTGGTAGTCTCCGCACAGGGCGACACCACCGATGACCTGATCGCCAAGGCAGGGGAGATCACCCATAACCCCTCGGCGCGTGAGATGGATATGCTGCTGGCCTCCGGCGAGCAGATCAGCATCGCACTGCTGGCCATGGCGCTGAACGAGCTGGGCTGCCATGCCATCAGCCTGACCGGCTGGCAGGCGGGCTTCCGTACCGACCGTGCCTACACCAAGGCGCGCATCACCCGGCTGGAGACCGAGCGGATCTCCTCCGAGCTGGAGCGCAACCGCGTGGTGGTGGTGGCAGGCTTCCAGGGCTTGAACAAGCTGGATGACATCACCACTCTGGGACGCGGCGGCTCCGACACCAGTGCTGTGGCGATTGCCGCTGCCCTGCACGCTGACCGCTGCCAGATCTACACGGATGTGGAGGGCGTTTATACCGCCGACCCGCGCAAAGTGAGCAACACCCGTAAGCTGGAGGAGATCACCTTTGACGAGATGCTGGAACTGGCATCTCTGGGCGCACAGGTGCTGAACAACCGCAGCGTGGAGCTGGCTAAAAAGTACAATGTGGAGCTGGAGGTGCTCTCCAGCCTGAACCCCATCCCGGGTACGGTGGTTAAGGAGGTTACAAAGGACATGGAAGGTATGCTGATCAAGGGTGTCGCCAAGGACACCGATGTTGCCGTTATCACGATTCTCAACGTTCCCGATGAGCCGGGCATGAGCTTTAGGATCTTCGGTCTGCTGGCACAGAAGAACATCAACGTGGACATCATTCTGCAGTCCACCGGCCGCGACGGCAAGAAGGACATCAGCTTTACCTGTGCCGAGGGCGAAGCCGAGCTGGCCATGCGTGTGCTGAAGGAAAGTGCACACTTCAACGATGTCAGTGTGGACACCACCTGCGCCAAGGTCTCCATCGTGGGTGCCGGTATGCAGAGCCACAGCGGCGTTGCCTCCAAGATGTTCGAGGCAATGTCCAACAACAATATCAACATCAAAATGATCTCCACCAGCGAGATCAAGATCTCCTGCATCATCGACCGTGCAGACGCCGACAAGGCTGTCGGTGCCATCCACGATATGCTGTTTGACTGATCTGCGTAAAATTTTTAATTGTGGCCTGTCTGCTCCCTGCCGGGGGCGGGCGGGTCATAATTTTTTTACACACGGCGGCGTTTACACAAATTGCAAAGGGGTGTATAATATAGTTTGAATCTGTGCGGCGCACCGGCGCTGCAACAATGCCGAAAAGGAGCCCCGCCGCATGAGTGAATCCACCCGTACCTCCAGAGCGCCTGCCGAAAAGCGCCTGACCTATCAACAATGGAAGCGCCGCAAAATGCTGCGGCTGGCCCGCAACTGGGTGCTGTTTCTGGCCGGCTGCGCGGCGGTGGTAGCGCTGCTGACCGGCGGCATCCTGTGGCTGCTGCCCAAGGTGCACGGTCTGCTGGCCGGGCCAAAGGTATTTGCAGCCAGCGTGTACGACGGCACAGACTATGTATTTAACGCCGCAGATGCCCGGCTGGTACTGGTGAACGCCAACCTGCCCTATACCGCCGAGCCCGCCCCGCTGCTGGACACCGCCGACGAGGTCACCGGCCAGCAGCTGGAGGCCGAAGCTGCCATGCAGTATCGCAGTATGGCCGCCGCCGCGCAGGCGGATGGGGTTAGCCTGATCCTTGTGGCCGGTTATCAGGACGCCGACACCCGGCAGGCCGCCTACGAGGCCCGGGTGCAGACCTACCGCGATAAGCGCAAGAGCGAGGAGGAAGCCGCCCGTCTGGCGGCTACCATCCAGCCCGCCGCCAACGCCAACGAGCACGGCACCGGCTACGCGGCAGATATCCTCAGCGCGGACAATCCGCAGCAGGACACCGGTTTTGCCGAGACCCGCGCCTACGAGTGGCTTACGGCCTACGCGGCGGAATACGGCTTTATCCTGCGCTACCCGCAGAACCGGCAGGCCGCGACCGGCATCGTGTTCGAGCCGTGGCACTGGCGCTATGTAGGGGTGGAAAACGCCCTTGCCATCCGTGCCAGCGGCCTGAGCTTGGAAGAGTTCATCGCCCTGCAGCGGGCAGACTGAATCAAATGCTCTGTGCTGCGGCACAGAGAGAAGGGAACTATCATTGGAACGTACTCTCATTGCACCGGGCGTGCATCTTTCCTGCGACCCGGCTTCTAAATTCAACCGCTGCCGCATCAGCATCCATTTTGCTTTCCCGGCCCAGCGTAAAACGGCCACTGCCCATGCGCTTTTGCCGCTGGTGATGGAGCGCGGCTATGCGGACTGCCCGGATATGACCCGGCTGACCAAAAAGCTGGCAAAGCTCTATGGCGCAGACCTGACCGTGGACGCCCGCCCCATGGGCTGCAACCACAACCTCTGCGTCAGCGTGACCGGCATCAAGGATGCCTTTGCGCTGGAGGGCGAGGCACTGACCACCGAGTATACCAAAATCGCGCTGGGTGCGGCCTTCCATCCGTATTTTGTGGACGGTTGCTTTGACCCGCAGGCCGTCAGCATTGAAAAGCAGATGCTGAAAAAAGGCCTTGAGGATGAAATCAACGATAAACGTATCTACTGCCTGCATCAGGCCAACCGGGAGTTCTTTGGCGACAGCCCGGCGGGCGTGCGGCAGGAGGGTTATCTGGAAGAGGTGGACAGCCTTACCCCCGCCATGCTGACCGCCGCTTATCAGCAGATGCTGCGTACTGCAAACATCGAGCTGTTGGTGCTGGGCTGTGATGCTGCCCAGACCGCCGCCATCCGGGACGCCCTGCTGGCTGAGCTTGCCTGCATCGACCGCGCCCCGCTGCCGCTGGTGGAAAACATGGCCATGCCCGCCATTGCACCGGTGCATAAGACCGAAAACTACGATATGGTGCAGGCAAAGCTGTGTATGCTGTTCACGCTGGGGCAGCCCATGCAGCCGCAGCAGCTGGCAGCGGTGCGCCTTGCCATGGCGCTGTACGGCGGCAGCGTGACCAGCCGCCTGTTCCTCAATGTGCGGGAGCGGGACCATCTGTGCTACTACTGCTCCTCCTCCTTCCAAAGCTTTACCGGCAGCATGGCGGTGAACAGCGGTGTGGAACACGCTGATGCCGCCCGCGCGGAGCAGGCCATTTTGAAGGAACTTGCCGACCTGTGCACCGGCCCCATTACCGACGAGGAATTTGAGGACTGCCGCCGGGGCTTGCTCAGCGGCATGAACGGGGTAGAGGACAGCCTTGGCGGCATCGAAAGCTGGTACTACATCGAGGTGCTGCGCGCCGGTGCCAACAGCGCTGCACCTATCCAGAGCCCGGAGCAGGCGCGGAATGCTCTACGCGCCGTGACCAAAGACGAGGTGCGGGATATCCTGCGCCGCCTGACCCTCTCGGTCAGCTATCTGCTTACAAAGGAGGATACTGCCCATGCCGCAGAATAACCAGACCCTGCTGGAAAAGACCGTGGCCGACCAGTGGCAGACCCTGCCCTCCGGCCTGACGGTGCTGGTGCGCCCCATGCCGGGCTATTCCAGCACCCATGTGATCTATGCTACAAAGTTCGGCTCCATCGACCGAGATTTCTGCCTGAACGGGCAAACGGTGCATCTGCCGGCGGGTGTGGCGCATTTTCTGGAGCACAAAATGTTCGAGGACGAGGACGGCGATGCCTTTGCCAAGTACGCAAAGACCGGTGCCAACGCCAACGCCTTTACCAGCTTTGACCGCACCTGCTACCTGTTCACCGCCACCCAGCAGTTGGACGAAAGCTTGGACGTGCTGCTGGGCATGGTAGGCCACCCCTACTTTACCGAGCAGACCATCGCCAAGGAGCAGGGCATCATCGGGCAGGAAATCAAAATGTACGATGACAGCCCGGACTGGCGGCTCATCACCGGCCTGTTCGAGTGCCTGTACCACAGCCACCCCATCCGCAGCGACATCGCGGGCACGGTGGAGAGCATTGCCGAGATCACGCCAGCCATGCTGTACGACAGCTGCAAGGCCTTTTATGCCCCGGGCAATATGGTGCTGGCTGCTGCCGGTAACACCACCATGGAACAGATCCTTGCCGCCTGCAAGCGGCACGGCCTGATGGAGCCCCGCCCGGCACAGAAGGTGCAGCGGCTGTGGGCCACGGAGCCCATGACCCTTGCCGCTACGGAAAAAACGCTGACCATGCCGGTCTCCAAGCCCTGCTTCGGCGTAGGCTTTAAGGAAGAGCCGCTGTCTGCGGACGATCTGCGCACCGAGGCGCTGTACGACCTTGTGCTCAGCTGCATCGTGGGCGGGATGTCGCCGCTGTACCGCCGCCTGTATGACGAAGGCCTTGTGAACCCCGGCTTTGGCGGCGAGGTGCTGCGGGTGGACGGCTGCTGCTGCATCCTGTTCACC
>UMLB01002697.1_pt1 | contig 24690 bp, 15 predicted proteins | sample 1966481 | NCBI WGS metagenome assembly UMLB01 (sample SAMEA4836192, study PRJEB28245) | human gut metagenome | biome: gut microbiome; material: fecal sample | place: Denmark | collected 2008 | reverse complement strand
CCGCTGATCATAGGAAATATTGTGGCAGCCGTTGCAGGACTTGTGCTGGAATTATTCCTGTTCTCGGTAGATTATGCAAGAAGTGAACGCCTGCAGTTTGAAGACGATGAATATTATTACTATGTAAAAGCAATACCGAAGGTTGCCATGACAACGCCGGAGAAGACGGTAAAGAAGATCAATGAACGTCAGGAGACGGAGATCATCGATGCAGAAGCGGTAAAACGTTTGTCGCAGGATACGGCGGAAGAAGAGACAAAAGCCATCGATCTGGAAGTACATGCGGGACATGGACAGAAAAGAGAAGCAGAACGGAAGCCGTCATACGGTGATGCAGACTACAGAAGTCCGGCACAGATCCGGGCAAGTCAGGTAAGAAAGCATTCGCCGAAGAGAGGACCGGCACCGAAGAAACATGACATGAAAGATGTAGATAAGATGCTTCTGACACAGAGTCTGGAAAATGAATTTCACGCAGGCAACCGCAGAAAAAGATAGAAAGACAGAAAAAATCATTAAAAACCATGCAGGGAGGTGAGAGGAATGGGACAGACAATTGCAGATTTTATTGATAAATATGGAATTGGACTTTATATTCCGAGAGTGCATATCACAGATATCATAGAAGTTCTGATCCTCACTTTTCTGATCTATCAGATCATCATATGGATAAAGAATACGAAAGCATGGATGCTGCTCAGAGGAATCATTGTACTTGCGGGCTTTATTCTTCTCGCAGCTATATTCAAGATGCATACGATCCTGTTCATCGCGAGAAATTCACTGACGGTCATGGCTACGGCAGCAATTGTAGTATTTCAGCCGGAACTGCGGAGGGCACTGGAAAAGCTTGGAGAGAAGCAATTCCTGACATCAGTTGTTCCTTTTGAACAGAACCGGGAGATACGTTTCAGTGAAGAGACAAGAGAGGATATTATCCGTGCATGCTTTGCCATGGGAAAAGTCAAGACAGGGGCTCTGATCGTCGTAGAACAGGCAATACGGCTTACGGAATATGAAAGCACCGGAATCCAGATGGACTGTCTGGTATCAAGTCAGGTGCTGATCAATATCTTCGAACATAATACACCGCTTCATGATGGTGCGATCATCGTAAGAGGCGACAGGATCGTCTCGGCAACCTGCTATCTTCCCCTCTCGGATAATATGGGGATCAGCAAGGATCTGGGCACCAGACACCGTGCGGCAGTAGGAATGAGCGAAGTCAGTGATGCACTGGTCATTACGGTATCAGAAGAGACAGGAGCTGTGTCAGTCGCACAGGGAGGAGAGCTTACAAGAAGTATCAATGAAGCAGAACTTCGTGTGAAACTGGAAGAGGTACAGCATAAGAGCAGTGAAACCAACAGAATAAAGGCAAAGTGGAAAGGATGGCGGAAGCATGCGAAAAAGAATAACTAACAATCTTGCGCTGAAAATACTGGCTTTCCTGATTGCGGTATTCTTATGGCTGGTTGTAGTGAATATCGATGACCCTGTGGATGACAAGACATTTTCCAATATTCCGGTGCAGGTAACGCATGAAGAAGTGATTACGGATAATAATAATACGTATCAGATCGTGGATAACACACAGGAGATTAATGTAACAGTTACAGCACAGCGGTCGGTACTGGATAAGATCAAGGCAGAGGATATTGTTGCGACAGCGAACATGAAAGAACTGACGCTTCGTACACAGGTGCCGATTGAAGTGACGATCAAAGGATATACAGGAAAATATGAAAAGGCAACGGCAAATCCAAGAAATCTGCAGATCCAAATCGATGAGGAAGCGAAGAATAATTTCCCAATCACACCGACAACAACGGGAACGGTAAGAAACGGATATGAAGTGGGAAGCCTGAAAGCACTTCCGGAAAAAGTAACACTTCGCGGACCGAAGAGAATCATTAACAATATTGCAAAAGTAACAGCAGAAGCAAACGTATCCGGATTATCCGAAGATGAGACGGTAGAAGCAAAACTGGTACTGTATGATGCAAATAATAATGTGATCGACCAGACACTTCTTGCAAACAACCTTGGAAAAGAAGGAGTCAGTGTTGAAGTAGAACTGCTTCAGGTAAAAAGTGTGCCGCTCAAAGTGGATACATCAGAGGTGTCGGCAGCAGAAGGGTATAAACTTGGCAAGATCACGGTAGAACCGCAGGAAGTGGAAGTGACAGGTGATAAGAGTACGCTTGCAGAGATATCAGAGATCGATATTCCACCGAGTGCCCTGAAATTGGAAGAACTGACACAGAGAACGGAGCAGACCATTGACATCTCATCTTATCTTCCGAGCGGTGTGTCCCTTGCGGAAGAGAATGCGAATAAGGTGGTAATATCCATCCAGGTACAACAGCCAGGAACAAAGAGCTTTGAGATATCGACAGGATCGATCATCCTGGAGAATATAGCGGACGGACTGAGCATCAATTACGGATCTACTGTTGATCTGGAGATACAGGTGAAGGGACCGAATGATGTGCTGAATCTGTTCTCACCTGCGAAGAAAGTCAGCATTGATCTTAAGAATTATACAGAGCCTGGTACATATACCGTTCCGGTGTCTGTCGAACTGCCGGATGGCTGCAAGCTTGTGAATGAAGTGAATGTGGAGATCACGCTTGAAAACTCAAAGCAGAACAGTAAAACACAGGGGGAAAGCCAGAACAGCAGTCAGACAAAGACAGATGAAAACAATCAGAACGGCCAGAGCGAATAACAGACAGAAATGGGGAGAATACATTATGATCAGACAGAAAGTTACAATAACAAATCCGACGGGACTACATCTCAGACCTGCAGGGATGTTCTGTAACATAGCAAGCAGATACAAATGCAAAGTAGAATTCATGTATAACGATGACACTGCAGCAAATGCGAAAAGTGTATTGAGTGTCCTTGGAGCATGCGTAAAATCGGGAGATGAGATCGAGCTTATCTGCGACGGGGAAGATGAAGAAGAGGCCATGAAAGCAATGATGGATGCGGTCGAGAGCGGGCTTGGAGAGTAAGAAAAAGTAATAAGGAAATATGACAGGCGGCTTGTGTGTGACATGAGCCGTTTGTTGTGTTTTGTTCTGTAATAATATATGATTCATAATAAGAAGTTGAATACTGGTATGAACATTAGAGATGTGAAACAACAAGAAGGAAAGAACAGGAATAGGTAATTATGAAAGAAAAAATAAAAAATATGCTGGATATTACATTCTGGAAATTTGTATTGGTGGGAATTGTGAATACTCTGGTGGGTACAGGGGTAATGTTTGCTGCTTACAATCTTTTGCATCTGAGCTACTGGGTATCTTCTGCATCGAATTATGTGGTGGGAAGTATTGTGAGTTATTTCCTGAATAAATACTTTACATTCCAGAATAAAGAAAGATCCTGGAAGCAACTGGGAATGTTCGTGATAAATATTACAATATGTTATCTGTTGGCATATGGGATGGCAAAGCCGGTTGTGTCATGGATCCTTCATGATCAGAGTAAGAGTGTGCAGGAGAACCTGTCTATGCTGGTTGGAATGGGTGCATTTGTGGTGTTCAATTATGTGGGACAGAGGTTAGTTGTATTCAAAAAGTAATTTGTATAAAGTGTGAAAAAAGATGAAATTTTAATGGTTTTAGTTGTAACACTTGTAAAAATTGTATATAATGTTTTCCGTCTAAAAACGAAAAATTAAGTGAAAAGAGAAGAATAATGAAGAAAAAACATAAGATAATCTTAGTTGCAGGGCTGGTTTTAAGCACAATACTGGCATTGTTAGCATCGCTTCTTGCATTCAGTGCAAAATGGATGTTTAAAACATGGACAAATCTGACAATGGATGAACTGGTATATCATCTTACAGCACCTTTAGAGGGTACAAATACCGATATGATCAAAGACTATTGTAATGAATGTGCAGTTCCGGTGCTATTGATTTTGGGATGTATTCTTTTTGTAATAGCGGCAAATAGAAAGCATGCAAGAATCTTGAAGAAAATTGCTATAGTATGTTCTGCAGGAGCTGTTGCAGTGACAGGAATTACAGTAGGTGTAACATGGAATGGATTAGATATTTCGAATTATATGAAGGGGCAGAGTACATATTCTACATTTATCGATGATAATTATATAGATCCGTCAAGTGTAAATATTACCTTTCCGGAGCAGAAGCGTAATTTGATATATATTTTCCTGGAATCAATGGAAATGACGTATGCGGACAAAGAAAACGGTGGTGCATTTAAACAAAATGTGATTCCGGAGCTGACACAGCTTGCTCAGGAAAATGAAGATTTTTCTGGAAAAAGCAATAAATTGAACGGCGGCTATTCCATGCCGGGGACAACTTGGACTATGGGGGCGATGTTCGGGCAGACATCGGGGCTGCCGTTGAATACCTCGATTGATGCGAATGGGATGGATACGCAGGATTCATTTTTTCCGGGAATAACAACGTTGGGAGATATTCTTCAAAACGAAGGATACTCACAGACACTTTTAATCGGTTCAGAAGCAACATTTGGTGGACGAAAATTATATTTTACAGATCATGGTCAATATGACATCATGGATTACGATTATGCACATGATAATGGTCTGATTCCGGAAGATTATAAAGTCTGGTGGGGATATGAAGATGAAAAATTGTTCGGATTTGCAAAAGAAAAATTATTAGAACTCGCTCAGCAGGATAATCCTTTTAATCTTACGATGCTGACAGTGGATACACATTTTGAAGATGGATATGTATGTGATATTTGTCCGGATACATTCGGAGATAATCAGTATGCGAATGTAATGGCTTGTTCAAGCAGACAAGTAAAAGAATTTGTTGACTGGGTACAGCAGCAGGATTTTGCTGCAGATACAACGATCGTCATATCAGGAGATCATCCAACGATGGACAGTGACTTTTGTGAGGATGTGGATAAGGATTACGAAAGACGGGTCTACACCACATATATTAATGCCGGAGCAGAGAAACAAACTAATGAGAAAAGAAATTATACGACCTTTGATAATTTTCCGACAACACTTGCTGCAATGGGAGTTGAGATAGAGGGGGATCGTCTGGGACTTGGAACGAATTTATATTCGACACAACAGACTTTAACAGAGCAGTTTGGAATCGAAAAAGAAGAAAAAGAATTGAAAAGAAAGTCTAAATTATTGAATCAGATGGCACAGATAGATAAGAAAAAATATGAAGAAGAGATAGCTGCGCAGACGGATCCGATAGCGAAGGCTAAGGCAGGAAAATACAATGCTGAAACAGAAGAAATTCCAATCACAGTAAAAAAAGTACAGTATGCGGATAAGGGAATACAGTCTATCATGGCGGCAGTTTGGAAATATGATGATCAGAGTGATCTTCAGTGGGTACCATTGGCGATGTATGATGGAGATGTATGGAAAGGTAATATCAACATAAGTGGATATGATTCACCAGAAGGGGCATACAATATTCATTTATATCTCGTGGATGGAAATGGAGATCTGTATAATATTGCATGTACATCGAAAAATATAAAAATAAATAATGAATAAAATGAAGATGCCTTTATCGGTGAAAAAACGATAAAGGCATTTTGTCTTCTCTAAAATTTGAATTTTGTGAGTAAATCGTGTATACTAGATGAGATTGTAATGGAAAGAAGGTTCATAATGAAGAAAATAATAAAAACAGGAATAGCAGTTGGAACTGTGATGATTTTTGTACAGATTGGAAATCTGATATATGCAGAAGAGAATCCAATACAAAACACAGAATATGTCGTTGAAAGTGAGAATGTATCAGAGAATACAGAAAATGTAACTGAGAGTTATACAGAAGATGTTGCAGGAACAGATGAATATGCAATAAAAAAAACAGGCTGGAATTTGGAAGGGAACGTATGGTATTATTATAATACAGATGGGACACAGAAAACAGGCTGGTTAAGATATAATAATAACTGGTATTATCTAGATGCAGCAAATGCAGGGGCTATGCTTACTGATTGTAAGAAATACATAGATGGTGCAACATACAGCTTTGATACAACCGGAATTATGCAGACAGATTGGATCAAAAAGGCAGAAGGCTGGTACTGGACAAATTCAAGTGGGATTATGCAGACAGGCTGGCAGTTAATAGGGGGAGTTTGGTATTATCTGGACGAAAATAATACAACGTATCCGGGGTTGATGGCAGCGAATCAAAAATGTACAATAAACGGAGCCCGATATAGTTTCAATGCGAGTGGAGCAATGCAGACTGGCTGGATCCAAAGCGCAGAAGGTTGGTATTATGCCAATGAAAATGGAGTAATAGTAAGCGGATGGAAAAAAATTGGCAGGACATGGTATTATTTGGATGGAAATAATACGACATATCCGGGGCTAATGGAAGCGAATCAAAAATGTATAATAAACGGAACCAGATATAGCTTCAATGCAAGTGGAGCAATGCAGACTGGTTGGATTAAAAGTGCAGAAGGCTGGTATTATGCCAATACAAATGGAGCAATAACAGAAGGCTGGCAGAAAATTAACGGAAAATGGTATTATTTGAATCCGGAAAAAGCTGGTATTATGAGCACTGGCTGGATTCGATTAGGAAATAACTGGTACTGGCTGGATAATAGCGGAGCAATGAAAACTGGTTGGAATAACGGTTACTATTTGGGTAGTGACGGAGCAATGCGGACAGGCTGGCAGTTAATTGATAATAAATGGTATTATTTTTATAAAGCGAATGATCCGAACACATCAGAATATAAAGAAGGACTAATGGCTACAAATACTGAGATCGATGGCTGGACGATTGGAAACAGCGGCGTTGCTGTTGAAAGTATTGAAAAGAAAATTGAAGAAATAAAAAAATATGTAACAACCCCTTACCTTTATGGAGGAACTACAACGAAAGGCTGGGATTGCAGTGGATTTACACAATGGGCATTAAAATATCTGGGAATAACGATTCCAAGATCTTCATATGATCAGGCAACAGGAGGAATTGCAATCAGTAAAAAGGATAAGAGTTTATGGAAATCAGGGGATATTTTACTGTATGCTGACAAATCTGGAAGTATCAGCCATGTTGCGCTGTATCTGGGAGATGGAATGTTGATGCACGCACTTAATTCCAAGTACGGAACACTGATTCAGGGAGTAGATTATTATGAAACCTGGGATAAAGGGAATTCCTTAGTTGGAGTAAGAAGATATTTATAAGGACAAGGAGGAGTATTATGAAAAAGAGAAGGAAGGTTCTGGTTGCGTTGGCAATGGCTGTAACTATGCTGACACCGACAGGCATATCGGCAGCAGAATACGGTCAGGTGTCCGGACTGCCAAATGCACAGGAAGAGGTACAGGATGCAGACGGGATCACTAATGATTCGAATGAACTACCGATTGTTGATGAAAAAGATCAGAATAAAGAGAATCCGGATGAACCAAAAGACAATGAAGAAAAAGAACCAATTCATACCGGATGGTATCAGGCCGAAAGCGGAGAGTGGTATCTGTATGACGAAGCAGGAAACCTGAAAACAGGATGGTGTCTTCAGGGAAATACATGGTATTATCTGGACGGTGAGAATCCGGAACATCCGGGAATGATGGCAGCAGACCAGATTAAAGAAATCAATGGAAAGTATTACGGATTTGATGCAAGTGGAGCAATGCAGACCGGCTGGATTCTGAAAGAAGAAGGCTGGTATTATGCGCAGACAGACGGAACATTTGTAAACGGCTGGAATAATATTGGCGGAGCATGGTATTATCTGGATGGAAATAATGCAGAACACCCGGATCTGATGGTTGCAGGGCAGCAGAAAGTCATTGATGGAAATACGTATTTCTTTGCTGAAACTGGAACTATGAAAAGCGGTTGGCAACAGTATCCGGAAGGTTGGTATTATGCGACACCGGATGGTGCAAAAATCTATGGATGGAGAAATATCAACAGTGAATGGTATTATCTGGACGAAAATAATATAGAATATCCGGGACTGATGGTTAATGATCCTGAGAAAATAATTGATGGAACCACTTATTATTTTAATGCAGACGGTGCAATGGTAAGAGGATGGAAACAATATCCGGAAGGTTGGTACTATCAGGATCCGTCAGGGATCAGAGCAACAGGATGGAGAAGAGTAGCTGGAGCGTGGTACTATCTGGATGGAAATAACACAGAATATCCGGGACTTCTTGTGACAAATTGCTCAAAAGTGATAAATGGTGTTACATATCATTTTGACAAAGCAGGAGCTATGCGTGAAGGATGGTATGCAGAAAATGGAGCGTGGTATTATTATAACGAATCAGGTCTGCCGGCATCCGGTTGGAAAAATGTGAATGGAACATGGTATTATTTAGATCCGCAGAATAATAATAAGATGGTATCCGGCGGCTGGAAAGCAGTCAATGGAAGCTGGTATTATTTCAATGGAAGCGGAGCAATGGCTAAGAACTGGCTGGCAGCAGGATCTGACTGGTATTATCTTGGCGAAGATGGTGCCATGAAGACTGGTTGGCAGTTAGTAGGTGGAAGCTGGTACTATATGTATTACCAGAATGATTCGCATGGCGGAATCTGGGGTATGATGGCAAAGAACAGATATATTGACGGATACTACCTTGGAGCCAGCGGAGCAATGGTTCCGACAGACATGGCTATGATGACTGCAAAGGCACAGGCATATGCAAGTAATACCAATTATCTGATTCTGGTTAACAGAGCAACCTGCAGAGTTGGAATATTTAATGGTCGTTTAGGAGCATGGAATATGAGTAAATTTTGGCAGTGTGCACCGGGAGCAGCAGCAACACCGACCGTATCCGGAACGTTTAAGGTTCAGTCAAAGGGATATTATTTTGATTCCGGTTCAGCGAGATGTTACTGGTATACACAGTTTTATGGAAATTATCTGTTCCATAGTGTACTGTATAACAAGCGTAATGGAAGCCTGATGGATGGAAGAGTTGGAATTCCTCTGTCACATGGCTGCGTAAGATTGGAAATCCAGAATGCAAAATGGATTTATGATAATATTCCTGCTGGAACAAAAGTTGTTGTATATTAGAAGTAAAAAAGGGATCGCTACGCATTTTTGTGTAGCGGTCCCTTTTTGTATGCTATAAATCAAAAAAATTAGTTGCTATTTATAATGAGGAGTTTCAGGAGTGGCCACACCGTTCTCATCAAAAGTGTAAATGACACCATCGATCTTATGTCGAGTATTGGTTAATAAGTAACCGTTGGAAACATAGTATTTCTTTCCGTCTTCTTCATACCATCGGGTGTCTCTGATTACTTTTCCGTCCTTGTCAAAACAATACGGGTGATCGTAACCGTATTTTGTATTGACATATTTATGAGGACCAATCAGCATAATGCCATTTTCATCAAAGCCATATGTGGAACCGTCTATATCGCGAAGTGCGATATTTTCACCGTTGTGTTGATAACTTTTTACTACATAACCATAGCTGCCGGTCCAATATTTTTTCCCATCGACAGAAAGCCATCCGGTATGTAATGTCCCGTCTTTGTCAAAATATAATGTATCGATACAGTCGGAACCATCATCTGCCCATTTGTTGATTTCAGTATACCAACCAGTCAACATGCTTCCATCAGAATTGAAACAATACTCTTTGTCATTAATTGTCGATCTTCCGGTATGCATATATGCATAGTCTTCATCAAAATAATATTTTACATTATTTAGAGTTAGCCATCCTTTATGTGCTTTTCCGGATCCTTCGTCACAATAGTACCATAGGCCTGATTGAAACCAACCGGTATGCATGGTGCCATCGGAATTGAAACTATAATAGTCACCATCTATTTCTGCCAGTGAGTCGCTATATTTCCAACCTTCTTCTTTATGGAAATAGTACCAGTTTCCATCAATTTTTTTCCAGCCAGTGACCATAGCACCGGACTCATCGTAATAATACCAGGTATCCAGCCATCCAGTATGCATGCTGCCATCTTCGTTGAAATAATATTTTTTATTGTCAATTGTTTGGTTACCGGTCAGCATGATGCCGTTTCCATCAAAGCAATACCATGATCCACCGACTTTTTTCCAGTCGTTTGTTATCAGATAACCGGCAGAATCAAAATAGTACCAGTTATTATTGATAATTTTCCAGGTATTTGCCGGATAAGATCCATCTTCGTTACGGTACCACCATTTCCCGTTTGTCTGCATCCATTTCGCAGGTTGGTAGTTCGTAAGCCAGACACCGTTAGAATCAACATAATAGTCACCAATCCAGGTATTGGTCAGCATGGTTCCATCTTCACCCATATAATAATATTTTCCAGATGATACAATCCAAGTATTGCTCTGCATTATACCGCTTCCGTTAAAATAATACCATTTCCCATTAATGATCTGCCAGCCAGAAGCCATATAACCAGAATTGTCAAAATAGTACTGCGTTCCGTTGATTGTTTTCCAGGTGCCAGCCGGATAAGATCCATCTTCGTTGCGATACCACCATCGGCTTCCGGATGGAACCCAGTGTGCCGGCTGGTAATTTGTAAGCCAGACACCGTTAGAATCAACATAATAATTACCAATCCAGGTATTCGTCTGCATAGACCCATCTTCGCCCAAATAGTAATATTGACCGCCTGATGTAATCCAGGTATTCGTTAACAGAATACCGTTTTTGTAGTAGTACCAGGTGCCATCTTGAAGTGACCATCCGTTTTGTGTTGCGTTAACATCTAAAACAGTAAGGGTATCTTCTGCGTATGTATTTGTCGGAAAGCCTGTTAATAATGACGTTCCAAGAATGCTGGCTGCAAAAGTTAATTTTAGATATTTGGGAATCTTTTTGTTCATTACAATTTCCTCCTTTGATTTCTATTACATTATTATACAGGATAATAACATTTAATTAAAGAATTTTTTGCGGTAAAAATAGAATTACGAAAAAGTATGAAAAATATATGGAATAAGTGTGGAAATAAGTTAAAAAAAGATAATTTGTATGATAAAATGAGACATAATCATTTATACTATTAGGAGGAGAAGTGAATGAAACGGAAAAAGGTATGTGCATTGTTATGCATAACGGCAATCAGTACAGCAACAGTAACACCTGTTATGGCAACTGAAGGCAACACGGCGCAGGTGCAGAACGAAGCCAATCAAGAACAGAGGAATGTGACAGATGGAGCGGAGAATGATGAAGTGTCGGAGAATGCCGGGATAGGTAACGAGGAGACGACCGATCATACGGATCCAGAAGAAGCGATAGAGAATTCCGAACAGGCAGATGAAAACCAAGACAGTGTACAAGGTCAGAAGGATCAGCATACAATAATAGAAGAAGTGCCGGAACAATCAGAAACCCAGAGCGCAGATGAGGAAGAAAAAAATATTCCGAAAGAAGGGTGGTATGTTGATCAAAACGGCAATACATATTATTATGAATATGGTGTGGCACTTGAAAATACAATAAAAGAAATAGCTTCGGAAGATGGCGTGAAGGCATTTTATTTTGATTATAATGGTATTATGCTGAAAGATACGTGGAGACAGATAGCATATTTGAAAGACGGGACATGGGTATCGGGATGGATTCGTGCAGATGAAAATGGATGCTTGCAACATGGATGCTTTAATGGTGATGATGAGTACTACGGAGAAGATTATTTCAGATATAATGATAAATTCCTGGAAGAAGATGGAAAATTATATTATTTCAATGGAGATGGCCGTCTGATTAAGAATACAGAGATTATTATTGAAGGGAAAAGATATAAGGCAGATGAAAATGGAATCTTAACGCTTGTTGATACGTCTAAGGAAAATGGATGGCGTTTAGCTGGAAATAACTGGTATTATTATGAGAACGGAGCATTAATCAAAGATTCTTTTAAAGAGATAAATGGAGTTAGATATCATTTTGAAAAAGATGGTAAGATGTCTACAGGAGCATTTTATCCAGATCCGATGTCTCCAATCTGTTATCTGGCAGAACCAAATGGAGAAGTTGTGAATGGTAAACATGGATGGTATCATTCTAGCCAAACAGATAAATGGTATTGGTTTAATGGTGCTGATTCATTGATATTGAACAGTTTCGTGAAAGATGCAGGAAAGAAATATTATGTTGGCTATGATGGAGCAATGCAGACAGGAGTATTCTGGATTTCTACATATGACGAAGATAAAAAAGAATATGTAAGTAAACAGATATATGCGGATGGATCGGGAATTATTAATGAACAACAGGGATGGAAAAAGGATTCTGCTGGAAATTTGTATTATGTGAAGAAAGATGGATCGGCAGCTATAAATGAGATCGTAGAGATAGGAAGTGAAAAATATTATCTTGATTATAATGGACAGATGGAAACTGGAAAGATAAATATATATGACAGTGAATCTGGAGATTATAATTATTATGTTACGGATAGCAATGGGGCGTTTATAAAGGATAACTGGGTAAGAACAGACCTGGAGTGGTACTATGCCGGAAAAGACGGAAAGTTATATCGGAACCAGTGGGCAAAGGGCTATTATTTCATGGATGATGGCAGTATGGCAGTCGGAGCAGCTGAGATTGATGGAAAGACATATGTTTTTGATGAAAACGGAAAAAAAGAAGGCATTGTCGGAGAGAAAGACGGATGGCAGCTGTATGACGGAAACTGGTATTACACAAAAGACGGAGAAGCCTATGATGGATGGCTGGATGGAACATACTATATATCTGATGGGAAAATGGCAACTAATATAGAAGTTCCGGCAGAAAATGCAGAAGATAGATACTGCTACGTTGGAGCAGACGGAAAAGTGCAAAAGGGATGGCGGTATGACAGTGGTCTGCATGAATGGCAGTACGCAGACAAAGATGAAAAAACAAAGGAATATCTGCTTGCAAAGCAGGAATGGAAACAGATAAATGGAACCTGGTATTATTTTGATGAATATTCAATTATGGTATCAAATACGATAAAAAATATAAATGAAAAATTATACGAATTTGCTAACAGCGGAGCATGGATTCCAAGAGATCTTTCAGCACAAGGGTGGAAACAATCAGAAACAGGAGCATGGTATTATGTTAATGCAGATGGTTCTCTGAATACAAAGGAGAAAAAGAAAATCGGTAATCTGACGTATTATTTTTATAATGATGGCGAAATGATATCTAATTCATTATATTCAGAATATTCCAGCGATGGATTTAAATATTACTGGATTAATTCAAATGGAAACATAGATGAAGGAACCGGATGGAGACAGACAAAATGGGGAAGCTGGTATTACCTTGAAAATGGAAATATTGTTACCGGAAATAAAAAAGTGAATGGTTCAGAATATTATTTTAATCCGTCTATGTATATAGGAATGCGGGAAGACAATGGAAGATATTATCTGTATGATGATTCCGGATCCAGACAGGTGTGTACAAACGGATGGTATCAGGCAAAAGTTTATGGTGAAACATGTTGGTATTACTTTGTATCAGGAAAACCGGCAAGTGGATGGTTAAATGGCTATTATTTTGGCTATAACGGATATATGACATCCGGATATGTATCTACAATGTCAGGAATATATATGTTTGATAAGGACGGACATCTGAGAACGAATGGATGGATTTGTGAAAACGGAACCTGGTATTATGCAGGAAAGACCGGAAGATTGTATACCGGCGAAAGAAAGATAGGAGGCGTTACATACCTGTTTGATGATATGGGACGATGGGTTAGATAAAAAAGAACAAGAGTTTAAAGGAAGACGGCATTGCTGTCTTCCTTTTTTGAACTAAAAACAAAATTGAGAAAAATGTGAAAAATATATGAAAAAAGTGTGAAAAATAGGTTTTAAAAAATGATTTGTATGATAAAATAAGGCATAATCATTTATACAAAGGAGGCGGAAGAAATGAAACAGAAGAGAGTCATAATACCACTGCTGATAACTGCATGTTTCCTGTTGGTTGGAAAATACGATGTACAGGCAGCAACGACATTGGAAAATCAGTATACGAATCCGTATTATAAAGATGTCATAACAGCTCCGGAACATACGAGTGATGTAGAAACTTATAGTTTAAACCAGGGCAATGTGGAATATACAAGTGACCTGAAAAAGATTGCGGAAAATTTCAGAAAGCAATTGGTTAACCGTGAAAAAGAAATTACTATTTACTATCACAGTGACGAAAGAATCACAAATGAATATTTTAACAGCCTGACAAGTCAGCTGTTTGAGCTGGCAGTTCAGCATACCGGAAAAGGGAATGAAGGAGATTATATCTTATGGCATTGTCAGGGATGGGATGTCAGTGCAGGCTGGTCGTCAAATTCCAATGGCGGATTTGATCTGAATATGACTTATATGGTGAGTTATCTGTCAGATGCTGCTCAGGAAGAAAAGGTAGATCAGGCGGAGGCAGAAGCATTTCAGAAAATAAAACTGAGTGGTCAATCAGACTATCAGAAAATAAAAGCAATTTATGACTATATCTGTGAGAATGTTTCTTATGATTATACGAATCTGGATGATGATACATATATTCAAAAGTATACTGCGTATGCAGCGCTGATTGATAAAACAGCTGTATGTCAGGGGTATGCATCACTGCTCTATCGTATGGTGCTCGATGCCGGAGTTGATGCAAGAGTGATTTCAGGAGATGCAGGTGGACCGCATGCATGGAATATTGTCCGGCTGAACGGAAAATACTATAATCTTGACAGTACCTGGGATGCCGGAAGAGAGAACTATTCCTATTTTCTGAAAAGCATGAAAGCATTTTCAGATCATGAAAGGGATGAGGACTATAGTAGCTTAGAATTTACGGAAGCATATCCGATGGCGGAGAGTGATTATCCGGTGAATCATGTTCATAATGTGGTGACAGACGAGGCTGTAGAGCCAACATGTACAACAGAAGGAAAGATAGAAGGAAGTCATTGTTCCGTATGTAATGAAGTATTGAAACCGCAGGAAATAATCCCGGCATTGGGGCACAATTTTAAAGATGGAATTTGTACAAGATGTGGAGCTGAAATTAGTGGAAAATGGTTGAAGTCAGGAGCAAAATGGTGGTATCAATATGAAGATGGTTCTTATCCGGCGGGTAGATTATGCAAGATAGGAAATACCTGGTATGGATTTGATGCATCTGGATGGATGCAGACAGGATGGGGAATTTACAATAATACATGGTATTATTTTTCAGCAAGTGGAGCGATGCAGTCGGGCTGGCTGAACCTTGGAAATATGTGGTACTATCTAAGAGGAGATGGAAGCATGGCAACAGGCTGGCTGAACCTTGGAAATACGTGGTACTATCTAAGAGGAGATGGAAGCATGGCAACAGGCTGGCTGAATCTTGGGAATACGTGGTATTATCTGAGAAGAGATGGAAGCATGGCGACAGGCTGGCTGAATCTTGGAAATACATGGTATTATCTGAGAGGAGATGGAAGCATGACGACAGGCTGGCTGAATCTTGGGAATACATGGTATTATTTGAGAGCAGATGGAAGTATGGCTTCGAATACATGGATTGGTAATTCATATGTAGATGGATCAGGAGCATGGACGAGCAGCAGATAAAATAAGAAGCATGGAAATAAAGGAGGCGGTGCGTATAAGTACTGCCTCCTTTATTTGACTTTTGAGTAAGAGAATGTTATGATGGACAAGTAGTAAGGTGAAAAAAGAAAAATGAAAAGAGAGGAGAAACAATGAGAAAAAAACACATGCGGAGTATTATCTCGGTTGTTTTGTGTTTCGCAATGGTATTCTCACTGATGTTTGCTTCGATTGTAGAAGCATCTGAAAAAAAGGATGATTCGGAACCGGCATTGGAATATGTTGTAATTGACAATCCAAGTGTGACAACACCGGGAACGCAGAAGGTTGTAGTGGGTTATAGTAAAGGTACGGTTTTGACAAGTGCGGTATTGAAGTACAAGAATGTAACCACAGGAGAAGAATATTCAGTAGAGGCTTCCGATATTCAGGAATCAGCAGCGGTTTTTGAAATGACGTATGAAGATGATTCTTGGACAGGAACTTATAGCATAGAAGACATTACATATACTGTGGACGGGGCAGAATATTCTCTGAATTTTGCCAAGTGCGGAATCGAAGGAAAATTCGCAGTGAATCAGATCTGTGAGACAGATCCGGATGCAGTTGTCGAAGGTGAGAAGACAGAAGAAAATACGGATGTAAGTGATGCGGATGTATCTTTTACGGCAATTACACAGGATGGAACGGTTTACGAGGAAGACAGTATTGCTGAGGTGATTAATGATGCGATTGATACACAGTCTGCAGATTCTGAAATTGCAGCTTATGCAGGACGTGCAGCGACAAGACTCGTTGTTGTTCTGGATCCGGGACATGGAGGATATGATCCGGGAGCTATTGCAAATGGAACAAATGAAAAGACACTTACATTAAAAATAGCAAAATACTGTAAAGATGCGCTCGAAAAAAATGGTAGAATTCAGGTTTATATGACACGGGAATCAGATACAAGTGTTGGTGGTGCAACAAATGCATCTGCCGATTTGAAAAACAGAGTTTCGTTTGCAGTAAGTAAGAATGCAGATTTATTTGTAAGTATTCATTTAAATTCAGCGGGTGCCGCTGCATATGGTGCAGAAGTATATTACCCGAATAGTAATTATCGTTCAGATATAGGTCAGGAAGGACAAAAACTTGCTTCAAGTATACAGAAGCAACTTGTAAATCTGGGATTGTATAATCGTGGAGTGAAGGTACGTCAGTCAGAGAATGGCAGTACATATCCAGACGGATCTGTACAGGATTATTATGCAGTAATACATCAAAGTAAACGTAATGGTTTTCCGGGAATTATCGTAGAACATGCATTTTTAACAAATGCAAGTGATTATCAGAAATATCTAAGCTCAGATGAAAAATTAAAAACACTGGGTGAAGCAGATGCAAAAGGAATTATTGAATACATAAACAATAATGTAAAATTTGGCAGTTGGCATCAAAATGGCTCGCAGTGGATGTTTGCATATTATAATGGTACATATGCAAAGAACTGCTGGGAGAAGATTGACGGATACTGGTATCACTTCGATGGCAACGGAATTATGCAGACAGGCTGGCTGAATATTGGAGGCACATGGTATTATCTGAATCCGTCCAGTGGAGCGATGGCAACGGGCTGGTTGAAATTGGGAGATGTCTGGTATTATCTGAATCCGTCCAGTGGAGCGATGGCAACAGGCTGGCTGAAAGTTGGAAACACATGGTACTATATGAATCCATCTAATGGAGCAATGCAGACAGACTGGCTGGATCTGAATGGAACAAAATATTATCTGAAGTCCGATGGAGCGATGGCAACGACATGGGTGAAAATTGGAAATACATGGTACTATATGAACCCATCCAGCGGAGCGATGCAGACGGGCTGGCTGAAATTAGGAAGTACCTGGTATTATCTGAATGCCGATGGAACAATGGCAGCAGATACCTGGGTCGGAGATTATTATGTGAATGCCGATGGTGTCTGGGTTCCGGGAAAAGAAAAACCGGTAGATAAATGGATCAATACTTCAGGCCGCTGGTGGTATCGCCATGCAGATGGAAGTTATACAAAATCGAACTGGGAACAGATTGGAAATCAGTGGTTTTATTTTGATAAAGACGGCTGGATGGTAACGGGCTGGCTGAAACTTTCTGACACATGGTATTACATGAATACCAGTGGGGCAAGAGTAAGTAACTGTTGGACCTGGGTAGGAAATAGCTGCTACTATTTTGATAAAGATGGAAAGATGGCAGTAGACACCTGGATCGGAGATTATTATGTAAACGCCGATGGAGCGTGGGTACCGGGACAGAAGAAAGATGACCAGAAAAATGATCAGAACGGCAGCCAGAACAGTAATCAGAATCAGACACAGACAAAAGCTCAGTGGGTCAATACTTCAGGTCGCTGGTGGTATCGTCATGCAGATGGAAGTTATACAAAATCGAACTGGGAATACATAGACGGTCAGTGGTATTATTTTGATAAAGATGGATGGATGACAACCGGCTATCAGGCAGTCAGTGGTGAATGGTATTATTTACAGAAGAGTGCCTCACCGGAGGGTGCATTAACATACACCGGAGTTACTTCGATCATGGGGAATTCAGATCTGAGCAGTGATAAGAACACAGTTGTAAATAAGATGGTAAGAATGTTCCAGAAGAGTGGAAGATCTTATCCGGCAGATAAGTTAAATGCAGGAGGTGCAGGAAGTATCGAAGCATTCTGCCAGATCGTGTATGATGAAGCTGTGAAAGAGGGAGTAAAACCGGAGATCGCGTTTGGACAGGCGATGAAAGAAACCGGTTATCTGCAATTTGGCGGTGCTGTAAAGATCGAGCAGTTTAACTTTGCAGGACTGGGTGCAACTGGCGGATCAGTTGCAGGAGCACAGTTTAGTAATGTTGCAGAAGGAATCAGAGCACAGGTTCAGCATCTGAAAGCATATGCATCAAAAGACGGTCTGACACAGGAAACAATAGATCCAAGATTCAATCTCGTAATACGGGGAAGTGCCCCATATGTAGAATGGCTGGGGCAGAAAGAAAATCCGAACGGCTTTGGATGGGCAACGGCATGGAATTATGGAATCAGTCTGATGAATCAGTATGTAAGACCAATGTATACATTGTAAAAACTATAGATATTGCAGATTGAGCGAAAAGGGATGAGAAAAAAATCGATTGATTTTTTTGAAAAACAGAAATAATATCAGAGAAAAGAAGAGCAGACAGATGTATGTTTGCTCTTCTTTTCTTTTGTTATGGGGACTTTAGTCTGTTGAGTCCATTGGAGTTTTTCGTTGATTCGAAATGTAGATGGACGTCTTCTCTGCGATACCATTTTTTCCCATTTTTTCTTCAACTAATTGCGCCGGACGATAATTCTGCTACCGAGGTAATATCAGGAGTCACTGATCTTTTTCCAGCCGGTCGGAATGTAATCGTTGGAGTCAAGGTGATACCATTGTTCGTTGATCATCTTCCACTGGTTTTTCGGATAGCTTCCATCTGCATTTTGATACCACCAGCCCAGTGCTATCCTTCTTCCACTGGCCCGTTGTCAGTGCCTGTATGGAGATTTGCTGACTGGTATCACTTCCCGGTATCTTTTCCGCTAGTATCGCCATCGTTGTCTGAATACACATTGTCGTACAAGTCAGAACTGCAAAACTTTTCTTTAAGTACTTCTTCATGTCATTTCCTCCATATAAATTGTATAGCTTTGTTTTGCTATATTACACAAGGATTGCAAGCAGTTACCGGAAAGGTTTTTTAGTTTGAAAAATGAAAAAATATTGTTAAAAGTAAGAAAAAGCAGTATTCTATGAAAAAATAAAAAACGAAACTAATAGACGAGGTGAAAAGCGTGAAAAATATTCGTAAAAAAGCTGTCAGAATCATGCTGCTTTTTGCATGGACACTATTCTTTCTACACATAGATACCTATGCGGCATCTGGCAACACAACAAGAATTCATTTTATAGCACTGTACGGGGCATCGGATGCCATTTTGCTGGAGAGTAACGGTCATTTCGGAATGGTTGACTCCGGAGAAGACTGGGATTATCCGAGTGGTTCTACAGGAAGTAAATATCCATATCGATATGGAATTACAACGAATGAAGGATATGAGCAACAGGTTATTCACTATTTGAAACAACTTGGTGTGGAAAAGCTGGATTTTTACATTGCAACGCATGCGTACAGTGATCACATCGGAAGTGGAGATGAGATTATAGAATATTTTCCGGTGGATCGCCTGTATATCGCAGAGTATGATGATTCGTATCAGTTGGCGGCACATGGGAAAGATGTGACAGATCCATATTACTACGAGGATGCGGATGAGGATACGCTGTGGGATAATCAATATGTTTATGACAGAATCATACAGGCAGCGCAAGACCATCATGTAAAGATCATCACAGATCTGGATCTCGAAGAGAATGCCGTCTATCGCAGATTCCGAATAGGAAATATGAGCATCAGTATTATGAACTACGAGAGAAAAAGAGATGCGGATGGAAATATCATTCCGGTTGCGGATGAGAATGATAACTCACTGGTGGTGAGAGTCAATGCATATGGAAAAAACGCATTGCTCACATCGGATCTGGATCCGGTAGATGGAGATACGGAGAAGATTGCCGAACAGGTAAAGAGAGTAAAGATTGATTTGTTAAAATTGCCACATCATGGGATAGATTATAATAATCCATCGGATTTTCTGACTCCTCTAAATCCGAAAACAGCCGTTATGACAGGGCCGTCATCATGGTTTAATACGAGAATGAGAGCGTGTCTTCCGAATACAAATGTGTACTCTACGATGTCTGATTCGGCGGCAGTGGTGGCGGATTTTTCTTTTTATGGAATTGCTACGGAATATGTAAAGACTGAAAGTGAATGGTGCCTGCTGGACGGAACCTATTATTATTTTGACTCGAACGGGCGTGTGACAACAGGATGGGGCTATATTGGTAATGCCTGGTATTATTTCGATGAAAAAGGAGAGATGCAGTGTGGCTGGCAGAAGATAGGTGGTATCTGGTATTTCTTCGAGGTGAGCGGTGCAATGGATCACGATATGTGGATTCAAGGTGTATACTATCTGAAGTCAAGCGGTGTGATGGCTGTATCGGAATGGGTAGATTACAATCGATATTATGTAGACGAACGGGGAATCTGGGCTCCTTAGAGCGAAAAAAGAACAGAGACGGGAAACAGCAATTGTATGGCTGTAATCCCGGCCTCTGTTCTTTTTATATTTTTATTCGTTTTTCATTTCCTGCAAATATTTTTTCGCATCTTTCAGAAAACTGAGTGCTATCATTACGATGACGGCACCAATCGGAAAGGCTGCGACGATGCTGACCGATTGCAGATTGCTCATAGAACTTTCAGCAAATAACAGTGCAATCGGAAGTAAGATAAGCAGGATACACCACATAAGCTGAATTCCTTTGTTTGGTTGTTCTCCGTCTTCCAGAGTATGATAGCTATAGCAGGAAGCGGTTAATGCGATAGAATCAAAGGAGGTGGCGTAAAAAGCGATCATTGTGAGCAATACGATGACCATGATAACCGGAGCGCAAGGCAAGGTCTTGATGATACTTACGATCATGCCATACAGATCACCGTTGTCGAGATACTGCTTAATGAAATCTGCTTTTTCAGTTACCTGCATTCCCATAGAATAATTTCCAAGGACGATAAAGCTGGTCAATGTAGAACCTACACCGAATACGTATCCGCCAAGAATAGTCTGGCGTACGGTTCTTCCGCGTGAGATACTTCCGATAAAGAATGGGGCTGCAACACACCATACCATCCAGTAAGCCCAGTAGTAGATCGTCCAGTTCTGTGGAAAATTAGAAGTACGCAACGGATCGGTGAAAGTGGACAGATCGATAAAGTTCTGCATCATCCGGCCGAGAGAAGAGAATCCTGTCTCGATAATATAGCGGGTCTCACCACCGAATAATAATACGAATGCGATCAGACCAAAGAACATGTAGATGCAGATATTGGCTAATTTGCTGATTCCCTTGAATCCATGCAGTAAAGAATAAGTATATACGGCGCATGTAATCAGAAGAATGATAATATTGATAACGGTTCTGCTGACTGTAATATGAAAGAACTCGCCGATGATGGTTGCCATCAGTGGAGTGGCTACGCTGAATGTAGTTGCGGTACCGGCAAGCAGTGCGAATACTGCCAACAGATCGATGATACGTCCGGCTAAGCCATCGGTGTGTTTCCCGAGGATCGGACGGCAGGCTTCGGAGTATTTCTGGCGATTTCTTTTTCTGACATGAAGCATGAAACCGAAAGCGACTGCCAGCACCAGATAGAATCCCCAAGGGATAAAGCTCCAGTGGAAGAGCGGATATACACCGGCCCAGTCCTGGATACTTCCCATTTCTTTAATATGCGGATCGGTAGCATAGAGTACCCATTCGGAGAATGAGTAGAATAAGATGTCAGCTGCAAGTCCACAGGTGAACATCATAGATCCCCATGCAAAGAAAGAATACTTTGGCTTTTCGTCGGGTTCGCCGAGAACGATGTTACCATATCTGGAACCGGCTATGTACAGGGACAGGATAAAGATTCCAAGACCGATGACCAGATAGTAAGTGCCGAAAGTGTCGCCGAAGAAGAACCGGATCTGGCTTAATACAGCATTGGATTGTTTTGGCAGGAAGAAGAAGAGGATGCAAAGTGCGATGACGATGCCTAGCGGAAGAAGTGTGATCATCCAGTCTATTTTTCCTTGTGATTTCTTTGTGTTCATATTATTGCGCCTCCATATATTGTTGGTAACTGGCATCCAGAGCGGCCAGCTCGCTTAGATTGTCAATTTCTATAATATCGTCTTTCTTCATCGGATAGATTCCCAGACGGTATTCTTCCGGATAACAGAACATGGCGATATCATCCCAGTAGATCTGACGGTTTTTATTTTGCTCAAATTCGATTTCCAGATGTTGCCTTAGTTTTCTGCCGTCTTCGACAGACCAGCGTGAGATGCTGTAGAGCTGCCAGCCGCCTGTTCCGCCGGTCCGGCTGCAGGCAGTTACGATTCCGTCCTTGACAGTCATGAGCCACTCATCGGTCTGCGAGTCGGTCCAGACGCAGTTATAACCGGAACGTTCGAAGGAAGGATCCAGAATCTTGTCATTGTAGATTATCTGATCTCCGTCGAGAATCATTACATCTTCCAGATGCTCGCGTGCAACATAAAGAGAAGAGATGTTATTACAGATGTCATAATAAGGGTTCTCGATGATCTTCACACTGGGATACTGTATTTCCAATGCATAGAACTGTTCTTTCAGATACCCTGCAACGATGTAGATCTCCTGAATACCATTGTGATGTAATCCCTGAATTACCGTATCGATCATACGCATCCCGTTTACCTTGACGAGTGGTTTCGGGGTTGTTAATGTGACAGGCTGCATTCTGGAACCGAATCCGGCAGCCATGATAATTGCTCTTTTTACAGTGTGCATGATTTGATGCTCCTTAGCTTGAATTTTTTATTTGGTAATGTTGTTTAATTCGTTTTGTACAATGCGGTAATATTCTTTGGCGTATCGGTACTGACGCAGGGAATATTCGCCGAAATCAACACCGAGATGTCTTTTATACTCGCACCAGTTGCTCCAGAGAAGTCCGGCAGAGGCAATGTAACAATAGATCTTGATACGGATAGCGTCCGGACATCCTTCTGTAAAATACAGAGAGATCAGCTGATCCACCTTCTCCTTGTTATAAAGTGAATAGATACAGAACATGGCGATGTCCAGATGGGGATCCTGCATTCCGGCATATTCCCAGTCGATCAAGCGGATATCTTCGTTACCGTCAATATCTGTTGTGAATAAAAAATTATCAGGAACGGCATCTATATGGGTGAGAACATCTTCTGATTTGTATCGCTCTATATAAGATCGCAGTGAAAATACATTCTCTTTTGTTTTCTGATAATCCCGATATGCGGAACTGCGCCCGTTCCATAGTTTTTCATAAAAATCAATCTGGTCAAACAGATTAAAACGGTGATCCACTTTCAATTTCATCTCGTGAAACTGTCTCAGACGGTGCATACATTTTTGAATATCGCCTAAGTTGTGTGGATCACATACACGGGCGTGATCCAGAAAACGAGTAATTTTGTATCCGTTTTCCGGATTGATGTATTCGATGTGATCACATAAATGCTTATCGCGGATGATCTGGTATACCTGTGCCTCTTCGCGACGATTGATGAGCTGATCGGTTCCCTCGCCGGGGATACGCATGATATGCTTACATCCATTGCAGTCAAACAGGAAAGAACGGTTGGTCATACCTTTTTTCAGAACCGTGATATTCGAGATGTCTTCCGGTTGTGTGTGTAGTGCTTTGGCGGCAATCTCGAGAACATCAGACTGCAAATGATTGGAATTGCTGTCCAGTTCCCGGAGTTGTTCAAATGTATTGATCTCTACGATATCAGCGGCATGTACGACTTTGGCAGGAACGATCATTTTGCCTTTTTCGTACAGGGTTTCTTCCCAAAATTTATCAGTATATGCCGGATCTTTGTCATATCTTTCCAGTCGTTCCTGAATGACCCTGGCATCTTTACGGAGAAGATAACTGATGCCGACCATCGAGTTGCCCCCGGAAGAAGCAGAGATCGTAGTCAGTTCCAGCTTACGGTTTACACGGACCGAACTGTCGTTATCTACCAGATCACTGACCATGTACCATGAATAAAGTTCGTGCCTGCGGAATGGATTTTGATCACACCAGATATCGCATGGAATCACATATGCGTTTGACAGATGTTCTCTTGCGAGATACAGGGAGTGGAGGTTGTTCTTTTTTGCATAGTCCGGATTCACGATCAGTTCTACATCATAATCATCCATGAGATATTCGTACTGTTCTTTCATAAAGCCGACGACGATGTAGATCTCGTGAATACCGACAGCATGTAGCTGCCGGATCTGACGCTCGATCAATGGTTCGCCGTGTACCTCAAGAAGCCCCTTTGGTGCTTCTGTATTGATCGGAACCATCCGCATCCCGAAGCCGGCAGCGAGAATAATGGCTCTTTTCG
>UMLB01007240.1_pt1 | contig 25282 bp, 18 predicted proteins | sample 1966481 | NCBI WGS metagenome assembly UMLB01 (sample SAMEA4836192, study PRJEB28245) | human gut metagenome | biome: gut microbiome; material: fecal sample | place: Denmark | collected 2008 | reverse complement strand
GTGACCACCACTTCGCCGGCCTCCATGGGCTGCCGAATGCCCTGCAACACCGAAGGGGCGAATTCAGGCAGCTCGTCCAAAAACAGCACCCCGTTATGCGCCAGCGAGATGGCGCCTGGTCGCGGAGGCGACCCCCCGCCCACCAAACCCGCCAGAGTAGCGCAATGATGAGGCGCATGAAACGGCCTGATGCCCGCCAGCAGCGGCGCGGCATCCCGACCGGCAACGGAATGGATGACCGCCGCCTCAAGCGCCTCCGAACGCGACAAAGGGGCTAATATCGAGGGCAGACGCGACGCCAGCATGGTCTTGCCGGAACCCGGAGGACCCATCATCAGCAGACCATGGCCGCCTGCCGCCGCGATCTGAAATGCGCGCTTGGCCATGTCATGACCCGCGATGTCGCGAAAGTCAAGTTCCTGGGGCTTTTCAGGCGCCAACGCGCCCCCAAGCTCGGCGAACTCTCCGCGGCGCAGCTGCCCAAGCGATTCGATGACGCGCCGTCTTATGCCCTCTATCCGCCCCGCACCGTCCTCGGCCGCGCTGACAAGGGCAAGGTCCTGCCGCTGGGCGCACAAGGCATAGGCAAGCAAGCCGGCAATCGGCCGCACCGCCCCTTCCAACGAAAGCTCCCCGGCAAACAGCACGCCATCGAGCACGGCAGGGTTCACTTGGCCCGTTGCGCACAGCAGGCCCACGGCTATGGGAAGGTCGAAGCCGGAACCAGTTTTGCGCAGCGCGCTCGGTGCAAGGTTCACCACCACTTTGCTGCTCGGCATGCTGAAACCGCAGGATCGCAACGCAGCCCGCACGCGCTCCCGCGATTCCTGCACCGAAGCATCGGCCATCCCGACCACCGAAAAGCCCGGCATCCCATTGCTCACGCACACTTCGACCTCAACGGGAACCGCCTGCACGCCGCGCAACGTTGCGGCGTGCACAACGCACGACGCGCTCATAGCGACTCGGCCCCGAAGGCGTTGATGTAATGACGGATGGTGGCGTGCGCGTTGTCGGTGACGACCAACGACATGACATCGAAACGAACCTGCAGGTCCTCCACGTCGTATTTGCCTGCGAAAAGCTCGGCGATCTTAAGATACTTCCCACGCTTTTTGCTATCGACGGCTTCGCTGGGAAAGCCTTTCTCAGTACTCGATCGCGTCTTCACCTCGGCGAACACCAAGATGTCATCATCACGCGCGATGATATCCGCCTCGCCAGCCTGGCACGTCCAGTTCCGCGCGATGATCTCATAACCGCGCGACACCAGGTAACGCGCCGCGACATCCTCCCCTAAACGGCCCAGGCGCTTGTTATGCATATTGGGTTGGTTGGCAGCGCCCTCGATGTCTTTGGAAGACTGGTTTTCGCTTTGCTCGTCTTGTTGATCGTCATGGCTTGATTCGGCCATAGCGTGCTCCTTTCCTCGCTATGACCCACCTTAACGACGCCATCTTGCACAACCCTTGTGCGAACCTTGCAGATAACGCCACGCAAGCTTGCAGAGCCGCATCGAATCACGCCAAATCAGGCTGCTGGCATGCAAAGGCCCCACCTTCGCATAAGGCCTGCAGATAGAGCAAAGCATGCCAACCATTAAGAACAACGCTCACCGCCGCCCAACCACGCACGCAATGCCTAGGCACTGCGCAGACGCCGATCAAAACAAGCTTTCCTGCGTGAACGCATGGCAAAAGGAAGCCCGGTGAATCGGACAAAGCCCATGGTCCTTGATAGCCTGGATATGCGCGGCGCTGGCATATCCTTTGTTAGACGAGAAATCATACTCGGGGTACTGCCGGGCATACTCGCACATAAGCGCATCTCGCTCGACCTTCGCCACAATGGACGCCGCAGCGATGGATGCGCATTTCCCGTCGCCTTTCACCACGTTCACCTCTCGCGGGTCCATATGCAATGGATTGCCATCGAGCAGCACCGTGTCGGGCTTCACGCCCGCTGACTCCACTTCCGCAAGGGCAGCCCGAAACGCATGCAACAACGAAGCCGTCATCCCATTGGCATCGATATCCTCGGGTGAAACGTATTGGACGGCCCAGGCAAGCGCAATCTCCTTGATGCGACCAGCAATGACCTCGCGCGATTCCGGTTTCACCTGCTTGGAATCATTGAGACCCGGGATATGCGGCTGATCCGGCAGCACCACTGCGCCCACCGCCAACGGACCCGCCAACGGACCGCGCCCAACCTCATCAAGGCCGACCACCAAGCCCCCATGGGCGATATCGTTTTGGAAGGCATACATCCCCTCCAGGCGCGCAGCTTCCTTGGCCTCGACGGCAAGTCGCCGTCGAGCCGATTCGACCGCCGCAAGAACCCCCTTGCGTGTATCCGCAACCAACGAACGCTCAAGAACAGCAAACTCAGCAGCATCGGCAGCTTGTAGCTTCGATTTGATCTCTGCAACCGTTGGACCCATGGTTTCCTCTCCTGTATGGCGTACAGTAACGTATGGCCGCCAATACCCCTGGTTTGGAAGCAGCCTATCTCGAAATCACGTCTGGAATCGCACGATTCGCATTCACCGCAAGCCACGCGAAAAAGCTGGCCCTACCGCACTCGGCGTTAGGATTTGCGCGATCTGCATTCAACGCAAGCCTAAACAACTTCGTAGACGATAGCCTCTCGAAGCCATCTGACTTCGCTCGAGCCAGCGCAGCGCCACACAAAAATGGAACAATAATCTCTCGGACCTTTTCGTTCCAGCCGATAGAGCCAAATCCGATAGCAAGTAAATGTAGACGTGTTCCGAATCAAAAAGAACCCCTCCTCCATTCGGATGAGGGGTTCTTGAAGTCGCATATGCCGAATATCGGCTTAGCGGAAGGACTTCTCCTTAATCTTGGCGGCCTTGCCCACCTTGTCGCGGAGGTAGTACAGCTTGGCGCGACGGACATCGCCCTTACGGGTGACCTCGATCTTGTCGATCTTCGGGGAGTGCACCGGGAAGGTACGCTCAACGCCGATGGAGAAGCTGATCTTACGGACGGTGAACGTCTCGCGAACACCATGACCGTGACGACGGATCACGTCGCCCTGGAACACCTGGATACGCTCACGGTTACCCTCGGTGATGCGATAGTGAACCTTGACGTTGTCGCCAACGTGGAATTCGGGGAGATCGGACTTGATCTGCTGCTGCTCGATTGCGCGAATGATATCCATTGCCTGTTCCTTCTTATATGTTCAGTAAAACCTTTACTTGTCACAAGACACGATTAGACAGTATACCGCCATTGCCCTTATCGTGCAAGTTATTTGGTCCGCTAGCTGCGAATTCCTTCACAACTACCCAAGCTCGGCCAGCTGAGCCTCGACACGAGCCAACTGGTCCTCGATCTCGGCGAGCTTGGCGCGGTCCTTCTCCACGATCTCGGGAGCAGCCTTTGCCAAAAAGCCCGGATTGGACAGCTTCTTGGAGAACTTGGCGGCATCGCCGGCAAGCTTCTTCTGCTCCTTGGCAAGACGGGTGCGCTCGGCGTCGAAATCGACCATGCCGGTGAGCACGCTGTACACCTCGGCGCCCTCGACCACCACGGCCGCGCTCTCAGCGGGCTTGGGCGCGCCTGCCGCGACCGCGAACTCGGACACACGTGCCATGACGGAGATCTGCGAGGAAAGTTCCTCGAGCACAGTTACGTTCTCGGGCGGAGCGTTCACCACGACCGCAAGCTCCTGCTTGGGGCTGATGCCGTAGCGGGCACGCGTGGAGCGCACGGCGCCCACGACGCCGCACAGCATGCCGACCGCGCGCTCGGCCTCGGGGTCGATCCAAGACGCAAGCGTCTCAGGCTCGGGCCACGCCGCGACCATAAGCGCCGGCTTCTCGCCTTCGGCCTTGGGAAGATGCTCCCAGATGGCCTCGGTCACGAACGGCATGGCCGGATGCAACAGGCGAAGCGCGTTGTCCAGCACGAACACCAGATTGCGCTGCGTCTGCAGGCGCTCCTCGCCCTCAGCGCGCAGGCTGGCCTTCGAAAACTCGATGTACCAATCGCAGAACTCGTTCCAGAAGAAGTTGTGCAGCTCGCGCGCAACCTCGCCGAACTGGTATGCGGAAATCCCCTCCGTGACAACCTTGGACAGGCGGGCCAAGCGGCTGAAAATCCACGCATCCGCCTGAGTGCGCGCCACAGGCTCGCCAGGAGTGAAGCCCTCCAGGTTACCGAGCACGAAGCGGCTGGCGTTCCAGATCTTCGTGACGAACGAACGCGCCTGCTCGGTACGCGGGCTGTCGATGAGCTCGCGGGTCTTCTTGTCGATGTTGGCATCGAAGCGCACGTCCTGGTTGTTGGTGACGAGCGTGAGCAGATTGAAGCGCATGGCGTCGGCGCCGTACTTCTCGATAAGGTCCATGGGGTTGACGCCGTTGCCCTTGGACTTGGACATGCGGGTGCCGTCCTTGGCCAGGATGGTGGCGTAGATGACCACGTCATGGAACGGGATCTCGTCCAAGAAGTAGGTAGAGGCCATGATCATGCGCGCAACCCACAGCGCGATGATATCGCGTGCGGTGAACAAAGCAGCCGTGGGATGATGCCCCTTCAGCAACTCGGTGTTGTCGGGCCAACCCTGCGTGGCGAAGGTCCAAAGCTGGCTGGAGAACCAGGTGTCCAAAACGTCCTCGTCCTGGCGCACGTGATGGCCGCCGCACTTCGGGCACACATCGGTGTCTTCCATCAGCGCATCTTCCCAACCGCAATCCTCGCAGTAGAACACGGGGATACGATGACCCCACCACAGCTGGCGGGAAATGCACCAGTCCTTAAGGTTCTCCATCCAGGTAAGGTAGGACTGCGTCCAGCGCTCGGGATGGAACTTGATGTTGCCGGAGGTGACGGCCTCGGTTGCCGGGCCCTTCAGCTTATCGACGGCCACGAACCACTGCTCGGACAGCCACGGCTCCAACGCGGAGTCGCAACGGTAGCAATGCATGACCGAATGATGATGGTCCTCGACATGATCGAGCAGGCCATGCTCCTCGAACCACGCCACAACTGCCTCACGGCACTCCTCGCGGCTCATGCCGGTGAACTGGCCGTAGCCCTCCACGACGTGCGCCGTCTCGTCGAAGATGTTGATCTTCTCCAACCCATGGCGCTCGCCCATGGCAAAGTCGTTGGGGTCATGGGCGGGAGTGACCTTCACGAAACCGGAGCCGAAACCCGCGTCGACGTAGAAATCGGAGAAGATCGGGATCTCGCGATCCATGATGGGCAGCATGACCTTCGCGCCCACGAACTTATCCTTGTCATGGTCTTTCGGGGATACGGCAACGCCTGTGTCGCCCAGCATGGTTTCCGGACGGGTGGTTGCGACCACGATGTAGTCCTGACCGTCGATAGGCTCGACCAACGGGTAGCGCAAATGCCACAGGTGGCCGTCTTCCTCTTTGTACTCCGCCTCGTCATCGGCGATGGCCGTGGTGCAATGCGGGCACCAGTTCACGATGCGCTTGCCGCGATAAATCAGGTCGTCGTGATACCAGTCGCAGAACACCTTGCGCACGCCCTTGGCGTAATCTTCGTCCATAGTGAAGTGCGGGTCGGAGAAATCAACGGAGCAACCCATGCGCTTGACCTGCTCGACGATGAATCCGCCGTACTCGTTGGTCCAGTCCCAGCACGCATCGATGAACTTGTCACGGCCGATCTCGCGGCGCGAGATGCCCTCGGCGGCAAGCTTCTTGTCCACCTTGGTCTGCGTGGCGATGCCAGCGTGGTCCGTTCCCAGAATCCAACGCGTGGAACGACCGCGCATGCGGTTGAAGCGAACGAACGTGTCCTGGATGGTGTCATCCATAGCGTGGCCCATATGCAGCTTGCCCGTGACGTTGGGCGGCGGGATGGTCACCGTGCAATCGCCGACGCCGGCGCTGCGACGGTAATAGTCGCCCTCAAGCCACTTGTCCAGCATGCGCTGCTCAACGGCGGCGGTATCGTAGGTTTTCGGCATTTCTTCCATGTTAGACGCTCATCTCCGGTTGCTCGGGAATAGAAGCGATCACCGGGGTGGTCTCCCCTGTGATATCGGTGGCGCGAACCACCACCGTCGAAGCACCTTCGTGCTCCGGCAGGTCATACATAACGTTTTGCAGCACGCGCTCGCAGATGCTGCGCAGGCCGCGCGCGCCCGTGCCGTGCTCCAAGGCCTCGCGCGCGATGGCACGGAGGGACTCGTCGGTAAACGTCAGTTCGGATTCCTCGAATTCGAACATGCGCTTGTACTGCTTGACCAACGCGTTCTTCGGCTCGGTCAGAATGCGCACCAGATCGTCCTCGGAAAGCTCGGACAAGCTAGTGACAACCGGGATGCGGCCGACGAATTCGGGGATCATGCCGAACTTGTTCAAATCCTCGGGCAGAACCTGCGCCAGCAGCGCGGCATCGGCGTGCTTTTTGGACTCGGGCATATCGGCATTGAAGCCCAAGCCCGACTTGCCGACTCGCTCGGCGATGATGTCCGCCAAACCCACGAACGCACCGCCCAAGATGAACAGGATGTTGGTGGTGTCGATATGGATAAGCTCCTGCTGAGGATGCTTACGGCCGCCCTGCGGCGGCACGGATGCCTCGGTCCCCTCGACGATCTTGAGCAGCGCCTGCTGAACACCTTCGCCCGACACATCGCGCGTGATGGAAAGGTTCTCGGCCTTACGGGCCACCTTGTCGATCTCGTCGATGTAGATGATGCCGATCTCGGCTCGCTCGATATTGAAATCAGCTGCCGTGATGAGCTTGAGCAGGATGTTCTCGACGTCCTCGCCGACATAGCCGGCTTCGGTGAGCGTGGTCGCATCCGCGATGGCGAACGGAACCTGCAGCGTACGGGCGAGAGTTTGGGCCAGCAGCGTTTTGCCTGAGCCCGTGGGCCCCAGCAGCATGATGTTCGATTTCGCAAGCTCGACATCGCCTTCCTTGGCCTGCTCGCCAAGGCTGATGCGCTTGTAATGGTTATACACCGCAACGGACAAAGCCCGCTTCGCGGCCTCCTGCCCCACCACATGCTCGGACAGCTCGGCATACAGCTCATGGGGCGTAGGAAGCTGCGAGAGCACGAGCTCGGGGCTAGGCGCTGCATCTTGCTCTAAATGGGCCTCTACAACCCTGTCATTACCGGCCTCTCCCATGGCGGGTACCTGCAAACCCAGGTCGCGCATCATAGCGTCGGCGCATACGGATATGCACTCATCACAGATATAGATGCCGTTCGGGCCCGAGATCATGGCCGCAACCTGATGCGGATGCTTGCCGCAGAATGCGCACACGATGTCCTTGGGGTCCTTGCCCGCGTATTGATCGTCGTGTCTATCGTTCATCGAGATTATCGTTCCTATTCAGATTTGGCCATTGCCGCACGGGACGTGACGATACGGTCGACAAGGCCGTACTCGAGTGCCTGCTCGGCGGTCATGTAATTGTCGCGTTCAGTGTCGAGCTGGATGGTGTCCAGAGACTGGCCGGTGTTATCGGCCAGGATCTTGTTCAGGCGCTGGCGGGTTTTCAGCATGAAGTCTGCCACGATGGCGATCTCGGTCTGCTGGCCCTGAGCACCGCCGGAAGGCTGATGGATGAGCACCATAGAATTGGGCAGGCACAGACGCTTGCCCTTTGCGCCGTTAGACAGCAGCACGGCTGCCATGGAAGCGCACTCGCCCAAGCAGATGGTGGAAACATCGCACTTGATGAAGTTCATGGTATCAAGGATGCCCAGACCAGCGGTCACGCTGCCGCCCGGGGAGTTGATGTAGAGGCTGATGTCCTTTTCAGGATCGGCCGACTCCAGATGAAGCAGCTGCGCGACCACGGAGTTGGCCACCTGGTCGTCGATCTGCTCGCCCAAGAAGATGATGCGCTCGTTGAGCAAGCGGGAATAGATATCGTAGCTGCGCTCGCCACGCGGCGACTGCTCCACAACGTAGGGGATCAGAGCAGAATGTGGGTTGAAACTCATGTAAGCCTCGCTTCTCTTGAAAAGCCGCCGCAGCGGCCAAAAGGTTTGATAGCTATAGTGCGGCAACATGGCCGCGCGCGCAAGCGCTATGACGCATTCATGGAGTAACCACAGCCCGCCCAGGCGTGCGCACGATCACGCGCGCACCTCCTGGGCGGGCTGAAAATGGCTGACAGCTTGTGCTATTCGGCGTCGTCGGCCTTGGCAGCCTTCTTGGCGGTCTTCTTAGCCGGCTTCTCGTCGGCGGCCTTCGGCTGAACCTCGGTGACAACCGCCTTGTCCATCAGGTCCGTGACGGCCTTCGTGCGCAGCACGCCCTCGCGAACCATGTGCAGCTGGCCGTTCTTGCGCCAATCCTCTTCCAGAGCGGCCGGATCCTCAACGCCGGACTTCACGAATTCCATGGTGACGTCGGCATCGGAGACCTGCATGTCGAAATGACGGGCCCAAGCGTCCAGAGCCAGGTCCTGCTTGACGTTGTCAGCGGCCTGCAGCTTGATGTCGTCCTTGAAGTTCTCGGCCTTCAGGCCCATCTGCTGCAGATAGGCGTCGAAGGACATGCCGGAAGCCTGCAGCTGCTGGAACAGCTCCTGCAGCAGGTTGGCCTCAGCAGCCTCGGCCATGGCGGCGGGAACCTCGACATCCATACGCTCGATGAGCTTGTTCAGGCAAGCGCGCTCCTTCAGGCCCGGCAGCATGGACTTCTTCTGAGCGGTCAGGCTCTCAGCCAGGCGCGTGCGCAGCTCCTCGACGTTCTCGAAGCCCAGGGTCTCCTTGACCCACTCATCGGTGACCTCGGGGAGAATCTTCTTGCGGACGGCTTTGACCTCGACGTCGAAGTGGATCTTCTCAGTCTTGTCCTTGAGGGCGCGCAGCAGAACGGGCGGGTTGGCCGGCATGTCCAGGTCGAACTCTGCGGTCTGACCCTTCTTCAGGCCCACCAGCTTCTCCTCGAACTCCTCGGGCAGAAGGCCGGCGCCCATGGTGTAGGGGCGCTCCTCGGTGGACAAGCTCTCGATGGCCTCGCCCTTGTCGTCGGTGGACTTCATGGCGATGGTCAGCTCGGAGTCGACCTTGACCTTGGTGTTGGCCGGGGCATCCTTGAACGTGAAGTAATGCTCGCGGAAGTGCTCGATCTGGTCCTCGACCTCCTCATCGGTGGCCTCTTCGCCGGGAAGCTCGATCTCGACGGGCTCGTAGCTGTCGAGCTCGACCTCGGGCTTGCACTCGATGGTGAAGGTATAGGAGTACTCCTTGCCGTCCTCGACCAGGCCGGGCTCTTCAGCGAACTCGGGCTTGCTGATCGGGAACAGGCCCTTTTCGTCGATGGCGATGGGGGAAAGGCCGTTCACCACTTCGTCGGCGACGGAAGCGCGGACGGCGTCCTTGCCCAGAGCGTTATCGATAATGGGACGCGGGGCCTTGCCCTTGCGGAACCCGGGGAAGTTGTACTTGTTAGCGAATTCCTTATACGTATTCTTGATACGGGCGTCGACGTCCTTGGCATCGAGGGTGATGGTCACCTTCGCGCGGTTGCCCTCAAGAGCCTCAACTTTAGTTTCCACGTAGCTATCCTCCATCGTTACTTGCTCATAGGTGCTATAGCGCACCGACCTGTTATTATGGCACATTCCACCCGCTCGATAAAGCTGAGCTCCCGCGTTCACGAACGAACCACGGAAACGCAAGCATCGACCGCGCAATGGGACGCGGGAAAACCACCGCGCCGCTTGCCACATTTGCCTACCAAAACGAACCTGTTCAGGGTATCATAACTATGTCTGAAAACGCACACTCAACGCACCAGAGGAAATCATCATGGCTTCCATCGAATTGAACATCCTGCAAGAGCGGGAACTTGGCCGCTTGCTTGATTACGAACGCGCAACCTGCACCGTCGACGGCGAGCTTGTCTATCGCTGCGCATTCCCGTTGCGTCCTGACGATGATCTGCAGCGCGAGCTGATTGAACGAGGCGCGCTCGCCAAACGTCCGGACGATCGTCGAGGCACTGTGGTAGCCATCACCACCGACGGCTACTCCTACTTCCCCGCAAAACGCAAGGAGCAGGAGGAGCGCAACCGAGACAAGCATCATGACACCCGCCTTGTGGGTCTTTCAGCTTGCTTCGCTGCTGCATGCGTGATCATCGGCTTTTTGTTGGGCAGGTTTGTGGGATAGCACGCAATCCCCTCTTCCATAAACGATTCAAGGGCGCTTAGGCGCCCTTTTTCGTTGCCACCGCATATACCCCTCAAAATACAATCGAGCGTCAATGGCGGCGCCACACTAAACGTGCCCCTGGTTTGCCCACGCTTGTCGTAACCGGTTCCGCCCTTGGAGGCTTTCATTATCCGTCAACGACATCCAACGGCCATGCCCAGCCCCAAAACCCTCCTAAGCAGACCCCGAACGCCAACATGCAAAAAACAGGACGCACCCGAATGCCAGACCCGACGCAAAACGCAAGAAAGGGGCACGACATGCGCCCCTTTCAAAGTGTCGGGATATTCAGCTTACCGCTTAGACCCTACGCATCCGCGCCGGGCTTGAAATCGCGGCCCTCGCGACGCCACTGCATGTACTCGGCGGAAGCCGCGAACAGCACGTCGGTGGAGGAGTTGATAGCCGTCTCCACGGAGTCCTGGATAACACCGATAACAAAGCCGATGCCGACGACCTGCATAGCCACGTCGTTGCCGATGCCGAACAGGCTGCAGGCCAGCGGAATGAGCAGCAGGCTGCCGCCGGCGACGCCGGAAGCGCCGCAAGCGGACACAGCGGAAAGCGCGCCCAGGATGACAGCGGTGCCGAAACCAACCTCAACGCCCATGGTGTGCGCAGCCATCATAGCCATCAGAGAGATGGTCACAGCGGCACCACCCATGTTGATAGTTGCGCCCAAGGGAATGGACACGGAATAGTTGTCCTTGTTCAGGCCCAGCTTCTTGCACAGCTCCATGTTCACAGGGATGTTAGCCGCGGAGCTGCGGGTGAAAAACGCCGTAACGCCGGAGTCCTTCGTGCAACGCCACACCAGCGGATAGGGGTTCTTGCGGAAGCACGCAAACGCCAAAAGAGGATTGGTCACGAAGGCGACCACGGCCATGGCGGCGAGGAGCACCAACAGAAGCTGACCGTACTCGGTGAAGATCTCAAGGCCGTTGGTGCTGACCGAGGTGTACACCAAGCCCATGATGCCGAACGGAGCCAGGGAGATGATCCAACGCACGACCTGCGAAACCGCGTCGGAGATAGAGGCGAAGACCTCCTTCACGCCGTCCTTGGCATGACGCAAGGCGATGCCGAGCAGCACAGCCCACGCAAGGATGCCCAGGTAATTCGCGTTGGTCAGGGCATCAACGGGGTTGGAAGCGATGGACAGCAAAAGCTTGGAGAATACCGACCCGATATCGGAAGGAGCCGCAGAGGTGTCCTGCGCCGCGGCCAAGGTAAGCTCCACGGGGAACAGGGAACTCATCAAAACGGCGACGAACGCCGCGATGAACGTAGCAGCCAGATACAAGATCACGACCACCTTCATGGCACCGGCGCCCTTGGCGTTTGCAAGCGCGCTGATGACCAAGAAGAATACCAGGATGGGTGCCACGCCCTTCAGCGCGGAGACGAACAACGTGCCGAACATCTCGAGCACGTCGTTACCCGGCCAAAACACACCCAAAACAGCGCCGATGACCAAACCGACGAGAATGCGCTTGATCAGGCTGATGTCGTTCCACTTCCGCCCGATTGCCTTCAATGTTTCCATACCATTCGTTCCTTCCCGCCCGCCTTGCCCCGCAACAGGGAAAGCAAGCTTCAGCATAAAGCAGCTGAGGGGAACATGCATGCGTGCATGCTCCCCTCAAATGGTGCGGGCGAAAGGACTTGAACCTTCACGGGGGTTGCCCACCAGAACCTAAATCTGGCGCGTCTGCCAATTCCGCCACGCCCGCACGCCCATCTACGCAAATTTGCGCCTTGCAATCATAGCAAAACCTGCAGCAGGCGACAGGGTCGATTGACCGGTTATCGCCCCAAACGGCGGATTTAACCGGATGGAAACACATGATGCGCCGGACAATGCAGCGACCGCGTAAGGCGCAAGCCTATTCTTCGAGCACGGCGAAATAATCGCTGCCCCGCTTCTCAACCTTGATATCGGCAAGAGAAGCGATGTACTGCCGCATTTGAGCGAATCCGTGGTCGCGAACCTTGAACGACTTGAACGTGCTGCGCACAAGCTTGGACAGATCGACGATGCCGACCCCGTCGACGCCCGCATCGCGCACAGCATCGAAGATGAGCTGTTCGGGGGTCTGCTCGTGCATCTTATCGGGCCGTTGCGCACGCGAAGGCTTGCGACGCTTGCGAGCCGGCCTGGAATCCCGAGCCTCAGGCTGAGCGGCACGCTCTTCCCCATTCACCTGCGCAACAGACGCCTCGCCGGCGGCATCGAATGCACGACCGGCTTCGGAGCGGTCCGCCGACGTGGCGTCAGCCTGCGCCCCATCGATGGTTTCGACGACAGCCGCATCAACCGAAGCCGCCCCATCACGGGAGGCATCATCGACTCGGTCATGCGGGTGACGGCCCGTCGCAACGGCGTCCTCAGACGAGAGAGCCTCTTCGATCTCGACCTTATTCTCTAGGACAAGCTCGGCCTTATCCGATTCGCCATCGAAGGATTGCGCCCTATCGCCAGTGCTGCCGGCCTTCGAGCGGGACCTGCGGGATCGGGACCTGCGGGATCGACGTGGCTTGTCGCTCTCCTGCGCTTCGGATGCACCATCCTGCGATTCGGCGACATTGTCGTCAGCTCGGTTTTCGGAATCTGCGGGAACCGCCGTCCCCGTTCGCCCATCGTCGCCAGCTCGATCGTCGGCGGGAGCCGTGGAGCTTTCCGTCAACTCCACCATCACGCTATTGCCATCCTTGGTGATCTGAACGCTGGAGAACTCGCCGAGCAACTTCGTAAGCTGATTAGTGCCATAGCTGCGCACATCGAAATCGGGATAGCGCTTGAGAAGACGGCTCCCAACCTCTCCAAGGCCCGTAGCCTTACCGTTGTTCTGGTTATCCGTAACGATATCGGCCACAGCACGCTCGACCTGCTCGATGCTCGGCCCGCTGCCCTGCCCCGCATTCGAAGCCGCCTGCCCCCGATGGCCGCGCCGAGACGCTTTGCCGCCTTCGCCCACAAGCAGCTCAAGCGTGGTGAAGATATCGCACGCCTTGCGAAACGGAACGGGCGTCTTCTTCTCCCCCATACCGATGACGGTGAGGCCGCTTTCGCGGATGCGGCTTGCAAGGCGCGTGAAATCGCTATCGCTGGAAACGATGCAAAACCCCTCGACCGATCCGGTGTACATGATGTCCATGGCGTCGATGATCATGGCAGAATCGGTGGCATTTTTGCCCGTGGTGTAGCTGAACTGCTGAATGGGCGTGATCGAGTTCTCAAGCAGCGAATCTTTCCATTTCGCATGCAACGTGCTCGTCCAATCGCCATAGATACGCTTGTAGGTGATAGTGCCATATTTTGACAGTTCGTCGGTGATCGGCTTGATGTACTTTGCAGAAACGTTGTCCGCATCGATGATGAGCGCAAATCGTTTCTCAGATGATTTGGAATCCAATATGTCTCCTTTTAGGGAATCTGCTCCCGTGGGCAAGATGTGTCGTGCACATTGTACGACAGCGCCGCAAGTGAAAGCTGATTGCAGGCAACCATAACCACAATGTGCGAAAAAGAAAAAGCCCCGCATATGCGAGGCTTGGATTCACATGGTGGACTGTCGGGGACTCGAACCCCGGACCTTGGGATTAAGAGTCCCCTGCTCTACCAACTAAGCTAACAGTCCAAGAAAAAGAATATGTGAAGGTTCGTTTAACAAGCATGTTCAAAATGGTGGACCGTCGGGGACTCGAACCCCGGACCTTGGGATTAAGAGTCCCCTGCTCTACCAACTAAGCTAACGGTCCAAGTAAACACACTATGTCAAACAGCTGCGCGATGGGGTGGGTGAAGGGATTCGAACCCTCGACCTCCAGAGCCACAATCTGGCGCCCTAACCAACTAGGCCACACCCACCAAGGCGCGAGTAAGTATTATACTCACTTCCAAAATCTGTGCAACCCCCTTTTCGAAACTTTTTTCGAAAAGGTTTTTGAAACCGCCTAGCGCTTGGTTTGCAAGTTCATCCGAGAGCTTCGCTTCCGCTATCAAACTCAACCGATTATGCATCAGCTGAGCGGGGCAGCCTATTCTGGAGGCGAAGGCTGAAGCCCACTGGATTCGCGCGAGCTCGTCCGGGCGCTTCGCTTCCGCCATTGCCCAGAATCGGCATCCGCGACCAAGTTTCAGGAGTTCCCTTCCAAGGGCAAATGCCGAATGCCCTCCGACGCGATAGGAGGCGTTCGCGTAAAGGGGCCGGTTATCTTGCATCAAATCAGATCGCAGCGTTGCCATGAACGAAAGCCGCGCCAGGCATACATCGCCGCGACGCCTCGCAATGCATGCTTCGCATCCGCTATATGCGGCACGTTATATCCTCCATATAAGGCAATGATGTTAGGAGCCTCAGCCACCTTCCCCGATCAACCATCGAGCCATTTACCCCGGCTTTGCATCAACTCATCTAAAACACCGCATAACACGGCGAGCGCACATGGCGAAACCACCATCTCGCGTTCGCGTTCAACGGCAGGGGCTTGTAGAACATAGCGGCAAAGGCGATATGACGACACGCAATTTTTTGTGCAAATGCACTACGGTCACATGCCGTTAACCAATTAGAAGCTACCGCTCGGGTTACAATATGGTCATTCCCGTTGAATACTTGGAGACACCCATATGGAGACATTCCTGCTTATATTGCTTATGCTCGCCGCTGTTCTGGCATCGTCGGTGATTGACCAGCTTGTACCTAAAGTGTCATCACCGCTTATCCAAATCGGCCTAGGCCTTGCCATCGCCGTGGTCGCAGGACGGCAAATCGATCTGCTGTTCGACGAATCGGAGCTATTCTTAGTCTTGTTCATCGCCCCGCTGCTATTCCATGAGGCGAAAGAAGCCAAGAAAACGGAATTGTGGCGCAACAGACGCTCTATCTTGTCGCTGGCAATCGGCTTGGTCCTGGCGATTATCGTTGCCGTGGGCTTTTTCGTGAACGCCATGATCCCCTCCATTTCGCTTGCCGCGGCGTTCGCGCTGGGCGCAGCGCTTGGCCCGACAGACCCCATCGCCGTGTCCGCTGCATCGAAAGACGCTGACATCAGCCCACGATGCAAGGCACTCCTTAAGGGTGAATCGCTTATCAACGATGCCTCGGGCATCGTAGCCTTTCAATTCGCCATAGCCGCGGCTATGACCGGCGCCTTCTCCCCTGCTCACGCCATTGGCGAGTTTCTGCTGGAGTTTGTGGGTGGCATCGCGTTCGGCTTGATACTCGGCGTCATCGGCAACGGTATCGTTCGTCTCGTGCGATCCTGGGGCCTTGAGAACACCACGTTCCACGTTCTGTTCGAGGTATTCACCCCGTTCATCGTGTTTCTGGCCGCCGACCAGCTCGGCGGTAGCGGAATCTTGGCAGTAGTGGCCGCCGGCCTGGTCAACGTCATCTCGCCTCGCACCGCCGGGCCCTCGGTGTCCCGTCTGAACATCGTCTCCACCAGCGTATGGCGCGTGATCTCCTTCACGCTCAACGGCATCGTGTTCGTGTTGCTGGGAACGCAGCTGCCGCGCGCCATGCAAACCACCTGGAGCAACGTGGCCATCTCGAATTGGACGTTGCTCATATACGTGCTGACCATCAGCTTGATCCTTATCGCCGTTCGCTTCGTATGGGTGCTGCTGATGGAGCGCGTGCACCACCGACATGTCGCAAAGCGCAACGAGAAAGCCGCGAAAGAAAAGAACATCGCTCCCGAGCCGCGTAAATCGCTTGCCCATGACGTGCATTCCGCCGCTATCATGACGCTTGGAGGCCCGAAAGGCACCGTTACCCTGGCGGTGATCCTGACCCTCCCACAAGCTATCGCGCAACGTCAGCTGATCCTGTTCTTGGCGTGCGGCGTGATCGTGGTCACGCTTTTGCTCGCCACCTTCGTGGTTCCGATCCTGGCCCCCCAAAAGAAACGCGATAATACCGAACAGCTTGAACGCGATGTCCAAGCAAACCTTGATATCCTTCGCGTCGTGATCGAGGAGCTGTCCGCCTGCCAAACACCGGAAACGCGCGCAGCAACGCAGATCGTTGTTCGCCAATACAACGACCGCATCAAAAAGATCAAAGAGCTCAATGGCATAGAAGATGAGCCCAACATGAAGTTGCGCCTGCGCACGCTGGCCTGGGAACGCGAATTCGCTCGAAACCTTATCGATGCCGACGAGGTGGATCGTTTCGCTGGATATCAGTACCTCATGCGCCTTGCACGCATGGAAGAGCTAATCATGCACCAACACTCCGTGCGCGCAAACCTCCGACAGCATTTCATACGATGGAGGACGTTCGGCAGACGCAGCTTGCAGGAAATCGTCCATAAGGTTCCCGGAGCCGAACTAAGCGAGACCACGCAAGCAACAAGAGCCCTGCAAATCAAATGCTACGAGCATGTGGTTGACAAACTTCATGAAGAGCTGGCTGGAAACTCCCCCGCCAATGCCGAGGACATCTCGAAGCTGCTCATCGAATATCAGCGTTTGCTGAGAACGCTGCGCGCCGCCGCCCCTTCCATCACCACGTTCACGACAACGCAAGATAAAAGCGCCGACGTCGAGCGACTTGGCTTGGAAATCGAGCTTGAGCAGATCCAGACCCGCTACGACGATGGCGAGCTTTCCCGCGTAGCGGCAAAGCGTCTGCGAGAGAACGTCAACCTCATGCAAATGGACCTGGAGGACAACGTCTAGAATAAGTTTTGGTAGTTAACCTATGTCAACTACCAAAACTTGACACAAAATTTGTCCTATAAGTCGTGGTTTACCGCCTCTTGCGCTAAGGGTGCAGAGGGTAGGCTAAAGCTAGAATAAAATGGCCGCCCAAAAGGGCGGCCATTTTACTGAGCAGTTGAGCTCAATGAAAGCCTACATGCGCTCGGGAGCGGACACACCGATAAGATCGAGCGTCAAAGCCAATACCGTACGCGTTGCATCGGCAAGAGCCAAACGGGCGTTTTGAATGGCGGGATCTTCGCCGACGATATGACAATTGGTATAGAACTGATGGAACAAGCCGGCAAGCTCCTGCGCATAATGCGTCAAGCGGAACGGAGCACGGTCGCGCGCTGCCAGGGCCACAAGCTCGCCAAAGTCATCCATCTTGCGCATAAGGGCGATCTCGGACTCGTGCGTGAGCACGCTAAGGTCGACATCTGCGGGGATGACCTTTGCAGCCAGCTCATCAGCAGACAGCGACTCGGCACCTTCGCCAGCTGCCTTGCGCAAAACAGAGCAAATGCGCGCATGAGCATACTGCACGTAGTACACCGGGTTGGAGTTGTCCTTCTTCTTGGCAACCTCGATATCGAAGTCGATAGGCTGATCGGAGGAACGCGAGAGCATCAGGAAGCGCGTAGCGTCCACGCCAACTTCATCGATAAGCTCGGCGAAAGTGACCATCTCGCCCGTACGCTTGGACATACGCACAGCTTCGCCATCGCGGAACAGGTTGACCAGCTGTCCCAGCACGACCTCAAGCGCGCCAGGATAGCCCCATGCGGCAAGCATGGCCTCGCAGCGGCGGATGTAACCATGATGATCGGCACCCCACAGGTCGATCAGGTGGTCGAACCCACGCTGCATCTTATCGTAGTGGTAGGCGACATCGGACATGAAGTACGTGTATTCGCCGTTTTCCTTGAGCAGAACACGGTCCTTATCATCGCCGAAATCGGTGGAACGGAACCAGGTGGCGCCATCCTTGTCGTACAGGTAACCCTTCTCGTTCATGATCTCAAGAGAGCGGGAGACGGGCGACGTGCCGTTTTCGTCGACCTCGTAAAGGCTGCGCTCGCTAAACCAGGTATCGAACGTGGTACCAAAACCGGTGAGGGTTTCACGGATAAGATCGAGCATCTCCTGATAAGCGATTTCACGGAACGCCTCTATGCGCTCCTGGTCGCTGACGCTCTCCCACTTGTTGCCATCGCGATCGATGATGCCCTGGGCGATATCCTTCACATAGCCGCCGCCATAGCACTTCTCAGGCATCTCGATATCGTGACCAAGCAACTGCATATAGCGAACGGAAACCGAATTACCGAAGACATCCATCTGAACGCCATGGTCGTTGATGTAATACTCTTCGGATACCTGATAACCCGCATGACGCATAACGCGCGCAATGGCATCGCCAAGCGTTGCCCAGCGGCCATGACCGACATGCATCGGACCCGTAGGATTGGCAGACACATACTCAAGGTTGACGTTACGAGGAGTACCTTCAGGCAACGTACCCTTGCCGAAGTCGAAACGCTCTGCACGCACACGAGCAGCAACAGACTGGAACGCGGAAGGCGTCAACTTAATGTTGATGAAACCAGGACCTGCGATCTCGACAGATGCGATCATGTTGTTTTCGGGCAGATGATCAACGATAATCTGCGCAATCTCGCGCGGATTTTTATGGGCCAGCTTTGCCGTACGCATGGCAACGGTCGAAGCCCAATCGCCATTGGATAGGTCGCGAGGACGCTCAAGTGCCGGAGCAGGACGCTCGGCCAGCTCCAGCGTTGCGTCGTCACAAGCAGCGGCAATGGAAGCCGCAATGAGGTTTTCCAGTTCTTCGCGAATTTGCATGTTGATAAAACTTCCTTAAGCTAGCACCGAATACATAGTTCTGCATCTTACCATGCTTGTCCCAACAATCCGATATGCAGTCGCCAGGCAACACGGTAAACCGAAAACCAAAAGCTCCCCCGCATATGCGAGGGAGCTTTCAGGCCTTGCCCAAAGATCAAATCTTGAACAAAGGCAAAGGCTTTAGGAGGTGCGACAGGGCATGCGCACGCACTGTCGCGAGTAAGCGATTGTCTGAGTTTCCATTCGCGATGAGCAAACGAACGAAACCATGGGACCGAGAACAATCGAGAATGAGCTCAAAACGCAAGTTGTACGCTATTCAGAATCATCATCGTTCATTCTCCATGTTTGCTGCACCGTGCTCAAATAGACATGATTACGGGAAGGATCAGCAAACAATGCCAGTCATCGAATTAAGCAACGATGACGGTGCCCGTCTTGCCCTCGAGACCAGCAGCGGCGCACTCGAGGGAGGTGATGAGAGCCTTGCCCTTCGGGAAGGCCTCGACGTACTCGATGCAGGCCTCGACCTTGGGCAGCATGGAGCCGGGAGCGAACTGGCCCTGGGCGATGTACTCACGAGCCTCGGCCACGGTCATCGTGGACAGCTCTTCCTGATCGGGCTTGTTGAAGTTGATGCAGACCTTCTCGACGGCGGTCAGGATGACCAGCATATCGGCGCCGAAGTCGGCGGCCAGCTTAGCGGAGGAGCGGTCCTTGTCGATGACGGCGGGAACGCCCTCGTAGCCCTTGTCGGTCTCGAAGACCGGCACGCCGCCGCCACCGGTGGACACGACGATGTAGCCGTTGTCCACGAGGTCCTTCACGGCGTCGAACTCGACGATGCGCTCGGGCTTCGGGGAGGCGACGACCTGGCGCCAACCGCGGCCGGCGTCCTCCTTGAAGGTCCAGCCGGTCTCAGCGGCCTTGGCCTTGGCCTCTTCCTCGGTCATGAAGGCGCCGACGGGCTTGGTGGGGTTCTGGAACGCCGGATCCTCGGGGTTCACGACGGTCTGGGTGATGACGTTGGCGACGGAGCGGTCGATGCCGCGGGCCTTCAGGTCGTTCAGGATGGCCTGGGACAGCTGGTAGCCGATGTAGCCCTGGGACATTGCGCCGGCCTCGGGAAAAGGCATCTCCGGGGTCTTGCCGTCGTTGGCGGCGGCGTATGCGAAAGCGTTGTTGATCATGCCGCACTGGGGGCCGTTGCCGTGGGAGACGACGACGTTCACGCCATCGGCGATCATGTCGACGATGTGCTTTGCGGTGTTCTTCACCAGCTCGAGCTGCTCCTGCGGGCTGTTGCCGAGGGCGTTGCCGCCGAGGGCGATGACTACGGAAGGACCGTCACCTTTTGCGTAGGGCATAGGGTTTACCTCCTTGCTTGTTTATCGAAAACTATTCCTTACCGTTCGATTCGATGCCAGCCTTCTCATTAGGCTTCGGGAAACCGCCAATACCTCTCTTCACCAGAAGCAGCTTTCCTAGCACATAGTATGCAAGCGCGCTGAAGATGCACACGGCAGTTGTTGCGTTGCAGTACCTGAAGGCGTCATGAGGAATGCACAGGAAGGGATCAAAAATTGCAAGATACAGCACCACCGAAGCTGCGAAAACGCCGATTGCAACCCAGTTGAAGCCACCCCAGAAATAGTACTTGGAGTTCTTGCCGTTGTTGTAAGCGTCGCGAATGGAAATGTGCTTTTTCCTGAACGCGTAGTAGTCAACCAGCTGCATCATTGCGATAGGAGCGCAGCTCATGCTGGAAATACCCAGGATGATATAGAAATTGTCGTACAGCGGCTCAGCCCAAATCATGCCGACGAAAGCAATCAGGGTAATCAAGCCAGTGCACTTGCCCCATGGGATTTTCACAAAGGTCTTCACTTGTTTAATGCCAATACCCAGGTTGTACAACATAACGGAGCATGCGGTAATGTCGGCGCAAATCACCAGCAGCAAAGCCGCGGTGCCAAGACCCAGACCGCCCATCGGAATCATCCATGCAGTCGGATCGGAGCTGTTCACCAGCAGAGATGCTGCAACACCCATAACGGTGCCCAGAGTCGCGGCGAAAACCAATCCGATAACGTTTGGCCAGAAAGCAGCCTTCGTGGTCTTGCACAGCTTCGCAACACCACCCATATTCGGCCACCAAGAAAAGCCGGCGCCCATACTGAGCTCGAAGACTACCAGGAAGTTCAGCCACTGGTCCTCAAACGGAGCCAAGGGCTTAGCGGACAGAACGGTATCCCAACCGTAGTTCATGCTGACCACCACGAACAGGAAGATCAAAATGATGACGAAAATAGGTGCTACGAAGTTATTAAGCTTCTTCAAGAGCACAGGGCCCTTCCAGGCGACCATCCAGCAAATCGCGCCGGCAATCACCGAAAGAATGAACACGGGAACACCGGTAGTGATGTCCGTTCCAGTAAACCCAAGCACGATATTGCCAACGGCCTTCGCCACCATCATACAGAGGATAACCAGCCAAGCAATAACGAATATGGACATCAGAATCAGGAATACCTTCGTGCCTTTGCCACCAAGGATGCCTCGCACCGATGTGTATGCGTCGACTCCATATTTTCCCGATATCACCTGCGTCGCAAGCGACATAAGCAATACTGCAACGATGTTGCCGGCAATCGAGCCAACCAGCGCTGTCGGAACGTCTACATATAGCGCCAGACTTCCTCCGGTGATAAAACACCATGCCGCGCACGCAAAACCCGTGATAACTACCGTGTAATCTTTGAAACCATAAGGACGCTCGCTTTTTAGAACAGGCATAGACTCGCTTTGAGCCTCGCTGTTGACATCTGCTTCAGCCATAATGCACCTCCCCTTAGAAATACATGACCGCATACCAGATAACAGGCAACACTCCCAGCACGATAAACATTGCGGCTATCAAAATGTTGTCGGCTTTATCCAGTCCAGGAATGAGCTTTCCCTCGCGTTCTTGCTCTTCGATTTCCGCGATACGCTCGAACAGTTCCCCTTCGTGAGCTTCATCGAAGTTCGTGTTTCCGCTCAGCTCGGACCTGATTTCATCTACGGCACTCATGGACTACTCCCTCCTTCTGTTATCGAAGTTGGCATCCTACGAAGCGAGCACGGCAACCATTACCGCCACCGGCGTTTCCAAAAGAATCGTTTCTTTCGCACGGCTCCCCTCTTGCGCTTCGTAATCCAAAAGAGGGCGCAAGTCTTACCTCTAGCAAAAACCTACGCCCTCCGTATTCAGAACCCATTCACCTTGTTAGCAATTAATGCGAATCATGAATTAATGGGTCAGATGCCTATTTGAAAGTGTTTCCAAGCTTTAAGCAGAGGGCTCCTGCTGCGTGATGCAGTGGATATTGCCACCGCCGTACACAACCTGGCGAGAGTCAACGCCAACGCACTTGAACACGCCTTCGCCCCACGTCTCGTCGTAAATCTTCTGCAAGGTTTCTACGGCAAGAGCATCATTGACGTCGCCGTATTGCGGGACAATGCAACCGTGATTGGTTACCAGGTAATTCATGTAGGAAGCAATCTGCGGCTCGTCCTGCGCGGTACGCGGATTCACCAGGTCGATGGAATTCGCTTCCTCCTCGGACATGAAGCAAGGCTTCTCGGGCATGGGAAGCTTGTAGACCTTCAGCTTGCGACCCTTAGCATCGGTAGCGTTAACCAAAGTGTCGTAGATTTCATGGCACTGACGATAGAACGGATAGTCCGGATCATCGGTCCAGATGCAGGCCACAACGCCAGGAGCGATAAAGGTCGCGCAGTCGTCAATATGACCGTTAGTAACCTCGGGATCGATGCCTTCCTTAACCCAAATAACCTTCTCAACACCCAAGTATTCTTCGAGTTCTTTGGTCATGTAAGCGCGCAGTTCCTCGCTGAAAGGCTCATATTTACGCGGGTACAGCGGCCAATCACCTGCATCAGGCTCATGGGCGACCAGCACAGAAGCGGTACGACCACCGGAAAGCAGGCACGAGTCCGTAACGATAAGGGTACCTTCACCATCAACGGTAATAGAACCGCCCTCGAGAATCACATGGTCGGGACGATACGTGCGAACCCCCACGTAGTCGGCCATTTTACGCGCGATTTTAGCGTCCTTGTCCCAGGGGAAGTACAGGCCGTCCACCAAGCCGCCGTATGCATTGAAGTGCCAGTCAGTAGCAGCCTTGTCGCCCTTGCCATTCACCAAGAACGTGGCGCCGGTATCGCGGAACCAAGCATCGTTGATGCTCATTTCCATAACCGTCACGCGCTCGTTATCCTTGAACACAGCCTTGCAGTTGTCGTAGTCGGCCTCGTTGCAGCACATCACAACGGGAGTGAACTCGGAAATGGCATTCGCAATGCCGGCATAGGTGCGCTGAGCGGGCACGGCGCCGAACGCAAACGTGTCAGGACGGTTCGGCCAGCCCATGAACACGCGGTCTTGCGGGGCAAATTCGGCCGGCATATAGAAACCATCGGCTTTAGGAGTGGATTCGGATTCGGTAATCTGACGCATTTCAGTACCTCCAATGAGTACGAAGGGCTGCATGATCGCTGCCGACCATGCAGCCCTTTGCGAAATATGATTGTGCCTTGTTCGATTGACGAGAACTGGGCTAGCGTCAACCGAACGACAAAACTTACGCCTTAGAAGTCGTAGTTGTGAATGCGCGGGGTCAGCAGATCCTCGACCTTACCGCGGTAGTAGTTCTCCAGATACTCGCTGGTGTTGCGGCGGAGCGGCCACAGGATGTACACCAGAATACCGCGCTGAGCATACAGACGATTCTCGCCCAGGGGCAGCAGAGCAGACTGCGGGCCATCCCACACTGCGTCAGTCATCTCCCAATTACGGTTACCGGGCAGGTAGTGCATAACCCAAGCGGACTTCGGGGCATGAGCCATGAGCTCTTCGTTGATCTGGTACTTCGGGTAGAACACCTCGAAGGCTTCCTTCTCGCAAACGCCCATCTTGTGGTAGTTCACGACACCGGTGTAGAAGAAATCGGTTTCGGGAGCGTACTCATAGGGATCCTCGGTGCAGATGATCTCGCCGTTGCCATCCTCGGCAGCCTGAGCACGGCACTTCGCCAGCAGCTCGTCGGAGGGCCAGAACTTCTTGGGGGCAGCGCAAATCACGCGAATGCCCAAGCGCGGGAACAGGGAGAGATGGTCCATGAACACGCAGTCGAAACCGTCGGCGCCATCGCCCAGCCACATGAAGGTGCAATCAGACAGCTTCTTGCCCTTCGGCTTGCGCTCGATCATCGTGATAAGGTCGGCAATGACCTGCGTGGGATGATGCTGCTCCTGGCTACCAAAGCCATCAGACTGGAACTCGGCGCAGGACATGCCGCTGATAACCGGTACAGTGGAGTTGGCAACAACCTCATCAATGACGCGCTGAGACAGGCTACGAATCATGATGGCGTCGGCCATGGAAGAAATAATGGCCGCAGTCTCCGCGATATCCTCTTGGCCAGAGCCGGCATGCAGAGAGCTGCCATCGAGGAACATTGCGTGGCCGCCAAACTGGGTCATGGCCGTCTCGAAGCTTACGCGGGTACGGGTTGACTGCTGGTCGAACATCATAGCAAGGGAGACGTCCTTAAGCAGAGGCAAGCGAACGCCCTTCTCCTCCATCTCCTTCAGCAGCAGGCAAACATCAAGCAGTTCGTTGATTTGGTCCACGCTCCAGTCGCTCAGACGGTTCATGTCCATGTAATGCTCGTGCTTCATAACCCTCACTCCTTCTTTCTCGCCGTTCGTCTTTCGACGATTCGCTATTGGTTTGAACCCCTCACTTGGGATCCGATGGCTGCCACTTTACGAGCCGCAAGGGATAACCCTCAATCGGCTTGCTGTACCATTTATGAAAAGTGCGTGAAGGGATTAGGCTAGTTATTGCGTACGGGTTAGAAGGGTGCATCTATATAACCTAATAGGGTTATATAGATGCATTGATAGATGGTATGAATGGTTTGAACTGTGAGACCGCTTGTTCTCGCCAATACGAATTACCAATGAGAGGAACTATACTATTGATGATATTGCGGCGCTTTTTTGCAGGTCAACGTGTGTTTTACTGAGTTGAAAACGGGGAAGTTCGGTCTCGAAGGCAAACATGGAAATATGCTCCCGAGTGCCCACCAAAGCGAAGCCGACAACCTAATGCAGCACGCGTAACTCTTTTGCAAGTCGCAAATCGCCTGAAGCGAGCGAAAGGGGTCTGCCGTAATTTATGGGCGATTTGCTTCCGTATCGCATAATCGACCGCATAGCAAACCCCCCGGAACTGAAGCCACACGGCTTTGGTTCCGGGGGGTTTGCGCTGTTCGCTAGATCAGGCTCACAAGCAGTTCATGGATGCGCAAGTCGTCGTCGAGCTCCGGGTGGAACGAGACACCCAGTTGGTTGCCCGAGCGCACGGCCACGATGCGATCGTCCACACGCGCCAGGACCTCGGCACCTTCATGCGCCTCCTTGATG
>UMLB01049410.1_pt1 | contig 25545 bp, 33 predicted proteins | sample 1966481 | NCBI WGS metagenome assembly UMLB01 (sample SAMEA4836192, study PRJEB28245) | human gut metagenome | biome: gut microbiome; material: fecal sample | place: Denmark | collected 2008 | reverse complement strand
ATTCTGATTCCGTCATTCGCAGGTTCGAATCCTGCTACCCTAGCTTCGAGAGTCTAAAAAGGCTCTCTTTTTTTATGCGCTTAAGCCGGTATGAAAAAAATCCGAGGCAATATGTGGTTGACAGAAGGAAAAAATTGGGCTATATTGGAAAAACAAAGATAAAAACACGGTTCGGTTGGTAGTCCGAATGGGGAATTTATTCCCCCTCCGGCATATATTGAAAGGAGAAAAGCATGAGAATCGGCTCCGGTTATGATGTGCATAAATTAGCAGAGGGCAGAGATTGTATCATTGGCGGCGTGAAAATCCCCTATGAAAAGGGACTCTTGGGACATTCCGATGCGGATGTGCTGCTGCACGCCATTGCGGATGCGCTTCTGGGGGCGGCTGCCTTGGGCGATATCGGCAGGCATTTTCCTGATAACGACCCACAGTATAAAGGCGCAGACAGCAGAAAATTATTATCCCACGTTTTGGGGTTGATTTTGGCAGAAGGATATTGTATAATAAATATTGATGTGACAATTATTGCACAAAAGCCCAAAATGGCACCGCATATCGAACAAATGCGGAAAAATATTGCAGAAACCCTTCAGATTGATTTGAAGCAGATTAACGTCAAAGCAACAACCGAGGAGGGGCTTGGGTTTACCGGTGCAGGCTTGGGCATCGCAGCTTCGGCAGTTTGTCTGCTGGAGGAAAAATAAGAATATCAAAATAAGAAAAAAGTGATGATGGAAAAGAGTAATCCTCTTGGAAAATGATGATTTTCCAATCCACCTGACAGAGAATAACGGCCTTGGTGAAAGGCGGTGAGATTTGAGTTTATGCTTTGGCATAAATTTGATTGTCACTACCTTAAGATACATTGGGTGTAAGCCGTTTACAGATTGGGGGAGGATGAAGTGCGTTCCTGAACTGAACGGGCGAACTGAGAGTAGCCTGTATCCGTTGACACCGTTACAGTCATTGAGGTGAGATGGTATTTTTAGATGCCATCTAAGTAAAGTGGAACCGCGATATTTTTCGTCTTTGCATATTTTTGCAAGGGCGTTTTTTATTACAAAAAACGTTTATTAAAAAAACGACAGAAGGTCAACACAGACCATTCCAAAGGGAGGTGAGCCAGATGGCTTCTTGGAAGAATCAGAAGGGAAAAAATAAAAATCGGGGGTCGATTGGCTGCCTGTGCATGCAATTTATCGAAGGACCGAGACGGACGGAAGTGTGTAGCAAGCCCTCTGTGTAAGCAGCAGGGCGTTCTGATAAAAGCACACTATTGATATCGTTTTAGGAGGAATTTTGATATGTTGAAGGAATTTTGGAAAGAATCTGTTGCAGTGATAAAAGAAAAAGACCCTGCGTTTAAAAGTGCGATTGAGGTATTGCTTTACCCCAGCTTCTGGGCAGTGGTAAACCATCGCATTGCGCACAGCCTGTATAAAAAGGGTCTGCTGGTGCCTGCACGCTTTGTGTCACAGCTGTCTCGTTTTCTGACAGGGATTGAGATTCACCCCGGCGCAACCATCGGCAAGCGCTTCTTTATTGACCACGGCGCAGGCATTGTTATCGGGGAAACCGCAGAAATCGGGGATAATGTTATGCTGTACCACGGGGTAACGCTGGGCGGTACCGGTAAGCAGAAAAATAAACGTCACCCGACCGTTGAGGATAATGTTATGATTGGCGCAGGCACGATTGTGCTTGGCCCTGTTACCATTGGCGCGAATACAAAGATTGGTGCAGGCTCTGTGGTAACGCAGGATTTGCCTCCCAATGTAACCGCTGTTGGTTCTCCTGTTATGATTGTGCGCAAGGACGGCGTGCGGATTCCGCCGGTTGCCCCCGAACAGCTGACAGGGCATATAAAGAGAAGAGCAATCTGATTCGCAGAAAAGGCATGTTTTTCCGGAAAAAGGAAAGAAAAATACAGCAAAAATCGGATTTTTGTGTTATACTATTTTGATAGATTAGGAAGAAGGAAAGGTGAATTCCCATGAAATTATATAATACTATGACAAGACAGAAGGAAGAATTCGTACCCATGGAGGAAGGCAAGGTAAAAATGTACGTTTGCGGTCCTACTGTGTACGATTACATCCATATCGGCAACGCAAGACCCTACGTTGTTTTTGATACCGTAAGACGCTATCTGGAATATAAGGGCTACGAGGTTACCTATGTGCAGAACTTCACGGACGTTGATGACAAAATCATCAACAGAGCCAATAAGGAAGGCAAAACCATGGCGGAAATCTCTAATAAATACATTGAAGAAGCATTCCGCGATGCAGATGGTCTGAATGTAAAAAGAGCAACCGTACACCCTCGTGTAACAGAGGAAATGGACGGTATTATCGCAATGGTGCAGACCCTGATTGACAAGGGCTTTGCGTATGAGGACCATGGCACTGTTTATTATGATACAAAGAAATTCCCTGAATATGGCAAGCTTTCCAGAAAAAATCTGGATGAGCTGATTGCGGGTGCATCTGAGCGTGTTACGATTGATGATGCAAAGAAAAATCCGACAGACTTCGTTCTGTGGAAGCCCAAAAAAGAGGGCGAACCCAGCTGGACATCCCCTTGGGGCGAAGGCAGACCCGGTTGGCATATCGAATGCTCCGTTATGTCCAAGCATCATCTGGGGGATACCTTTGATATCCATGCAGGCGGCGAGGATTTGATTTTCCCTCACCATGAAAACGAAATCGCACAGTCCGAAGCAGCAAACGGCTGTACCTTTGCAAGATATTGGCTGCACAATGGCTTTATTACCGTTGATAATGAAAAAATGTCCAAATCTCTGGGCAACTTCTTCACCGTAAGAGATATTGCAAAGCACTTCCCTTATGAGGTTATCCGTTTCTTCATTCTGAACGGTCATTACAGAAGTCCCATCAACTTCAGCGATGAACTGATGAAGGCTTGCCAGAATGGTCTGGAAAGAATCAAAAATGCAAGAAAAGAACTGAATTTCTATATCAAGAATGTAGCAGATACCAAAATGACAGCGGAGGAAGCCGCAAAAGAAGCAGAGCTGAACGGCTACAAGGAGCAGTTTGAAGCAGCGATGGATGATGACTTCAATACAGCGGATGCCGTTTCCGCAATCTATGAGCTGGTGCGTTTCTCCAATACAGAAATCAAGGCAGGCGTATCCAAGGAATTTGCAGAAAAAATTCAGGATATGCTGGATCACCTGTGCGGTGTTCTGGGTGTTGCCGAAGTGGCAGAGGAAGAAGTATCCGATGAGGATGTTGCAAAGATTGAAGCACTGATTGCCGAAAGAACCGAAGCAAAGAAGGCAAAGGATTTTGCAAAGGCGGATGCCATCAGAGATGAGCTGGCAGCGATGGGCATTACCATTAAGGATACCCGTCAGGGCGTACAGTGGTTCAGAGGCTAAGCTATGAATTTGGAAGAACTGGATGTGGTTTTAGGCGGACGGAGCATACTGAACCCAAGAGAATATAATTCCCTTGCACTTGCACATATCGGGGATGCGGTATTTGAGGTTTTGGTGCGGCTGACTGTTTTGACGGACGGCAATGCCCCTGTGAATAAGCTGCATAAAAAAGCAAGAGCCATTGTCAATGCAAAGGCGCAGGCAGAAATGTATTATCGGATTCAGGATATCCTGACAGAGGAGGAGGCGGATGTGTTCCGCAGGGGGCGCAATGCAAAATCCTTCACTGTGCCGAAAAATGCAGATTTGATGGATTATCGCCATGCGACAGGCTTGGAAGCGCTGTTCGGCTACCTTTATCTCAAGGGAGAAAAAGAGAGAGTTGTAGAGCTGTTTAAGCTGGGAATGGCAGAAAAATTGGAAAAGTAACTGAAAAACAAAGCCGAAGGGAGGGGCGGAATGCCTCTGAAAGTCCCCTCGGCTTTATGCTGTATGAATGAAACCGTAAAATATAGGCGAGGAGGGGCGTTTTTGGAACGAGAAAAAAGACGGGAAAGAGAATGGAACGAAAATCAGCTGGAGGGCAGAAATGCCGTGCTGGAGGTGCTGCGCAGCGGCAGAGATATCGAAAAGATTATGGTGCAGAAGGGCAACGTGGAGGGTACGATTAAGCGGATTGTTGCACAGGCGGCAGAAAAAGGCGTTGTCATTCAGGAGGTAAGCCGCCAGAAGCTGGACGAGCTTTCCCAGACAAAGAACCATCAGGGCGTGATCGCGCTGGTTTCCGCGCATGATTATGTAGAGGTGGAGGATATTCTTGCGGCGGCAAGAGCAAAGGGAGAAGACCCCTTTATCATCCTTCTGGATGGTATCACGGATCCGCATAATCTGGGCGCGATTCTCAGAACGGCGGAATGTGCCGGCGCGCATGGCGTGATTATCCCGAAGCGTCGCTCCGTCGGGCTGAATGCAACAGTCGGAAAAACCTCCGCAGGCGCGATAGAATATATGCCTGTGGCAAAGGTGACGAATCTCGTGAAAACCATGGAGCAGCTCAAAAAGGAGGGGCTTTGGTTTGCCTGTGCGGATATGGGCGAAAATGACCATTTCGATACCAATCTGAAAGGCCCTATCGGTCTGGTGATTGGCAGTGAGGGTGAGGGTGTCAGCAGATTGGTGAAGGAAAACTGCGATTTCACCGCATCTATCCCGATGTATGGAAAAATTTCTTCTTTAAATGCCTCTGTTGCGGCAGCACTGCTGATGTATGAGGTTGTGCGTCAGAGAAATTACAGCAAATAATGATTTAATGACGTTGTTCCATATCCCTTGTGAGGATTGTATGCTTGCCTTGATTTTGCAGCACCAAGTATTGGTGCTGCGGTATCGGGTTCCAAGGGAGTGACTCCCTTGGCTGGGGGTTCGGGGGACAGCGTCCCCCGGAGAGAAAGGAGGGGAATCTGTTGGCAAAGGAATTTTTGCTTGTGGATGGCTATAATATTATCCACGCCTGGAGCGAATTGAGAGAACTGGTGGAGGATGTCAGTCTGGAAAGTGCCCGCCAGCGGCTGATGGATATCCTCTCGAATTATAAAGGCACCAAGCAGGCAACGGTCATTCTGGTGTTCGATGGCTATCTGGTCAAGGGGAATATCGGTACCGTCTATGAATATAACAATATTTTCGTAGTCTATACCAAGGAAGCGGAAACCGCCGACCATTATATCGAGCGTGTCGTAACCTCCATGCCGAAGCATTATAAGGTGCGCGTGGCAACGGGGGACGGTCTGGAGCAGCTGATTATTTATGGGCAGGGGGCGATTCGTATGACGGCGAGAGAGCTATGGAACGAGGTTACTGCCGCCGAAACGGAGCTGCGTGAACGCTTTATCCGGAACAGACCGCCGAAAAATAATATTCTGGCGGACCATCTGGATGAGGAAGCCTTGGCATGGTTTGAGGAATTGCGTCGAAAAAAATAAACAACAACGGAGAATTTTTATGGCAGAAATGACAAGAGAACAGAAATATGCGACAACAAGGGATGAGGAGCTGGTACTGCTGGCGCAGAGCGGCGATGAGGAGGCACAGGAATTTTTGTTGGATAAATATAAATTTTTGGTGCGCGCAAAGTCGAGAGCCTATTTCCTGATTGGTGCGGATAACGAGGATATCATTCAGGAGGGCATGATTGGGCTGTATAAGGCAGTGCGTGATTATAATGAGGAAAAGAATGCATCCTTCCACAGCTTTGCGGAGCTTTGCGTGAATCGCCAGATGATTACCGCCATTAAGGCAGCGACCAGACAGAAGCATCAGCCGCTCAATTCCTATGTTTCTCTGAATAAGCCCGTTTATGAGGAGGAATCCGAGCAGACCTATATGGATCTTTTGCAGAGTGGTGCCTTGCTCAATCCGGAGGTTCTCCTGATTGGGCAGGAAAATAAAAGCTTTCTTGAGCACCAGATGATGAAAAAGCTCAGCAGCTTTGAAACCAGAGTGCTTGTGCTTTATCTGCAGGGCAGAAGCTATTTTGAAATTGCCCGCGTTCTGGATAAGCCCGAAAAATCCATTGATAATGCCCTTCAGCGCGTCAAGAAAAAATTAGAGCATTTTTTGGAAGAAAAAAATCTTGACGAGGCGGAAGGAATATGATACTATAGACAGGCTGATAGTTTTTATCAACCTTTGCTGCTATGGCTCAGTAGGTAGAGCGTCGCCTTGGTAAGGCGGAGGTCACGGGTTCGAATCCCGTTAGCAGCTTTTTTTCATGCCCTAAAACCCTTGATATATCAACGTTTCTATGAACCCACTATGAAGAAGTAATCAAAAAGTAATCAAAGAGGTAATCAGAAGCTATGTTCGTTAAGCAGATTATATGAAAGAATATAGTGAAAGGAGGAACGGTTTGTAGATGTTGTTTTCTTTAATAATATAAATATACAGTTTGTACTATTAAAGAAGAAAATGTTTGTAAATAATCACAATAAAAATAACGAAAAAGTTCTGTTTACAAAAGTATCTTGTATACACACACAATATGCGAAAACATATTCGTATCGCTAATTCAACCTACGCCAATAAATTTCAAATATTTTTAAAAATTTTGCAAAATAATGTGAAAATAAAATTATTTTTCCATTGTATACCTTCCTTATTTTGGTTATAATAGTTGATAGATAATTTCGCCTATCATTATATACTAAGGAGGAAATAATATGGCTAGAGGAAAAGCAAAGGATACAAGAACGACAACACAAAAATTAGATGATATTATTGCTCAGATTGAAGCAACAGAAGAAAACCTGAAAGAGTTGAAAGCTCAGAAGAAAGACTTACAGGCACAGCTGGAACAAGAGAAAGTTGACACATTGTTAGCTACAATCAAAGCAAACAACTTAAGTCTGGAAGATGCGACAAACTATATTAAAAATGCAGCACAGGAAGATGATAAAGCACCAAGCACACAAACAGTATAAGAAAAAAGTAAAAAATAGGGTATAGCCATTATCGGTTATACCCTTTAATTTTATGCTGATGTGTATACTGTACTAGCACCAGTATCAGTTATTGTCATTGTCCAAGTGCCATGTAGCACATCATTGATATATAGCTTCTGTACATATTTGTTTTCATTTTCCTCAGTACAAATAGATTTATATTCAGCACCATCATATGTCCATGTCTGCGTATATACTGTCATATTAGTATTCCATGTAATATTAGTATTAAAGCGACCGAAAAGCATTTGTGATTCCACAGCTTTAATCAATTCATCACCGAAATCTTGTAGAGTGCCAGTATACCCATGCTCAACAGCTATGTCATATGCGCTTTTACCTTGCTTACCTTGTGTAATATCAGTGCCATTGATAATAAGACCCATACTAAATCACCCACCTTTTCTCCATGAACCGTTCACTTTAATATACACATCTACAACGCTTCGCCATGTGTTATTTACCTTACAAAAAGAGGAGGCACTTGTTTTAATATTTCCGTTTACTTTTGTGTATAAGGTTAGACCTGTTTCAATTACAGTGATTCTAATATAGCCGTGTCCAGAACGACCTGTGGTTGCCTTGCCCGTCTCAGGGTCTGTAATACTGCTATTTCCTGCGATTGTGGATGCGTTTGATAAATAGTACGCAGAAGTTAATAAACAGCCAGAAGGGTAGCTAGAAGCCGTTGTAGAGGTATATACATAACCAGAACCACCGCCATGATATGTTCTTTGGCTTGAAGAATTATCTGTATAGCTATAAGACGTACCACCACCATACCATCCGCCACCTGCACCTGCACTAACATATTTATAATTTGTTGCACTTGGCTTACAATTAGCACCTAAACCAAATGCACCATTTTCCCCAGCAGATGTTTGTGTAGCTTGATAGGAATTAGAATAACCCCCAGAAGTTATCCCTCCTCCATAGTAACCACTAGAACCGTTTGTAGCACCAGAGCCGCCCCCTGCAACAATAATTCTAGCGTATAAAGAATCTTGTCCAATACGGATATCAGTACCACCACCACCTGCACAAGAATAAGTGTATGTACTTCTGTAATAAGATGTTGTACCATATCCGCCACCATTAAACGCAGAACCAGATGTTGAGCCAGCAGATGAAGCGTATGTATTATTTTGTTGCCCTACATACAAGAAAACAACTGTATTTTTCTTTAATGTAATGACACCAATAGAATACCCCCCTTTACCGCCGACATAGCTAGAATCGTAGCTACCGCCTTGCGCTCCCCAACATTCAAGTTTATACTTACCTTTTGGTAGAGTAATTTGTTTTACAGCACCACTATATTTGCAATTTAAGATATCTCCCTTTTTAAAAGAGGTAGGTGTGGACGATAATAAGTCATATGTTGCCATTATTCATACACCACCCACAAATCACCATCGTTACCATCACTGGATGTAGGTGCTTTTGTAGAAGCATAAATTTTGTTTGTGGAAGCACCGATTTGTGCAGCAGTAACGCCATGAGGGTTATTCTTATTGCTCGTATGTGCCGTTAAAGCAGAAGCTGATGCAGCACTAATTTGACTAGCTGTGATGCCATGTGGATTGTTTTTACTAGAAGCATGATTATTTAGCTGTAACAATGCAGCATCAACTGTCTCCTTATAGGTATTGATTGCATTTTGCACATCCGTAGCAGTTACATATTCACTCGTTGCAATATCGTCAGTAACAATATATAGGCAAGTAGGAATCTTAGTCTGTGTCGCATTATATTCATCCTTTGTACCAACCCAGAAATTCTGTTTATACCCTTTATTCAGCTCTTTTACCTCAGCTTCTTTATTTAACTTAGTTTGTACTGCCGTTGTAAGGTCAGACTCGTCAACAGAGTTTTTAGATGCCAATGTCCCAGTAGGTATCTTCTTTTCCACATTGTTTAACGCAGTAATGGTTGCGAATTTTGCTTTGATTTTTCCCCATAGATAGTCTACGCCATCTTGTGTTAAAACTTGTTTCACTTAACATCACCGCCTTATGCAGTAATTTTGTCGATTTCTTCATTAGTAATTGCAACAATATCTGTATCCTTCACATAACCAGAAAGGTCAATCATGCCACCCTGATTATCCCATGCTGTACCGTCCCATACTACGTTATCTCCTGCCTTGTTGTGTTCTGATGCGGTTTTTACATTCCACATATCACCAACTTCGTTAGTTGTAGGTAGGTCAGTATATTTATCTACAGAACCCTTATAGTGCATACCAGCTACCATTTTTGCTTTTACCTTATCAATCTCTGCATCGGTATAAGACTTAGCGTTTGTTTCGGCAGCAGTTGCAGCCCCTTTGGCATCATAGTTTTTAGCCAAGCCATCAGCATAAGACTTGGCATTTGTTTCTGCTGTTGTGGCAGAACCTTTTGTATCATAATTTACTGCTAAACCGTCTGCATATGTTTTTGCATTGGTTTCTGCATTATTCCATGCAGTTCTTTCAGTAGCAGTAATATGAACCGTTGTATTGCCTGTGTGGGTACTTACATTTGCTTTTGTCTCGTATGTATCAGCAATATCTTTTCTAAGCTGTGTATCGTCATACCCACTCTGCTCAAGTGTTTCAATCTTACCCTGTATAGTAGTAATATCTTTCTTCACAGCTGTATCGTCATAGTTCTTAACATTTTTTAGTCTGGTGATTTCAGTATCATCTACTAGTGATTTCCCTGCTACTTTGTCTACCTTGCCAGATACAAGAGTTTTGATTTTGCCCCACAGATAGAGTACACCATTCTCGTCTAAAACTTTTTCTAAAATATTTTTAGCCATTTATGTCACTCCTTATGTTAATATTCGTTCCAAATCCATATTGGTTAAGCATTGAATATTGTCGTATTCATTCTGTAACTCAACAATTTTATTTTGTATATCTGTATCATCATAGAAGCTACCACAATTTTGTCCCTCAATATAAATTTCAGCAGTACCGTTAACCTTTTTACAGATATACATTGTTTTTTCTTGCCATTGTGATGCTTCTTGAATAGGCTTGTATTTTTCAGCAGGAATTTTTACAATCTTTAGTGCCACTCATTATCACCTCATTCAATTAGTTCCCATGTTACATCATCTGGTAAATCCACCTTTGCAATCGTTTCCCCATTTGCCTGTAAGCACAATGCATTATTTGCATCAATGGTAATAGAATCACCTTTCTGTGTTTTTAGCATATTTACAGTGTTTTGCAGTTCTGTGATGCTTTCCACAACGTCCACGTCATTGTCTGGCTTAATAGAAGAAAAGCCTTTATGTTCTAAGACATCAACTGTACCAATATGTGTTTTCGTTGTAGATTCTTGCGTATTGCCAAAAAAGGTGAACCAAAGTTGAATTGTGCCACTATATGCGGTTAGCTCTTTAGAGATAGGTACGTTGCAAACTAAGCGGTTTTTATAAATTTCATCCTCAAACTTGCAGTGCATAATCTTGCCAGTTTTACCATCAGGAAGAATAGCCTGTAGAGTAGGGGAAGTATCTTCTACAGAAAGAGGGAACAAAATTTTCAAATTGTCACTGTTTTGCTCCCCGTTGAAAATAGGGATTCTGTGAGTTGAAATTATTTCCTTGTCATCCGTAACAAGTATTACATAATCCATTTATCCAACCCCTCATTTCTTATTTAGCACAGGAATCTTGCCCTTATTGGAAACATCCATGCCAAGTACCTGTGCAATATCTCTTGTTTTAATATAGGTTGTCCCATCCTTGCGAATCATCTCAACCGTATATTCCTTGTCGTTTACAAGAATAATGCTCTTTTCTACCACTTCGTCATCATCCTTTTTCTGTGTAGTTTTCGTATCATAAATAAAATAATCGGTATTCAACATCCAGTGCGTGAATTTAGCCTGTGAATATTTTGCCTTACGGACACCGTTAGCAGAACCATCAGCAGCCAAATAATATACACCATCCAAGTTGATACCGATATGTCCTTTATGATATACCATTGCCCCAGCAGGAGCATCCTTAATGGTGGAAATAGGGTGTACCTCTGTGGCACATTGTAGCCAACCAGAAGAAGATTTGCTTATTCCCATAAACCACTCAAACATGCCACTACAGTCTACACAAACAGTGCCACATTTTTTAATATCAGAGTCCCAAACCATAGAGCCATATTGTTTTTTCAACTCATAATATTTTTCCTTAGTCATAACACTGCCACGCATACCGTACACATAGTTTGTTCCTATTTTAGATTGAAAAAACTTTACAAGGTCACTTGCCTTATATTTTGTACTCATGTGTTATCATCTCCAATATGTTTTCAATCAACCTATCACTTTTTTAGGATAGTAATTTTTCTTCTCTTGCCATCCCACAAAACGGTATTACCCAATGTCTGTGCGATAAAGCGCAGAGGTACTAATGTTCTTCCTGTTTGTGCGTCAATCCTAGGAGGTTGGTCTACAAACTGTTCTTTGCCATTTACCAGTGCAGTCTGACTACCGATAGCTAGTCTAATCTCACGCTTACCCTGAGTAATAATAATGCCACGGCTTTTTGCCACCCATGTTACCTTACATCCTAGTCTTTCACTGATAAATCTCAGTGGTACTAGAGTACGACCAGTCTTACTGTCGATAATAGGTGCTTGGTCAATTGTGATTTCTTCGCCATCATCATAAGCTGTTGTAGAATTGATAAATAGTTCTACTGCTGTACCTTGCAGGTCTTCGTTCTCTAGGTCAATCGTAGTAAAAATATCTACTACAAAACCAATGCCAAAGTCCTTTGTGCGATAGGTTAGATATTCATAAGGAATCCAGAAGAAACCGTTATCGCCATATTCTGTACCCCAACTGTTTTGACACTCAATAAAACCTTTATATTTTCTGCCACGGATTGTCTTTTCCTTGTTATCATCGTAGCCGATGACAAGAATGGCATGACCGCCAATCAAGAAATCATCCAGTGGAAGCCCGATACATGCGTCTGTAGGATGATAAATTTCCTTGGAACATGTAATACCTAGTAGCACAGGATTGTTATGTGCCAGAGAGGTTTTTAGGTCTTGCAGTGTATCAATTCTTGCATAGTTTTTGCAGTAATATCTTGGAATACATGCTTCTTCACTCTTAGACACGGGCATTTCAGGGAATGCAATCTTACCTGTATTCTTGAAAATGCTTGGGTCATATTTTTCATAAGGATAGAAAACTTCATCAAACACGCCATCACGACATAATGCTTGGCATACGTCAAGCAGGGTACTGCCCTCTGTGAAGGTGATACCATCCTTGCTTTTAATAGACTTAGCAAGACCAAGAGGGGAGAAGTTATATTTTCTATCACCACGTTCCAATGTTTCCTGCACGTTCTTCAATGCCGTTCCTGCAAAACTATGACAGAAACCTGCATTACCTTGCTGACGAATCTGTCCGCATTTGCTGCGTAGGCTTACTCGTTCTGGTAGTTCTTCTGGTGCTTTTACAATACTTCCATAGTGCCAATCCCTTTCATCAACAGGGCTTTTTACCAATGTTAAAGGTGTATCCATAAGTACATCTCCTTTCAAATGTAAAAATAGCCACACCTAAAAAGATGTGGCTTTGTTGTCATTCTAATTTATCTAGTTAGGAAGAACATATTGTTTGTGTCCCTTTACTCTGTCATCATTGCTAAATAATCCACAGTAGCTTGAATTTTAAGAAGTTTTTTATCCGTTTCGGAAATGGGTGGTTCAGGGATAGGAACTTCTACCCATTCCCCATTTTCATATTTCTTTCCAATTAGTCCTACATCCATAAATCCTATCGGAATCAGTCTGGTATCCTGAACTTTTTCTGTTAAATTAGATACTGCCACGCAGATATTACTTTCATTGATTTGCGCATAAAACATACTGACTCCTCCTTAATAAAACTCAATAATAGACCAGTACCCATACGTTGTGTTTGCGTAGTCGCTACCCACATATTGCAACAGTATAAGTTCATGCCCATCAAAATACTTAATCCCTGCACCAGTAACAAATGGGATAGATTTATTTGGATTGACTGGGGAAATTTTAACTGAAACTGCTCCATTAGATGTACTAACAGAACCTTGCTGAATGCTTTTAATGATATTTAATGTCGTTTTTGATTCAATATGATATCCAATTATTAAATATCCCATACTAGCAGGTCGTGAACTTGAATACGGATTGATTTTTATAGTAATTACATCACCTTTTTTTACGTGGATTAAATAACTTTTTTTTTTGTTTTCTGCTACGCCAGTTGCGTCCAACCAATCCTTAGTTATCTGTTCTGTATTTTTCAAAATCTCACATGTAGACAGATAGCTACTTTTTGACGATGAGCCATAATACGCCACCATTATTTCACCTGCATATTTAGCCTCCCATGTATAGGTTGTGTCAGTTGTAATTGATGTACCTTCATTGCCATCAATGGTTGAGCCAATTAAAAAATACGGTGTATCCCAACTAGGAACATACCTTACACCTGTTTCATTGATATATCCAGAAATCATATTTTCCAATGTAGACATATCTCCACCAGAACTGACTTTATCCAAAATCTCCTGTGCTGTTGTCTTAATTTCCTGATTTGTGCTTTCCTTTGCAACAGTAGAATCTTTAGCAACTTCTTCTTTCAAACCATCGACTTTACTCACAATACCTCTCAATCTATTGAGAATAGGTGCTGCCCATACATCCATCATGCTACCACCTCCATGAGAGAAATAGCACAAATTTCAGCATGAGCGCACGCTAAATTTAGTGCATTTTTACAGGGGGGGGGGTACTCTTTTTACGAACAAATCTCATATTTTGTCCTCCTTACATAAACAAAAATTTCCTTTTATCCTTTTATCATCAATGTTTTTCAGCAGTTGTGTTGGCAATATCTGCCCTTAGAGCTGTCACAGCAGCCTTAATATATGTAATCAGCTCATCTTCATCAAAGGTAATACCTTTACTTGCCAGAGTCTTCTTAGCTTCTTCCAGTGCATATTCAGCTTTGGTTTTACCTGTCTTAATCAGTTCACCAGTAATATCAAGTTCATTAGCTGCCTTTACAACAACTGCTGCAACCCTTGCAATTTCCTCAGATGTTTTCAGCACGTTTTCAATCTGTCCATTCTTAGTCAGTCTAGCTACAACAATAGCCCAAGCACACAGAATCACTGCAAAAGCTACATCAATCACTGTCTTAAATACAAAAGTAACATCCATATTTAACACTCCCTTTATTTAAAATTATCAAAATCTAAAGTTTCAGTCACATAATCGTCCCCATATTTCTTTCGTAGTTCAGACTCTTCTTTCTGATACTGTAATTGAAGTTTAATCTGGTTTTCGGCTCTAGCCTTATAAAAATAGCCACCTATAGCAGCTACGGCAATCCATTGAACAATGTCCGATACAGAACTCATTACAGATAAATCTTGCTGATTATGCGCCTCTATACATACGAAAAATATAAACGCTATGACGATTGCAATACACAATCCTGTAACAACCTTAGAATATTCCTTTTTTCTTCGTTTCCGTTTGGTAGCCATCCAACCACCTCTTATTCAAATTCATCAACAACAGTCCATGTATACATTTCTGGTTGAACATTATGCTTCACAAAGCTGTTCCCGTTTACGGCATAATATTCTTCAATCAGTCCTTCCAATACTTCTAATTCAATAGCAGTAATAGACTGTGTTTTATGATGCAATCTATAAGACCGCATTATTTTATCTTTCAGTTCGGCACGATTGCGTTTCATCACCTTTTCTTCATTTAGCGCGAAACGCTCCTCTGCTCTTTTTTGATTTTCCTGCACCATCAGTGTTAGACTTTCAATCTTATTCGCTAATTGCGTATTAGCGTCAATCAACTGTCTTTGTATTTCAAATGATTGCTGTCTATCGTTAATACGGTTTTCCTCAAATTGTTCTAACCTCTTATGGTCTTCCAGTATCATGTTCAGCAACTCATCCTTGCGCTTTCTGATTTGATACCATGAATTCCACAATTCAGCAATATCCTTACGCTTAGATAACGCCCATCCTAGTACAACGAATAAGACAACAAAGCCGACCATCACAGCTGATGCAGGTAGTGTATCCATCCATGTAATTAGTTCGGAGATACTCAAAACATATACACTCCCTTAAATGAAAAATAGAGTGTACCAATTTAGATACACTCTATCTCAACGTAGTTTAATATAATTCAAACTTTTTCCCCAAAATCTTATAATACGGTTTTTCGTGATGGAACAGCTTATACCAAATATAATCGTCCAGAAAAATACAGATGATAGACAGAAAGAACCAAGCAAATGCAAAGAATAGATTTACCTGTCCTGCAACAGCAGAGAAGGGTAGGGCGGTATAATCCCAAATCCCTAACCCTTGCACTATATTCCATTGATAACCAAACACTGCTTCAATTAAGCATACAGTTATCATTCCTGTGTACCCCTGTAGGAGTAGGTCTGTCTCATAGGTAAAAATGTTATTGAGCAAGCCAATCATTACACCAATAAAACCACCTAATATAAACATTCTGTAATCAGTTAGCTGATGCTTCCAAACCGTTTCAATCACGAAATAAATTATGGCGTATACAAAAAAGAGAATCACATATTCAGATAATGCCTTACTCAGCTTTTTCATAAACGATTTCCACCGCCTTCAATTCGTTAATATTTTTGGCGTTATAAATTTTTTCTTTCAGCGTCTGGCACTGTTGCACATAAGGATATACAAAATTCTTAACTGCAAGAACCAGTCCCGTATATTCCTCTAGTGTAAAATCTCTACAAGCTGCGTGGCGAGGATGCCATTCAAGTTTCACATTGGGCAGACCTGCTGCAACCTGTAGCTGATACTGGTTCAAATTCAGCGCAAGTTCGTTCTGGTCTTCCTCTGTAACACCATACACACAACCATCTGTCCATGTAATAGGATTGTTCTGTAGAAATTCTGCCAGTGCCTTTTTGTTTTCGTTTTGTTTACGCTCTTGAGCAGAAGAAAAGTCACCAATCTCATAAATAGAGTGACCAGTGATTTCTTCAAACTGTTCATTGGTAATACAGTCTTTTTCCACCGCATTAGCAATTTTTGCATCGTCCCAAAAGCCTTGTTTATAGTATTTTTTAATATCATCAAATGCCAATTTCATTCAATCACCTCATTCTGTCATCATAGCCAGATAATCTACAGTAGCAGCCATTTTCAAAATGGTTTCATCTGTTACTGTTTCTTTTTCTGGAACAGGGTCAGGAGTATATTCTACCCATTCCCCATCCACATATTTTTTATTTGTCAGACTGAAATCAAAAGGAATTTGAATTAAATTTGGTCTATCAACAATACCAGAAAGATAGCTGTCTGCGACAACCATACCTGTTGATAAATCAATTTGAGCATATCTAACTCTCATGATATTCCTCCTTTTTTTTGTTTAATATCATCTAAATTCTATAATCTGCCAGCCCACTGTGTAGTTATTTTTATTAAAATAATTCGAAGCCAATTTCAAAGAATTAGCTTTGAGTTTTACGACATATGCACCATCAACATTATCAGATGTGGTACTTAATAAACTATTGTTTAGTAGCACAATACATTTGTCAGGGTTTACAGTATTAATTGCTACATCCGTATCACTTGTAGTGCCACGTTGGATACTTTTAATAATATTAGAATCCAAGCCACCAGATGAAGCATTTTCAGACATAAGTCTATTCCAAATAACGGGGATTTGTGTCTTATCCGTACCACCACAAATTACATCCTTACCATCAACAATAACAAACCCATTTGTAAAATTTTTAACTTCTAACATACAATCACCCCTTAATTAACAATCTTCTGTCATTGTCTGTATCGCCTACAAGTAGTGCAACTTCACCTGTCTCTGTAACTTGCAATGTGATTTCATTCACAACCTTTAAATTACTCGAAAGAGGTATCATAGAAGAAGTACCAATAATTTGTGTGCCTTTAGGTAGGATATAGTTATAAGCTCTGTAGGTTGGTTTAACGGGTACTAATTGTGAAATATTATTCTGAATAGCACCACATAATATTGTAGAAATATTATTATATACTACAACAGAACTACCCCGTGGTTTAAGTGGTAATGTATCAATGTACAATAATGTTTCACCTTGGAGTTTAAACCTTTTCCCGTTATAGTCGATTAAATAGATAGTCCCGTTATCTACATATGCTACACCCTGGTTAGGGTCTGCGCCACCATCTGCTGTAGAAATTGTTGTTACTTTTGTTGTACTCCAACTACCATTTTGTTCATAAGCCATATAACAATAAGTTGGATTACCGCTATCATTTTTATACGGATAAAAGAAATACGTCTTGTCACCGTTTGTTACAAGTGGACTATATGTGGATAAAGAATTATGTGTCAAATTAGCACTAGTCCAAGTATCTTTGTCTTTCTCATAAACATAACAGTAGTTATATGACCGTTTATAGCAATTATAATATAATTGATTTTTACAAATAAAAATTTTATTAAAACCCGTATTACAAACATCTGTTAATTGCGTCCATGCGTTATTAACATATTTATAATGATAATAAGTATAGAACAAATGAATCTCATTATCATACTCGATAGCAAACAAATCACGACCTGTAGTCACAGGATATGGCATCTTACTTACGTATGTCAGAGTCGTTCCGTTCCATTTATAATGACCATATGTATCATCGTCCGCACCAAATAAATGAAGCTCTCCATCATGAACAATAGCGTTGCCATTAGTAAAACATTTTGGCAATGTGTTTTTTACCCCTGTATATGTATCACTTGATGAATTCCATACGACATGCAACTGAGATATATCGCTGCCGCCTAAAATATGTATTTGGTTTTTATACAGCACAGCTTTCCCATCAATAAATGATTTAAGCAGCCTGTTCTTTTGTGTCCAAGTATTTGCTGATTTATTATATACATAGTGATAGAAGTCACTTACAAAATGAATCTGGTTATTAAATACAACCACATCCCCTTTGCAAGCATATCCTACTGGTTGTAGTGTTGTCCAACTAGAACCATTCCATTTATAATGATAAGTTGACTCATGATAGAATACATGAATGGCATTATCATACATAACGGCTTTGCAATAATTCCCAAATGTGTTCGTACTTACCTGATACCAGTTTGTACCATTAAAGGCAATATGTTGTAGTGCAGATAGAATATGGATTTCGTTGTTGTATACAACCGCAGATGCTTTAGTAATCGCTTGAAAACTTGAAACTTCTTCAACCCATTCTTGTCCATTCCATTTATAGTGACCATACATATTGCCGTCACCACCAAGAATATGAATGGCATCCTTATAAACTACAGCAGTACCATTTAGAAAGTCATATGGCAGGATACTTACGTTTAGCCAGTTTTCACCATCCCATTTCCAATGTCCGAAATGATTGCCACTACCGCCCAAAATATGTAGCTCGCCCTTATAAACTACACTCGCACCATACTGGAACGCATAAGGAGTACATCCAGACATACTCCATTCATAATGTGCTGGTGTTGGGTCGCCTGTTACATATACTGGTAATAAACCACCACCGCCACTATTTTTAACCGTAGCTAAAATTTCCTGAGATGTGGTTTCCTTGCTTGTTGAACTAACAATATTTTCTGTCTCATTCACAGAGTTTTGCAATTTACCTAATCTATTTAAAATTGCTACATCTTGATTTTCAAACATGTCATCACTCTCCTTAAATAATTACTTCTGGTACACTTGTGTAGCTACCGTCTTCGTTTTCCGTCAGAACTCTTTTACATTTATACATGATTAAAATTCCCGTTTCATCGTAACAGGTAAATTCTTCAATACAAGTACCATCAACATCCAGTTTATCTGTAGTTACACATTTTGCCACAACAATTTCTGGATTGCTGAGTAGGGTAGCTGTACTTGTATATATACTTGTGTTATCAGCATTGTTTTGAATCGACAGTTTTGTTTTCACATCATCACGTTCAAAATAATGTTGATAAATTTTTTTCTGTAACGGCTGACCTGTCACATCTTTTACATAGTCTGCCAATACCTCTGGGTAAATCGTTTCAAATTGCCCATTAGCAGTACGCTTTTTCATCAGCACGTGCCCATCTTCTTGAAGCTGTAGCCATAAACCACCTTCTTCTAATGTATCTGGGATATCTGTGCCGATTGCGAGCTGTTTAGAAATTTCAATTTTCTTCCAAACTGTACTACTATCACTAGGTTCTTCAGCAAGATTGTTTTCCATACAGTACCAAAGAGAGTGGTTGTAAGAAACCATATCATACTGATAGAACTCTTTATTTCTAATCCATTCACCTCTGGGTGTTAGTCCAAGACCAGAAGCACCGTCAAAATAGTCAACACCCTTCACAGGAGTATAACCATCGTCACCTCTGTCCCCTTTTATAGAGATTTGGAGAAATTTATCTTTGTGCTGTGTAGGGACATCCCCAGCTTCAATATTGTTCCCATATACTAAAAATACCTGTGGTACACCATCCACAGGATATGTTACAATATCAAACTTATTGAGCAAATTATCCCCAGGAGCAGTAGAAGACATCTACTCATTCCATTGCCCCTTATTTACACCAATTTTATAAATGTGGTCTAAAATATTATCAAAGAAATATCTCTGTAGGGCAATAACACCGTGCTGCAATTTGAGCAATTTAGAAGCATTCAGTCTTGCTTCGTCCAAAGTTGGATTTTGTTGCAACAGATCGTCAGCAGCAACACGATTTCCGCTTGCTAGTAAAGAACGATATTGTGTAATCAAGATAGCATCGGAAACAGATGGATCACGCCAAATTTCATTATTATCTTCCTGATTTGGGAAATTTGAATGTGATAGGTCAGGATATCTTACGCTCATTTTATCACTCCCTTATTTAAAAATTATTCTACTACATCAAAATTATATAAAGGAGCAAACTCAGTTAATCCTATAGTCATTGTACCAGTGCTTAAATCACTGCTAATACTTTGAACTACCCAATCCTTTGTTTCTCCTGTCGATGCTATTGTGAATCTAATTTTTTCATTTCCTTGTAGCCAAGGTATGTATATCATCTCTAAATTTATCGTGTAAGCAATTTTCGATGATAACCATGTCTCATATTCTGCTCTTGTGATGCAGTCATCAATAGCTTGAATTTTATCATAATCTGCACCAGAGCATACCTTTTCATATACACCAATCCGTTCAACAGCAAAAGGCGAATTAGGGTCAATAGTGTATGTAATAAAATCACAACCATATGTTGTCTTGTCTGCCTTTTTTTCTGCTTCCGCGGGTTCAGCATTGCATAATTTGTTTACTGCCATAATCTGCCACTGTCCCATCACAAGCATATTTGCTCTACGGTATCTGAATACAAATGAGCTGTCTTTAACAAAAAACTTTTCTGCAATTGGCTTTTCTAGGCTGTCTACTAAATCGAATGTAGAAACTAGACTTTTTGTGGAAGCATCGTCCTTTTTATTGTAAATAGCAAGTTTGGGATTTTTAACAGTATTAACTTCTGGAATTTTAGCAGCAAACTTTGCGCTAGTTGGCAAACTACCATCATCATTGATAGCAATTCCAGTAAATGTTGCAGAATAAGTATTTGTTTTAGAATCATATGTACAGTCTTCTGTAAAATAATCTGTATCTAAACATTTGCCAAACACCTTTGTTACATTGCGAACAGACTTAATATCTGCTGTGTCTGTTTCAGAAACATAAATTTGCTGCAAAACAGTATCATCCAAAACAACAGGGTCACTATTTTTTACATTAACCTTTCTACAGATAAAAGTGCCATCTAAATCAAAAAACATTTCATACCCAGAACATAAATCTCTTAATGTGGTTAGAATTGTCCATACGGTATCTGAAGGCGTGAACTCTAAATCATAAGGAATAAGTGGTGACGATAATGCGTGACGCAACAAAAGAGGAGCAAGAAGTTGTTTGCAAAAATATTGAGAAAATTGCATCACCGACAGGTGTAAATTTTTGGGATTATTTTAAAGGAGAGAATAAAATGGATGCACATGAAATTATTAAAGAGTGGGAAGCACAACGTAAGAGAAGTCTTAATGAATACGAAGAAAGATGTTGGAGTGTTAAAGACGAGATTAGACGCAAATGCGAAGAAAGTCCAGAGTTTAAACAAGCATGGGAAAGCCGTAATGCCAAAATCATTAAAATTAAATACCACTCTGATGAAATTGAAAAACTGCGTTATATTGATGGCAAATCTGATTGGATTGACCTCAGAGCAGCAGAAGATGTGACACTAAAAGCAGGTGAGTTTAAACTGATTAGCCTTGGCGTTTCTATGGAGCTACCAGAAGGATATGAAGCTCATATTGTTCCACGCAGCAGTACATATAAGAACTTCGGTATCATCCAGACAAATCATTGTGCCGTAATTGACAATTCCTATTGTGGCGATAATGATATTTGGAAATATCCTGTATATGCACTTAGAGATACAGAAATTCATGTAAATGATAGAATCTGTCAATTCAGAATTATTAAGAATCAACCCAAACTGTATTTCGATGAAGTAGAGACTCTTGGCAATGCTGACAGAGGTGGAATCGGCAGTACAGGAAAACAGTAAATAAGATAAAAGTAACCACTACAATGTCACACTATTAACAATCCTATGTTAGTGGTGTGACATTTTTATATACATAAGAAAAAGTGAGAAAAAGCGAGTGTGAAGTTTATTGCAAGAACAAGAATTATTGAAATATGCTATTGAAAGTGGTATGATTGACTTACAACATCTACAAGCCGAAATTGATATGAAAGAGAGAAGACAGTATCTTAAACAACATCCATATTCAATTTGGCAAGGAAAGAACGATAACAAATTTTATACTTATCTACCTGACGATACGAAAAAGAGAATCTTAGTAAAGCGTAATACAGAAGAAGAAATTCAGAATGTAGTCATCAATTATTGGAAGGAGCAAGAACTTAATCCTACATTGCAAGAGGTTTTTGATGAATGGAATGACAGGAGGTTGGGACTAAAGAAAATTGTTCCTTCTACCCACGAGCGTAACCAACAAGTTTTCCGTAGACATTACAAAGGCATTGAAGACAAGCGTATTCGTTCTGTTACCGAAGACTGGATTATGGATTTCTTGGAGCAACAAATTGCCATACATGATTTAACTTCCAAGGCGTTTAGCAATTTGAAAGGTGTTACAAAAGGATTCTTAAAAAGGGCGAAACGAAGAAAACTAATTGATTTATCTATTGAGAGTGTGTTGAATGACATGGATTTATCTGATAGAGATTTCCGCAAAGTGATTAAAGAAGATTATGAAGAAGTCTTTAGCGAGGAAGAAACAGATAAAATGATGGCATATTTGCAATCAAATTTAGATGTGAAGAATTTAGGGATTTTACTTATCTTTGTTACAGGATTACGTGTTGGTGAATTAGTGGCATTAAAGCATGAGGATTTTAATGGCAATATCATCAATATTCGTAGGACAGAAGTACGATATGCAGACGGTAACGGGAATCATGAATATATAATTAAGGAATTTCCTAAAACTGAAGCTGGTGTACGTTCTGCAATTATCCCTGCTGATTTTACATGGTTGGCAGATAGATTGAAACTATTAAATCCTTTTGGTAAATATGTATTTACTGATAACGGAAAAAGATTGACCACAAATACAATTCGTAGAAGATTAACAAGACTTTGCAAGAAGTTAGATATCTATGCAAAATCACCACACAAAATTAGAAAGACATATGGGTCTATCTTAATTGACAACAACCTTGATGCACGTTTGATAACAGACTTGATGGGGCATACTAATATCTCAACCACAGAACAGCATTATCATCGTAACAGAAAGACTATGCTAAAGAAAGCACAAATCATTGCGAATATCCCTGAGTTCCAAGCAAAGTAATCAAAAAGTAACCAAAAGTAATCAATCGAATAAGGAGAAAACGTTGAAATTACGGTAAAAATAGAGGTTATACAACGGGTTCGAATCCCGTTAGCAGCTTGTAAGACCCTTGAGGAATCAAGGGTCTTTTTTCATATTATCTGTTTCCTATGTACTACAACCCGCTATTGTATTGAAAGAAATACACGAAAATTTCCGTATTTTCCAAAAACCTTTCGCCTTTTTTCACAGAATTGATTTTTTTGCCGAAATGGGTTTACTTTCGTTAACCGATGTGCTAGTATGATTAAAAATAAATCACCAAGCAAAAAAAGAAAGAGGATGCAAATCATGAAACAGAATCAGATTTTCGCAACTGCATACTTTTACTTTTACCGTGTTTTCAGAGATTCAAAGTGAATTTTACTGTTAAGGAAAGACGGTTTGTTTTGATGGTTTTTTCTTATTGAAAGCATAGGAGCTTCGCAGTGAAATTCGCTGCGAAGCTTTTTCTTTTATATGAGAAAAGCGTGCAGCACAAAAAAGCTTGTGAAGCAGGAACAAAAGAAAACAAGACAAAAGGATTTTTTAAGGAGGAGAAAATTATGGTAGTAGTATTGAAACCCGACACAAAGGAAGAACAGATTGAAAACCTGAAGGTATGGCTTAGCAGCATGGGCATCAGCACCCATATTTCCCGTGGTGTGAATCATACCATCGTTGGTCTGGTTGGCGATACCTCTGTGGTAGATATGGATCTGGTCAGAGCGTTGGATATCGTTGAAAATGTGCAGCGTATTCAGGAGCCCTTCAAAAATGCAAACCGTAAATTCCATAATGCAGATCAGGTAGTTGATATTGCAGGCGTAAAAATCGGCGGCGGCAATTTCCAGATTATCGCAGGCCCCTGCTCCGTTGAAAGCGAAGCGCAGGTTTGTGAAATCGCAGAAAGAGTCAAAGCGGCAGGTGCAGGTCTACTGCGTGGCGGCGCATTCAAGCCCAGAACCTCCCCCTACGCATTCCAGGGTCTGAAGGGCGATGGTCTGAAGCTGCTGGTAGAAGCAAAGCAGCTGACAGGTCTGCCCATCGTTTCCGAAATCATGAATGCGGTACACATCCCCATGTTTGAAGAATCCGTTGATCTTGTGCAGGTTGGTGCAAGAAATATGCAGAACTTCGAGCTGCTGAAGGAGGTCGGCAAGATGTCCAAGCCTATTCTGCTGAAAAGAGGTCTTGCAAATACGATTGATGAGCTTCTGATGAGCGCAGAATACATCATGGCAAGCGGCAACGAAAACGTAATCCTTTGCGAAAGAGGGATTCGTACCTTTGAAACCAGAACAAGAAACACACTGGATCTGAGTGCCGTTCCTGTTTTGAAAAAGCTGACCCATTTGCCTATCGTGGTTGACCCCAGCCATGCAATGGGCTATGCACATCTTGTAAAGCCCATGGCAATGGCAGCAACCGTAGCGGGCGCGGACGGCTTGATGATTGAGGTGCACAATAACCCTGCAAAGGCACTGTGCGACGGCCCTCAGTCCCTGACACCCGATCAGTTCGATGATGTTGCAAAGCAGGTATTCCAGCTGAGACCCTTCGCCTGCAAATACGATTACTAATCAAGCGGTAGGAAAAGAGGGTGAATGATATGAAGGTTGGCGTAGTTGGTCTTGGGCTGATTGGCGGCTCTATGGCAAAGGCAGTAAAGAAAAAAACAGAGCATACGGTGCTTGGATGGGATGTCTCCGAAACCATTCGCTACAGTGCATTGCTGATGGAGGCGGTGCATGGCTTTATGGAGGACGGCAACCCCAAGGATTGCGATTTGATTCTGCTGGGGCTGTATCCTCAGCTGACGATAGAGTATATTAAGGCACACGCAAAGGATTTCAAGAAGGGCGCGGTTGTGGTCGATTGCGCCGGTGTAAAAAGAGTGGTCTGCGAGCAGGTGCAGGCGGTAGCGGAAGAAAACGGCTTTACCTTCGTGGGGGCGCACCCTATGGCAGGCGTGGAACGCTCCGGCTTTACCTATTCCACAGCAGATATGTTCAACGGCGCAACTTTGGTTGTAACGCCGTATAAGGGAACAGACCTCGGTTTGATGAATGCACTGAGCATGTTTTTCAAAAAGCTGGGCTTCGCAAGATTGAAATTTACCACGACAGAGGAGCATGATGCAATGATTGCATATACCTCTCAGCTGGCACATGTGGTTTCCAGTGCGTATGTCAAGGGTGCATTGTCCGATAATTTCAAGGACTTTTCCGGCGGCAGCTTTCAGGACATGACCCGTGTGGCGCGCTTGAATGAAAATATGTGGACGGAGCTGTTTCTGGATAACGGCGATAACCTTGCCAATGAGATTGACAGCCTGATAGCACGCATGCAGGCATACAGCACCGCGATTAAGGCGAAGGATGCGGATACCCTGTGTGAGCTGCTCAGAGAGGGCAGAGAAAAATGTATCGCCATTGATGAAATCAAGGACTTTGATTAAGGTTGTGAAAATAGTATGAGAAAAGTGATTGTCAGTGCGTCTACGGAATATGCGGTTCTGATTGGACGGGGACTGCTTGCACAGCTTGGGACGGAGGTTGCCAAACGCATCCGCCCCTGCAAGGCGGCAGTTATCACAGATACAACAGTAGAAAAGCTTTATGCG
>UMLB01053473.1_pt1 | contig 25690 bp, 27 predicted proteins | sample 1966481 | NCBI WGS metagenome assembly UMLB01 (sample SAMEA4836192, study PRJEB28245) | human gut metagenome | biome: gut microbiome; material: fecal sample | place: Denmark | collected 2008 | reverse complement strand
CTGGAGCAGGATATATTTCCCCTCCAGTTTTAGTATAGAGCCTTTTTATGCTCTTTAATGAATAATTAATGAATTGAAAAATATATATATTTAAGTGGGAGGGAATAATTATGCTGAAACGTATGAGAAGAATTGGTATATTTTTTCTAGCAATAGCAGTGGTGATTAGTTGTTCAATCATTGCTTCTGCAAATGAAAGAGATGGAACAGATAATTCAGTTGATGCACAATCAACGACTTCTAATTATGTAATAGAAAATAAAAATCGAAACAATATAAAAGTTACTATCGAACATTATGATAATAGTACAGGTAAAGAAATATATGCTAAAGATGAAATCAATGATTTAGCATATGAGTCTAAAATCAATGATTATGCAAAAGCGCTTAATTGGACAGTGGATCATGTAATGGTTAATGGACAAAAGTCAAATACTCCTAAAGATATTCTTTTGGATAAAGATAGCACAGTTAAAGTATATTATAACGCTAATAAAACTAGTGTGGATGGACCTACAACTTTTTATGATTATACTGTAAAAGCTGGTGAAGAAAAGGCATTGAATTATAGAACCAATCAATGGGAAACAAAAAATAGTTATTCTTTTAACCAACTAGGGGATCAACCAAATAGTAGTAATCAAAAATTAACTTCTGGTACATCACGAAATGCTTGGAAGGGTGTTTATTGGAATGGTAGTGAAAATATTGAATATCAAAAACTAGATACTTTAGGTGCAAATGGTAATAACTATTCATCATATTCTTATGAAGTGATGACTAATAATTATGATGCTAATGCATGGACAGGAAGCAGTAAAGTTGTTACAGGATTGTTGAATAGTGTAGATTTGACAACCGGAAAAGTTAATTTTAATTATCCTGAACCTGGTTTTTTTGTGGATGAAGATGCAAGTGTTACAGCATCTATAACAGATCCATGGACAAATAAAACAGAAAATAAAACAGTTAACTTAAGAAAGGTATATAAAGATTTTAAATTACAATTTAATAAAAATGGAGATACTTATACTTTAAATAAGGCATATAAAGGAAAAGATAGTAAAGGTAACGATATAAATTTTAATAGTAACGATGGAAAATGTGGTAATGCAGGAAGTAATTTTTTTCCATTAGATGATTATAAATCAAATGATGAAAAATCAGAAAATGGACATAATTATTTCTTTGGTATGCGTTATGATGTTACATTTAAAATTGGTGATTATATCGGGCCATTAAATTATAGTTTTACTGGTGATGATGATTTATGGGTTGTTTTAGATGGTAATAAAGTTGTTATTGATTTAGGCGGTATTCATGATGCTGCCAAAGCAACAACTAATTTATGGGAAGCTCTTGGATTGACACCTGGAAGTCTAACAGAAGAACAAAAGAACCAAGAACATACATTAACAATTCTTTATATGGAACGTGGAGCAGGAAAATCTAATTGTCAAATGAACTTTACTTTACCATCTGCAAGAATTTCTGAAGTAACCAATGTGCCAATGGCTGATTTAACTTTTAATAAAGTTAATAGTAAAGGTGTTGGTATTTCAGGAGCTGCTTTTAAACTTGTAAATGATAATGATTCAAGTGAAGTATATACTGCTTCATCTTACGGAGCTGATGGAACAGTTGAGTTTGATAAGTTAAAGGTTGGGACTTACACACTTACTGAAACAATGGCTCCAAATGGTTATGTTACTTCATCAGATTCTTGGAAAGTTGTAGTTACTGAATCAAATGGTAGTGTTACTGTTAAATTATTAAATACAGATGGATCAGAAGTAAGCAATAATCAAATTTCTAATACTGCTAATGAAGAGTATTTAAATAGTACTTTGAAAGTGAATAAAACAGCAAAAGTAACAGATTGGGATGAACGAAAGTATGAAATAACGTTAAGTGCATCATCTTATGCACAACAAGAAATTACTCCAGATCCAGTAGATGTCGTATTAGTATTTGATACTTCTGGGTCTATGAAATTTAGAAGTTCACTTCAAAAATATAGGAATTGTGAAGTAAATGAATTATCGGGTAAAGGACCATATTACTATGTAACAGGAGATAGTTCCGCAACTGTTTATCGTGTTCAAAAGAGTGGTAGTAATTGGTATTATCAAGATGATTCTCATGATGGTTTGGGAACAAAAATAACATCAAAATCTGATAAGCTCAAGACAGGTGATAGTTATCAATTCTATACAACGAATGATAGTAAAAATCGTTTAGAGTATTTACAACAAGCAGCGACAACATTTACAACAAATTTAGCTGCTAAGTCTCCAAATAGTAAAGTTTCATTAGTTACATTTAATGCGACTGCAACTAAACAATTTGATTTAAAAAATGTTGGAAAAAATTTAGATTCAATTAATTCAACAATTAATAATCTAGATACAGCTGGTGGCACAAGACAAGATTTAGGATTAGAAAAGGCTACAAGCATTCTAGAAAGTAGCACTAGAAACAAATATGTTATTTTATTAACAGATGGATGTCCAAATGCAAAAGGTAATACCGATGTAATGACATATAAAGCTATGATAGATAAGGCGAATGACTTAAAAGCGAAAGATAATACAACATTAATGACAGTTGGTGTAGGTTTATCAGCTGATAATAATGAAGCTTTAGATCAAGCTAAAAATAAGTTAAAAGAAATCGCATCAGATAATGGTAATAACAAATATGCTTATACTGTAGAAGCAAACTATTTATCTGAAGTATTTAATAGTATCTTAGGTACTATTACAAGTGATGCTTCTATTACAGGGGCTACTGTAAAAGATTATATTGATTCTAGGTTTGTAATTTTAGATGACTTAGGAAATGAAATTACTTCAAATTATCCAGAAATTGAAAATGGTATTTTATTATCAAATGGTGGAAAAGTTTACTATGATAATGATGGTAGACAATATATTATATGGCAAGATCAAGGTATAGGTCCTGAAAATAAAGCAAATCATACTCCTGGATGGGTTAGAAAAATAGCTGTAAAAGCCCAAGAGGATTATTTAGGTGGAAATGATATTACTACAAATGGTGATAATTCAGGAATTACGGTTAATAACAATACCGTTTCATTCCCAAAACCAAAAGTCAATGTGAAGGCTGAATTTCCAATTACAAATAAAAAGATAACTATTTATAAAGGTGATTCTATTCCTTCTGATGAAGAAATTTTAAAGAGTTTAGTAGATTCTAATTATATTGGTAAGTATGGTATTGAATTAAATAACTTTACAATTGAAAGATCAACTTCTAATAATTTTGAAAATGAAAATAAGGTTGAAAGTTTTGACGGATTAAAACCTGAACAAACAACAAAATATTATGTAAGAGTTTCTTATAATGCAGGTGCTCCATCTAAAGAAAGTAATGAAAATACGACACTAGATAACAATGTTTATCATGCAGGTGATGAAAATAACATTGTATATGCTAAAAATGATGGTAAAGTTCATGAAGTTGAACAAACAACTGATAATAAAAACTATAAAGATAAACAATATGGTGTCTATGATGTAGATGTAAAGAATGGTACATTAACAATTGTTAAGAAAGTGGATAATATTTCTAGCAAAGATAGAACTTTTACATTTAAAGTAAAAGATGAATCTAATGTAGAACAAACAGTTAGTGTTAAAGTTGAAGCAAATAAAAAAGAAGGTACTGATTCGTTACCTGGTTTAGCAAGAGGTACTTATAGTATTGAAGAAGTTATTCCTAGTGGATATGAAATAAGTAATATCGAATTTATTGGATCAGATACAGATTCGCTTAATAGTAAAGACGGCACAACAGCAAGTATTGCTTTTGGTACAGATAAAGAAAATAATGGTGTTGAAGGTAATAATGTAATTAATAATTACAAATATGTTGGCAATGGTGTTCAAGGTAAATTAGAAGTAACAAACAGAACAGTTATTAGTAATTGGAATATTGTTAAAGTTAGAAAAGACAATGAAAAGGCGGTAATATCTGGTGCTGAATTTGCATTAAAGCAAGGTAATAAAGTTAAATATAGTGGTTTATCTGATGAAAAAGGTTATATTGTTTGGTCTAAAGATAATGAAACTGATGTAACACCTGTAGTTGGGGAATATACATTAGTAGAAACAAAAGCTGCTGAAGGATATGCTAAAGGTGATACTACATGGACTTTAAAAGTGACAAAGGGTGGAAATCTTGAGTATATTAAAGATGCTAAAGGAAATGTTATTGATCCAAAAGGTGAAGAAGTAAATCTTTATTATTTCACAAATGATGTACCTTATGAATTACCTGAAACAGGTGGAATTGGTATTTATTGGTATACAGCAGGAGGTATGCTATTAATGCTAATGGCAGCAATTGTTGTATATAGAAAAAGATATAATGAGTATATGAATAAATAGGAATTCCTATTTATTCATAACTCTTATATATAAATTAAAAAGAAAGGGAGAAAGAATATGAAATTATTTAAAAAAGTTTCAGCAATGATGGTTTCATTATTGATGGCACTAGCAATGATGGTACCAGTAGCTGCCGCAGATGCAACAGTTACAATTAAAAATAAAGGTGACAATGAAGAATTAAAATATATTCAAGTAATTGTACCTGATAGAGAAACAAAGACTGGTTGGAAATTTGCAGACACTACAATTGCTGAAGAATTCACAAAAGTATTTGGAAAATCAGAACAAGAAATTTTAAAAGAAATGACAACTGATAACGCAGTTGCTTCAAAAGTTAGAACTGCTTTAAAAGGTGTTCAAGTTGCAAAAGCTAATGATTTAGTAACAATTAATGGAAATAGTTTTACAGCTTCAACAGCAGGAGCATATGCTATTTTTGGTACTGATAAGGCTAATGAAGTAACTTATAGTCCAATGTTAGCATATGTTGGTGTTAACTATGAAAATGGTAAACAAACTTCATTAAAAAATACTTCAGTTACAGTAAAAAAAGAAGAAACAACTGTAACAAAAGATGTTAAAGATGAAGATCAAATCGTTGAAATTGGAAGAGATGTAGAATATACAGTTACGTCTGTAATTCCTTATGTAAAAGATGGAGAAACTAATCCAACTTATCAAGTAATTGATGAAATTACTGGTGCAACTTATAAAGTTGATAACAATGGTGAACTTTCAGTTAAAGTTGCTTATGGAGAAACAACAAAAACAGTGAAAGTTACACCTTCTAATAATTCATTTACTTTAGATTTAAGTGATTTAGTAAATGTTTTAAATAATGGTTCTAAACCAGAATTAAAAGATCAATATTTAAATGCAAATGCTGGTTTAACTTTAACTTTAACTTATACAGCTACTGTAACAGATGTAACTGTAGGAAATACTGTACATTTTGGTAATGGTACAAATGAAGGTAAAGATAAATATGGACATGATAGTGTTACTATTAAATCTGCTGAAGTAGAAATTTCTAAATATGCTGAAGATGGGAAAACTCCATTAGAGAACGCTGGATTTGTTTTCTATAGAGAAGAAAAGGGAACTAAAAAATATGCATTATTTGATGAAAATAATGTATTTAAAGGATATGGTTCTTTAGAAGAAGCTAAAGCTAATCCAATTATGACAGATGCAAATGGTAAAGCAGTTGTTAAAGGTTTAGATTCTGAATATACATTTATCGCAAAAGAAGTTGTTGCTCCTGAAGGATATTCTGTTGCTGATGATGATGAAAATATGGTTCAATGGACAACAGAAGAAAAAGGTGAAGTTTCATTTACAGATACTAAAGTAGGTTCTTTACCTGAAACTGGTGGTATTGGTACTACAATCTTTACAGTAGGTGGATGTGCAATTATGGTTGTAGCTGCTGCATTATTCTTTATGAATAAAAAGAAACATGAAAAATAAAATAATTATCAGAGGCTTTTAGCCTCTGATTCTTAAAATGATATAAGAATAAGGAGAGTCCAGATGAAAAAGAAGTTAAGCAATATAGTTATAATCTTGATATTCGTTGCTGGTTTGTCCTTATTGGTATATCCATTTGTTGCCAATAAGTGGAATAGTTATAGACAGGATTGTTTAATCAGTAACTATGAAAAGATAGTAAGTCAAAAGAGTGATTCAATAGATTATGATGCAGAAATGAAAAAAGCAAAGGCATATAATGATGCTTTAGCACCACATATTTTGCCGGATTCATTTATTAAAGCAGAAAATCAAAAGTCAGAAGATAAGTCATATACTTCAGCTTTAAATCTTGCTGGTGATGGAATAATGGGTATTGTTGAAATTCCTAAAATAGGTGTGAAGTTACCTATTTATCATACAACGAGTGAAGAAGTATTAAGTAAGGCTGCTGGACATTTGGAAGGAAGTTCTTTACCTGTAGGGGGTAAAGATACGCATGCAGTTATCTCTGCACATAGGGGGTTGCCAAGTGCAACATTGTTTACTGATTTGGATCAAGTTAAAAAGGGAGACCACTTTTTGGTCCATGTTTTGAATAAAACGTTATGTTATGAAGTTGATAGTATTGTTGAAACTGAACCTGATGATACATCAGCTTTGGCTGTTCAAGAGGGAAAAGATTTAGTTTCGTTGCTTACATGTACACCTTATGGTGTGAATACTCAACGTTTGATTGTAACAGGTCATCGTGTTTCTTATAACAAATCTGTTGTAAATAAGGAAAAGAAAAATGGTTTTACAAGTCTTCATACGAATTATTTGTTATGGGTTATTGTTGGTTTAGCTGTTACTGGTGGTTTTATCTTTATTTTATATAAAAAGGATAAAAAGATGAGATCTAAGGAGTAGTTATATGAAAAAGAGATTACCGAGTATTTTGGTTGGATTGTTATTCTTAGTTGGGTTGGGTATTATGATTTATCCTACTGTTTCTAATCAATGGAATACTTATCGACAAAATAAATTGATTAGTAATTATGAAAAAATAGTTGATGATATGTCTGATGAAGACTTTAGTCAAGAATGGCAAAATGCACAAGCATTTAATGAAACAATAAGTGGGAATAGTGTTTTTGCTGATGTGTTTGGTGAAAAGTCCAAGGATAGTGAAAATAGTGAATATAATCGAGTTTTAAATATGAATAATGATGGAATCATGGGATATATTTCTATTCCTGAAATCAATATTAAATTAGCCATTTATCATGGGACAAGTGATGATGTTTTACAAACGGGTGTTGGTCATATTAATGGGTCTAAACTTCCTATTGGAGGTGAAAGTACACATTGTGTTTTAGCAGCGCATAGAGGTCTTCCTAGTGCAGAATTGTTTACTGATATTGATCAACTACAAACAGGTGATAAATTTTATTTGCATATTTTAGATAAGGTTTTAGCTTATGAAGTAGATCAAATTTTACCAATGGTTGATAAAGATGATCATCAAACTTTACAAAATGCTTTGTCTATTACTGAGGGTCAAGATTATGTTTCATTATTTACTTGTACACCTTATGGAGTGAATAGTCATCGTTTAATTGTAAGAGGACATCGTGTTGAATATAATGGTGAAGAAGATGTTAAACAATCTGTTGGAGATAGAATGCTAGAGTCTATTAAAAACTATTATATGTTGATTTTAGTTTTAGGTTTATCAATTACGATACTTGTTATTATTATAATGAGATATGTTTTTAATAAAAAGAAATAAGGGAGGATATGAGGATGAAAAAGAAATTTTGTAAGTTATCGGCTATCTTTATAGCGTTGATAATGATGTTTACGGTTGTTGTTTTACCAAATGTTGAAGCAGCATTACCTGTAGATGTTAATAAAAAATGTAGTTTAGAAATTTCAATTAGCTCTCATAGCTATGCTGAGGATTTATCGAAAAATGATGTTCAGGTGGATCTTTATAAGGTTGCTTCTATTAGCCAAGGTGGCAATTATACAGGTTTAGATGCATTTAAAGACATTGATTGGTCAACTGTTAAATATGATGCAACTCAATCAGCGAAGACTTGGAAACAAAGAGCAAGTGAAGCTTCTAAAGTCATTAAAGATGCGACTCCAGCTTATACAGCAACTTTAAAAGGCGGATATGTTAAGCTAACAAATTTACAAACAGGACTTTATTTAATTGTTGTTAATGATATGAATAGTCAATATTATTCTTATGAGTTTACACCTTATTTAGTTTCTCTTCCAAATAATTATTATTATACAACTAAAAAGGATGATACATGGTATTATGATTTAGTTGGTTCGAAAGCTATTGGTATTAAAGCTGATCGAGAACTAAGAATGAGTTCTATTCAAATTACTAAAAAATTAACAAGTCAAAATACAACTTTAACAACAAATGCAACATTTGTTTATCAAGTTGATATTGAAACAATTGAAAATCAAAAAGAAACAAGATTTATTACATTAAATTTTGATGAAGTAAAAGAGAAAACAATTAGAATTGCCGATATTCCAGCAGGTTCAAAAGTAACTGTTACGGAAGTTTATACAGGAGCTGGTTATGAAATTGTTGGTGATTCTAAAAAAGTTTTGGAATCATTAGTGGCAGATGAAGATAGTCAAGAGATTGCAACGGCAAGTTTTGAAAATAAAGCTTCTAATGAAATTCATGGTGGTTATGGAATTGTTAATAATTATAAATATTCAAAAGAAGATCAAGATTATACAGTTAAACAAAGTAAAGAAAATAAGACAGTTCAAGAGTAGGAGGATAGAGATATGAGAAAATTAAACAAAAAATTAGTATTATCTATTGTTGCTCTTGTGATGATTTCTACTTTAGGTATTGGTAAGGCTTTGGGATATTTTACGACTCATACGAATGCAACTGGTGGATATAAAATGGATTTAGGTTTTACAGATACGAAGATTGAGGAAGATGTTGATAAAGATGGGAAACATGTTGTGATTACTAATGTTGGTGATTATGATTGTTTTGTGAGAATTAAAGTTTTTGCAGCGGATAACCTTAAAATTAAATATAATTTAGGTAAAGATTGGCAAGAAAGTGATGATGGGTATATTTATTATAATAAAGTGCTTTCTTCTAAAGATAAAACAAGTGAATTAAATATTAAATATACACTACCTGAAGTAAATGATGATAATAAGGATAAAGATTATAATATCGTTGTTATTCAAGAATTTACACCGGTTGTTTATGATGATCAAGGAAACTTAATTGCTAATTGGCAACAAGTTTATGAAACAGAGTAGGAGGTTATGGTAATGAAAAAAGTGAAATCGATTTTTATGAAACCTACAATCCTTCTTGGTATAGCTGCTGTTTTATTACTTGGAAGTGGTGTAGGAAGTGCACGTGCAGCACTCACATATTATAGTGATCAATATTCAGCTTCTATGGATATGTCTACAATTGGAGTTTCTTTAAAGGAGAATGGAAAGGTTGTTAGTTCAAAGACGTATGATGATCAAGGAGATGCAACAACTAATGGTGAAGGTAAACTTCTTCAAAATTTATTAAAAGATGATGAAAAGTTTGTTTTAGGAAAAACTTATGATGAAAAGTTAGCTGTAGAAAACAGTGGTAATATTGATACTTTTGTAAGAGTTGTTTTAACAAAGAGTTGGCAAGATAAAGAAGGGAAAAATGTTGATTTATCACCAGCATTGATTGAATTAGGATTTAATCAAGATGGATGGATCATTAATGAGGCTCAATCAACAGATGAACGTGTTGTTTTATATTATACAAAGGTAGTTGAAAGTAAGAAAACAACACCGGATTTTATGAAAACTATTCGTATTAGTAATCAATTGTCAACAATGTATACGAAAGTAGAAGATGAAAAAACAATTAAATATCAGTATACTTATAATGGATATACATTTACATTAGATGCAGAAGTTGATGCAGTACAAACTCATAATGCGAAAGATGCTATTAAGAGTGCTTGGGGGATTGATGTGAGTGTTAATGACGATGAAACTGAATTGAGTTTAGGATAGGAGGGTACAGATGATGAAAAAAAGAATTTTGTGCCTTGCTATGGCACTTATGATGATGGTTGGTACTTTTTCAACAGTTCAAGCTAAAGAATTAGTAGGAAAAGATCATTGGAAGGTTTCATTTGATGGTAGCCAAATGACAACTAATTTTGGTAAAGATCAAATGAATGATGAATTAAGTAATATTCAGCCTGGAGATTCAATGACTTTACAAGTTAAAATCGAAAATAAAAATAGTCAATATACTGATTGGTATATGACAAATGAAATTATTAAGACATTGGAAGATGGATCAAAGGCAACTAATGGTGCTTATGAATATCGTCTAGCTTATGTAGATAGTCAAAATAATGAAACTTTAATTTATGACAGTTCTACTGTTGGAGGAGATAGTTCACAAGGGTTAAAAGAAATTAAAGGTCTTGATGATTATTTCTATTTAGGAAGATTGGCTAAAAATGATGTTGGGTATGTCACACTTACACTAAGTGTTGATGGAGAAACACAAGGGAATAGTTATCAAGCGACAATGGCACAATTGGAAATGAATTTCGCTGTAGAAAACGTCTCTAATCCAGCAGTAACTGTTAATAAAATAGAACATAAAAATGTTTATTCTACTGTTAAAACGGGAGATAGTACAAATATTTTATGGTATTGTGCATTAGGTTTAGTAAGTGGTTTGTTACTCATTATCCTTGCAATTTTCTTTAAGAAAAAATCAAAAGATGAAAAGAAAGGAGAATAAATGATGAAGCGATTAAAAAAATTATTTATCATGATGATGTCTTTGACAGTTTTCCTTTCTCTTGCTTATACACAAGTCTGTGCATATGGATATAAAGTTACTTTATATACTGGTAATCAAGGAACAATTAATAGTCAAAATGAAATGAGTATAAATGTTTCTAAAGGACAAATGGTTTCTTTAGATCTATCACAAATAGAATTACCTCAAGATAGTAAATACTATGTTAAAGGTATTCGTTTGAGTGGGCATGATAGTGTTGATAATTTGGATCCTGCAACTTTTGTAGTTAATGGTGATTTAGATTATGTTGTTGTTTATGGAGTAAAAGGTAATCAGGTTTCTTATACGATACGTTATGTAGATGAAAATGGTAAGCAATTATCTGAAGATACCGTTTTATATGGAAATGTAGGAGATAAACCGGTTGTAGCTTATAAATATATTGATAGTTATATACCTCAATCCTATGCTCTTACAAAAACACTTGTTGAAAATGAGAAAGAAAATGTCTTCACATTTACTTATAAACCAGGTGAAACGGGTGAAATAATAGAAAATACAAATATTGTTACAACAGTTATTTCAACAACACCTTCAACAAATGCAAATCAAGGTAATAATGGAACAGGAAATGCAACAGGCGTAACACAAAATAATGATGGGGATACGACAACAGCTGGAGATGAAGATGTTCCACAAGGTTTAGTTGATTTAGATGATGAAGATACACCAAAATCTAATATTTCAGTTAATAATGAAAAAAATAGTTCAACACCAATTTATGCAGGTATAGCAATCTCGCTTGCAGCAATTGTAGGAATTATTGTAGCATTTATGACAATTAGAAAGAAAAGAGTTTAATGTCACAAAAGAAAAAGAACCCAGTAGCTACAGTATGTAGCTTGCTGGGTACTATTTTATTAATTGTTTTAATATTAGGGTGTATACCATTAACTGTTCCTAAAGCATTTGGATATAATATTTATACTGTCATTAGTGGTAGTATGGAACCTGCAATTCCTGTAGGTAGTCTTGTTTATGTAAAGTATCAAGAACCTGAAACAATTCAAAAAAAAGATGTTATTGCATTTTATGGTGCTAAAGATGCTTCTTCTATAGTGACACATAGAGTTGTTACGAATAAAAAACTTTCTGGTGAATTTATTACAAAAGGAGATGCAAATCAAACAAAAGATATGAATCCTGTAAATTATAATAATTACATGGGTAAAGTTGTTTTATCAATTCCTGTCATTGGTGGTATTGCACAATCTTTGACAACAGGTAGTGGTAAAATTGCTTTATTTTGTTTAATAGCATTTATTCTATTATTAGAAATTTTAGGAAGTTTGTTACATAAAGTAGAATTTAAAAAATAGTCTTAAGGAGTCCTGAGGGACTTCTTTTTTTGGACTATCCGTCTATTGAAAGAAGGAAAAGAGAAAGATAAAATAATAAAAAAGAAATATTTGTGAATTAAATGTGAAACAAATATGAGACGAATTATCTTTAACATATGATGCAATTAAATCAAGAAAGCTCCTTACATCAATATTAAAAAAAGAGATAAAAAGCGATGATGTCTCAACATTGATAGGTAAAGAACCCTTACCAATGGAAACGAAAAGATATCAGGATATCGTCAGAAAAGCAAGTATCAATGGGGATTATATGATCATTGGAGTAGAGCATCAAAGTACTTTGGATAAGAATATGATTATTCGTATACTCAATTATGATGCACAGCTTTATATCAATCAGGTAGAAAGTGGAAAAGAAGTACGACCAGTAGGAAGCTTTGTCTTTTATACGGGAGATAAGGAATGGACCTATCCAAAATCTTTAAAAGAAAGCTTAAAAATACCACCTGAGATGAAAGACTATATCAATGATTGGAAACTACCAGTCTTAGAGCTTCAAAAAATAGATTCTGGAATGCTTAAAAATCAACGATTAAAAGAAGTCGTAGAGATCAGTCAGAGTATGTTTAAAGGAGACTATGAAAAGTTAAGAACAAATCGAATGATCAGTGTAGAAAGTTTTAAGATGGCAGCTATCTTTACACACACAGACATTAAAGAAGAAGACTTACCAGAAGGAGATGAAATCAATATGTGTAAGGCAATGGATCAATTATTTCAAAGAATGAGAGATGAAGGAGAAGTATTGGGATTAGAGAAAGGAGAACTTATAGGACTTGAAAAAGGAAAACTAAATACTTTACGATTTACTTTAAAAGAACAACTTAAAGTGAAACTAGGAACTTTATCAAGTCCTTTAGAAGAAAGACTTACAGAAACATCGCTAGAAAAATTGAATGAACTTACATTAAATATCTTTAACATCAATAATGAAGAAGATGTTTTAAGAATCATTTGTTAATAAAAACCCATTTTCATTTTAGAAAATGGGCTCTAATTTTACAATTTCTTTTTTAACATTTCTTCATTTGTAGCGTAGTTCAATGCAGTTTCTTTTGTGATTTTTCCTTCTTTATAGAGATTGAGTAAGCTCATATCAGTTGAAATCATATCAGGTTTATTAGATGCATAAAGGATACCATCAATTTGAGGTATTTTATGATCTCTAATCATATTACGAATTGCAGGTGTGACTGTCATAATTTCAAAGACAGGAATCAGTTCTCCATTAATATCAGGAACGAGTTGTTGAGTAACAATGGCCTGTAATACCATTGAGAGTTGTACAGCAATTTGTCTTTGTTGGCTTGCTGGAAAGACATCAATAATACGATCTATTGTGTTAGCTGCACCAATTGTATGTAAGGTAGAAAAAACAAGATGACCGGTTTCTGCTGCTGTCATAGTTACATCTATTGTTTCATAATCTCGCATTTCTCCTAGTAAAATAACGTCAGGACTTTGTCGTAGTGAAGCACGTAATGCGACTACATAGCTTTTAGTATCAACTTTTACTTCTCTTTGACTTACAATGCTTTTTTGATGTCTATGTAAAAATTCAATAGGATCTTCTAGTGTAATAATATGTTTTTCTTGTGTTTTGTTAATTTCATTAATAATACAAGCAAGTGTTGTTGATTTACCACTTCCTGCAGGTCCAGTAATTAAGACAAGACCTTTAGACAATTTAGAAAAATCAATAATTTGTTGAGGAATACCTATAAGTTCAGGTTGTGGTAAATCGAAAGTGATGATTCTTACAACAGCAGATAAGGCACCTCTTTGCTTATAGGAACTTACACGAAAACGAGAAATTCCTGGTAATGCAAAGGAAAAATCATCATCACCTTTTTCTTCTAGAATATTAATATCTCTATTGCCAGCAAGTTCATATATTTCTTCTAGATATTTTTTTGTTTGAGGTGGCATAAGTTTTTCTTCATTTTCATGATGAATAGAACCATTTGCACGATAAGAGATAGGCAAACCAGCGACAATAAATATATCTGAAGCATGTGCTTCGACAGCTTTTTCTAATAAATTTACAATATTCATAATACTCTCCTATTCACTTCCTAAAAGAGGAAGTGTACTTTCATTTTTCCATTCTTTGGAAGTTACTTCTTGCCATTTAATAATTTTATATCTGTCTTGATCTTGAGTTAATTGAATTTCAACATCTAAATCTTGATATTGATCAATGTTTTCTTTAAATGAAATGTAAGTATTATTATCTTTTAAAGAAATTTCTATATTTTTAAGAGAAGATAAATCTTTATGGCTAATGATTGCTTGATCAATTTCTTTTAATTGTTTTTGTGCATGAGAATAAGCTAAATAATAATTTTCAGTTTTTAAAACAGCTTTATCTGTATATTTTTGATCTCTTAGAGAACTAGACAGAGAAAGTGTTGCAAAAACAATTAAACAAATAACAATAAAAACAACAAGTAATAAAGAAGTTCCCATATTAATAATTGGAAAAGATTTTTTATGATTCATGGTTATCCTCCTTTATATATTGATCACTTGTAATAGAATAAATCTTTTTGTGATAATGATAGACTCTTACATGAATTGTTTCTATTGAATCTTTATCACTACAATAAATTTTAATAGAATAAGTTGAATTCTTTTTATGACAATCTTTCCAGTTTTTATCATAATAATGAATATATTCTTGATTAACTTGATAAATTGTAGGATCATTTAAAAATTCTTCTACATAGCCTGTTGCTAAATTCATAGAAATATTGATATCATTTGTTTCTTTAGATAAAGAATGGGCTTTAACGAAAAATTGAACACATATACTTGATGCTAAAGCAAAAAAAGCAATGGCAATTACTAATTCGAAAATAAAAATATGTGTTTGTCTATTAATATTTTTCATTTTAGACCTCCTTTATTTTGATTGGATTGCAACATTTGTATTAATTTCTTTATGATCTACAATACATGAAAAATGGTATAAATAAGGATTGATTTGTTGCATTTTTAAATGTGATACAGGCATTATTTTTTTACCATCATCTTTATCAAATTCAAGTTGATTAGAAATAAATAACTCTTTTAAATAACCCTTATCTTCATAAAGGTAAGTTGTATATTTGCCTTGACTATAAGATGACTTTAATACCAAAACATCTTTTTGATCAATTTGTTGTAATGAAACACTGTCTATCAAATCATTTTGATGTATTTTTTGAGTAATATAGGATAGAGCAGTGCGTGTTTGATAATTACTTTGTTCTAATTGAACGGTCTTTCTATACGTATGAAAAGAAAGAATTAAAACAATAAAACAACTACTGATAAAAACAAAGAATAAAGCAATTGGAAAAATCATATCAATTACATGTTTATTTTTATTCATATGCTCCCTCCTTCCTGATGACAACGATATCAGGAGCAATATTTTCACCGAGCACTTGATAATCTACAAAAAAGATTTTCTTATTATAAGTTAAACCGTATTCTTTTTCTAAAACATTTAAACTTTCTGGATAGTGACCAACAAGAACATAATACTGACTAACGCATCTTTCAATGGCCGTTTCTAAATTGGTTTGTTGTTCATCTATAGATTGTTTAGACATAGATTGAACACCATAATTAAATAGACCAGCAACACTTAAAAAAATAATGACAGAAATAACAATATTTTTAAAAGGATGATTTCTTTTTTGATTTGTGAATCTCATAAAAAGTACCCCCCTATATATTTGACATAATTCCTAAAAGTGGCAACATGACAGATAATAAGATAACTCCAACAATAATAGAAAGGATAATAACAAGTGTTGGTTCTAAAATATTAATATACGAGCTTATTTTTTCATCAATTTCATCTTCTAATTGATTAGCAATATCATCCATAATAGAATCTACTTGACCGGCTTTTTCAGCAATATTCAACATTCTAGCTTGAACACCAGTAAAAATATGACTATCATGAAAAGCTTTTGCTAGACTCGATCCTTCATCTAAAAGATTTTGGCAATCATTGATTTCTTTTTGAAAATGTTTGTCATAAATAAGTTCTTTGGATAATTCGATACAACGATCAAAAGGGAGCCCACTTTTTAAAGAAAGAGACATTCCTCCAGCTAAACGACAAGCATATATTTTATGAAATAAATTTTTTATACCTTTAAAATGATAGAAAATAGTTTTAAATTTTTCTTTTCCTTTTTTATTGTGTAATAAATAAAAGATAAAACCAATTACAATTAATAAAATAATAATAAAAACAGCAGCATACTTAGATAAAGTATTTCCAAGTAAAAGAATTCCTTTAGATAATCCAGTCATCTCATGACCTAATTGTTGAAAAACTTGATTAAAAATAGGCATTACTTTTGTCATTAAAATAACAATAATGACAACCATCATCAAAATCATGATCATTGGATAAGTAATAGCATTCTTTATATTTTGTAAAATCATTTCTTCTCTTTGATAATGATGAGACAATGCATCCATAACTTCATCATTTCTTCCAGTTTCTTCACCGATTTCTAGCATCTGAATCATATAATCAGGAAAAATAGATGTTTTCTTTAAAGATATAGCAAGTGAAGATGTCATTGTTAAATCTTCATAGATTTTTTCTAAAAGTTGTTTTTCATTTTCATTTTGACTATCTTCTATCATCATAGAAATACCTTCTATTGGTGAAATACCAGCTTTTAAAATCATAGACATTTGTTTACAAAAGCTAGATAATTCTAAATTTGTAAGTACTTCATTCTTTTTATTCATAAATATCATCCCCTCTAATATGTATATTTTACTATATATTTACTACCATCACCGATATATTTTTTTACATCTTTACTTTTATTATTCGCTCCTAAAGTTGGGTCTAATAAAGACCAGTCTTTGCCATCAAATTCAATAATATTGTCTATCCAACCAGTTTCATCTACATAACAACTAATCCAGGCATGATATACTTCACCAACATAACCTACTTCGAGTTTTGTAGGAATTCCTTGAGATCTAAGCATCGCACAAGTTAAAGAGGCATAGTCGAAACAAATACCTGTTTTATCATTTAATGTTTGATCAGGATCAGGGACATAACCATATTGTACATTATTTGCTTTTTCTTTATCATATTTTATATTTTTAATAATGTAATTATAAACATTTGAAACAACATCTAAAGATGAATAGCATTTTTTAGCGAGTTGTTGTGCTTTTTTGACACAAAGAGAATCTTTATTAAATGAAATATAATAATTAGAATAAAGAAATGGTAGATACTCGTTTTCTAAAGAGACATCTATTTGTTGTGTAAAACAAGTTGCATAGAGATTTTTAGTCAGATCAACGGATTCTAAAACAGTTATTTTATAAGTACCATTTCCTCCTGGTAAAGGATATGTAACAAATTGATTTAAATACGTAACAGGATATGTATAATTATTTTGATCAGGAGAGGTTACTTGTATTTTAACTTTTTCATTATGTCCACTATAATTAACCATAATATATCCTGAAGATGTATGTGACGCATCAACACTTACGTTATTTTTTTGATAAGTAACTTGATAGTCGGTAGAAGGTAAATATAATTGTGGAGATGAATCACGTAATTTTTTTGATTCCTTTTTTGAATCATTGTTTGAACAGCCGGTAATACAAAAAAGACATGTAATTGTAGAAATAAAAAAAATAAATAATTTTTTTATTTTCATAAAATGCCCCCTTTGCTTATTCATCATTTATTATATCATATTCAAAGGAAGTTTGTCATAAATAGAAAGCTGATGTACAATAATAAAGAAATGAGGTGATCATCATCGCAAATTCAGGTAAAAGATGTTTATGTAGATGTATAAAGTCAATGAACATCATTATTGGAAAAGAAGAAAATACTTTATTTGAAAAAGGAGCAATCTATGATTGTGTTATTAAAGGAGAAATAAATGAACAACTTTATTATAAAGTATATGGTGATGAGTTCACTTTATCTTGTACAGAAAAAGAATTCCATCAAAATTTTTTGATTATCAAACATAAAAAGACGAATGAAGGAAAGTAGAAATTTTGAATTTTATAAGAAGTATGATAAAATAAGTTGCATAAAAAGGAGTAAAGAATATGGAACGTGTATATTATATTGATCATGTAAGTAATGATGATATTAATGCTTTATCTTTAAAGTTAAATAGTATGCAAGAAGTGTCACATATTAAAATAAATAAGGATTCTATTTCGTTTAATTGTGCACGACCAGATAATATACAAAACTATTTAGATGAATCAAAGATGGATTATGTACTTCAAGAAATGGTCAATCGAAAGAAAAGAGAGTATGTTTCTAATCAAGCAAAAGTAGAAAAAATCTTCATGTTTACGAATTTGGAAAATGAAGAAGATGCACACGAAATACAAAACATTCTTTCTAAATATAGTGTTTATGAAAATGTTCAATTAGATTTTCAAAACAAACTTTTAACATTAACAACTTCAGCAAAAGCATTACCTCGTATTTCACGTATTGTTGAAAATGTTAATCCTGAAATACAAGTAGAACAATGGAAAAAGCCCTTTAAATCACAAGATTTATTTAATGAAAAATATGTACAAAAGTATGCAAGAATTGCTTTATTATGTGTAGGTATTGCACTTGGATTGGTTACTTTTGGAGATACTTCATTTTTAACTTATGTAGGATGGATGATAGCTTTACTTATTTGTAATGAAAAAGTACTTGTTGAAGCTAAAAGAGATTTACAGTTAAAAAATTATTTATCAGAAAATAATATCTTTTTATTAGCTTGTTTTATGGGATGGATCTATGGAGCATTTATTGAAGCGTTGGTTGTTTCTATCATGTATCAAGCTGGTAAACAATTGATTATGCAAGTAACACAATGGTCTATGGAAAAGATTGATGATTTAGTAGCGCATCAAAACTTAGGAAGAAGATTACGTAAAGGAAAAGAAGAAATGATTCCTTTAGGTGACTTTGATATTGGAGATGTTATCGTTGTCAATGAGGGTGAAACCATTCCTTTAGGTGGTAAAATTATTAAGGGAAATGCTAAATTGGATGTTTATGCCATTGATGGTAGTGATGTATGTATTAAATCAAAAATTGGAAATGAAGTTTATAGTGGAACTGTTGTTACAGAAGGATATTTACATGTAAAAACAACAGCTTTATATGAAGATTCAGCAATGTCTAAAGTTTTAGATATTGCGATGAATGCACCAATGTCTTCATCACATACAGAAAAAATTATTTTTAAAGTTTCTGATGTTTATTCTAAAGCTTTAATTATTGTTGGTTTAGTATGCTGTGTTGTTTTACCATTAATAAATTTAACAGATAATTTAAAATATATGTATTTAGGAATTATTATGTTGACTGTTTCTGGAAGTTTTGCCTATGTTCAAGGAGCATCCTTTACTTTACTTGCGGGAATAGCTAAAGCATTCTCTAAAAAAATTGCGATTAAAGAAAATAGCGGGTTGGATGATTTAAATACATGTACAACAATTATCTATGATCGTTTTGATGGTATTGAAACAACAGAAGAAGAAATGGATCTTTTTGAAAAAATCAAAGGATTACATAAATCATTGATTATTTTTAATGACGGACCGGTTGATTTAGAAAATGATGAATATACAATTTATAACAATTATAGTGTTGAACAAAAATTAAAAGTTATGGATAAAACACTTGTTGCTGGACCTGTTGCTTATATTGGAGATTGTGATAAAGATATTGCTTTACTTCAAAAGGCGTCTGTTGCCATTTCTCGTGGTGGTGTTCATAATGAAAAAGTACAACGTAATAGTGATATTATGTTGACGGATTCTAATTTTGATACAATTATTGATTTATTAAAAATAGCTAGAAAACAAAAGAGTATTAATATTGGAAATACTTTTATTGGGATTGTGATTAGCTTGCTTGTTGTATTATTAGCAGTTATTTCATTTATTCCTTGGTGGGTAGCTTGTTTAATTTATATTTTAGAATCAATACTTGTTTTATTGAATTCACAAAATATTGTAAGAATGTAAAATGCAAAGATTTCTTTGCATTTTTTTAGGAGAAAAAAATGAAAGTAAAAAAAGAAATGTTATTAATGGATTATCTATTATTATCTTATAATCGCAAAAATGCTAAAAACTTATTAAAATATAAACAAGTTTATGTAAATAACCAACAAATTAGTCAGTTTGATTATTTATTACATGAAAATGACCAAGTAGAAATCAAAAAAGAAAATACATCTTCATTAGAGATTTTATATGAAGATCAAGAATTTGTTGTAATCAATAAACCTTCTGGTTTATTAAGCATGTCAGATGGTAAAGAAAAAGAAAAAACAGCTTATCATTATGTAAGTGAATATTTAAAAAAACAAGACAGAAAACAAAAAGTATTTATTGTTCATCGTTTAGATCGAGAAACATCTGGTGTTTTAATGTTTTGTAAAAATGAAAAAATAAGAGATTTATTACAAAAAGATTGGAATAAAATCGTTTATTTAAGAGGCTATATGGCTTTAGTAGAAGGTAAAGGCTTAAAAAATGGAACATTAAAAAACTATTTGGCAGAAAGTAAAAGTCAACAAGTTTATGTTACAAGTAAAGAAAAAGGGAAACTTGCGATTACGCATTATAAAGCTATTAAAGAAATGAAAAACCAAACCCTTTTAGAAATACAATTAGATACAGGTAGAAAAAATCAAATCAGAGTTCAATTATCAAATATTCATCATCCAATTGTTGGCGATAAGAAATATGGAGCAACAACGAATCCACTGAGAAGGCTTGGATTACATGCACATGCATTTGGTTTTATTCATCCTGTTACTAAAAAGAAATATGAATTTAAGGTGGATTGTCCAAAAGGATTTTATGGTAAAAAATAAGAGGTGAAGAAAATGGAATCTATGATTGAGTTTGTACATCAAAGGATAAAAAAACATAAATATCAAAACGGGATTGATTTTACGATGGGAAATGGTCATGATACACTGTTTTTAAGTGATTATTGTCATCATGTTTATAGTTATGATATTCAATCATTAGCGTTAAATAATACAAAAGAATTAGTAAAGAGAAAAAAGAATATTACTTTATTTTTAAAAAGTCATGAATATTTTGATGAAGATGTTCGAGATTTTGAGGTTGGAATTTTTAATCTAGGTTATTTACCAGGTGGCAATCATGAATGTGTAACACAGTATGAAACAACCTTAAAAACAATAAAAAAAGCTTTGGAACATTTAGTCAAAGGTGGATGTTTGTATGTGGTTGTTTATATTGGACATGATCAAGGGAAAGAAAGTACAAATTTGGATGCATATTTTCGTACTTTAGATCATAAACTATATAATGTAGCAAAGTTTGAGATGATGAATAAAAACAATTCGCCATATGTTGTTATTATTGAAAAAAGGTAAATCAAATCAGTAAAAACGTGCTATAATAAATATATAGAAAAGGGGAGATTATTATGGCAAAAAAAGTGAATATTGAAATTACAAATCCTGTAGGTCTTTATGCTTCTCCAGCTACTGAATTAGTGGATGCGGTTAAACTTTATAAAAGTCATGTGACGCTCAATTATAATGAAAAATCAGTAAATATGAAGTCTTTAATGGGTGTTTTGTCTCTTGGAATTCCTCATAAGGCAAAAATTGAAATTGTTGTAGAAGGTGAAGATGAAGGTACAGCAATGGATATGATTGTTGAAAAAATCAAATCACTTGAAATTGGAACGATCAAATAATAAAAATACGCAAAAGCGTATTTTTATTTTATCTTTTTAATATCCATATCTTTAGGTAAAACAAGACTTAGAATAATTGAAGCAACAAAAACAACAGCAACGCAATTTCCAGCAAAAACATCTTGAATGATTTGTGGAAAAATATGCCCAATATTAGCTTCTGTTCCTGAAGTAAATCCAATTCCAACAGTTAATGATAAAGCAACAATTGTTACATTTCTTTGATTAAATCCAGCTTTAGAAATCATTTCAATTCCAATTGTAAGAATAAGTGCCAAACATCATAATTGTACAACCACCTAAAACAGATTCAGGCAATGATGAAAAGAAATTACCAATAGGTGGAAGTAAACCAGCTAAGATCATACACATAGCTCCTGTAGCAATCGTAAAACGATTGACGAATTTTGTCATATTGATTGAACCAACATTTTGACTAAAAGAAGTAATCGGTGGACAACCAAATAATGATGAAATAGAACTACAAAAACCATCACAAGCTAAAGAACCAGAAATTTCTTCTTCTGTAACTTCACGGTTTAAACCTAAGTTTACAAGGGCTGAGTATCACCAATCGTTTCAGCAACTGAAACTAAGAAAATAACGACGACAGCGATAATCGTGCCAAAATCAAACTTCATTTTAAAAGGAATTAGATGAGGTAAAGCAATCAATCCACCATTAAAAATAACAGATAAATCTACTTTTCCCATAAAAATAGCAAGAATATAGCCAACAATTAAACCAAATAAAACAGATAATTGTTTCCAATATGATTTTGCGAAAATATTAAATAATAAACAAGCTGCTAAAGTGATAATTCCTAAAAGTAAATTTTTAGCAGAACCAAAACTTTCACTGTAACCTCCACCAAAAGAACGTGTTCCAACAGAAAAAAGTGAAAAACCAATGGACGTAACAACAGATGCAGCAACGATTGGTGTAATAATTTTTTTCCAATAACGTGCAAGTAGTCCTAAGCAACCTTCAATTAGTCCACCTATTAAAACTGCACCCATGAATCATAAGTAGCACCTACATAGGTTAAGATAGCTACAAAAGTAAAGCTGACACCCATAACAATAGGTAAACGTGAACCGATTTTCCAAATAGGATATAATTGAATCAAAGTTGCAATTCCTGCAATAAACATTGCTAAGATATGCTGCAATCCAAAAGGAATTGCTTTTAAAATTGGAACTTTACCATCTAATTTGTAAAGATTTTCCATACTTGTGTTGTTTTCTTTTATAATTTCCCCCTTATTAATAAAAGGTAGTGAATTCTAATATGTCTTTATAAGAAAAATGATAATTTTCAAAAAAAGAGAACGTTTTTTTTAGAAATTTGAAGGAGATAAAAAAGTGTGGTATAGTGTAAAAGAAATAAAGAGTGAAGGGGAATGAAGTTTATGGAAAACTTTATAAAGTTAATGTTGGCATTTGGTATTGGACTTTTATTAGTTTTACTTGCAATGCCTAAAGTCATCCCATTTCTACATAAAATGAAATTTGGACAAGTAGAAAGAGAAGAGGGATTAGAATCACATAAGAAAAAAGGTGGAACACCTACAATGGGTGGTGTTGTTTTTGTTTTAGCGGCAGTGATTGCGGCGTTTGTTGTAAATTATAAAAATATAACAAATCCTAATTTGATTTTAATTACAATTGTTTTAGTAGGTTATAGTTTAATTGGATTTATTGACGATGCTTTAATTATTTTAAAACATCAAAATGAAGGATTGAAAGCATGGCAAAAATTCTTGATGCAAGCTATTTTGGCAGTAGGATGTTATTTGTATCTAGAAAATTTTGTACCTGGTTTTACAACAGAAGTGACTATTCCAATTGTGAAAGTAAATATTGATTTTGGTTGGTTCTATGCTGTTTTAGTATTTATTATGTTTACCGGTGAAAGTAATGGTGTTAATTTATCTGATGGTTTGGATGGTCTTGCGACAGGTCTTTCAATGGTTGCAATTGCACCATTTATCATCTATGCTATTATGATTAAAGATTATACGATTGCAAGTTATGCTACAGCAATGGTTGGAGCATTACTTGGATTTATGTATTTTAATTATCATCCGGCACGTATTTTTATGGGAGATGTTGGTTCTCTTGGACTTGGTGGATTTTTAGCTATTTTAGCAATCCTAACAAAACAAGAATTATTGTTAATTGTTGTTGGTGGTGTCTTCTTAATGGAAACTTTATCAGTAATTATTCAAGTTGTTTCTTTTAAAACAAGAGGAAAACGTGTCTTTAAAATGGCACCAATTCATCATCATTTTGAAATGTTAGGTTGGTCTGAACAACAAGTAACGATTTCATTTTGGTTTATTGGATTTATTTGTGGTATTATCGCTATTGTGATAGGAGTTATGTAAAATGTTAACAGGGAAAAAGGTTTTAGTGATTGGTCTTGCTAGAAGTGGTAAGGCAGCAGTCAAGTTATTACAAAAGTTAAATGCAACAATTACAATCAATGAAGGAAAAGAATTAGAAAAGATTGAAGGATATCAAGAATACTTGGATGCAGGTATTGAAATTATTGCTGGTGGACATCCAGATGAACTTTTTGAAAGAGACTTTGATTTTGTTGTTAAAAATCCAGGAATTAATTATCATAAACCTTTTATTTTAAGATTAAAGGAAAGAGGTATTCCTGTTTATACAGAAATTGAATTGGCTTATCAAGTAGCTAAAAAACAACATTATATTGCTGTTACAGGTACAAATGGTAAAACAACAACTGTTACTTTGATTTATGAAATATTAAAAGCACAATATGAACATGTTCATTTTGCAGGTAATATTGGTAAACCTTTATGTGATGTTGTTTTAGAAAATAATTTATTAGAAGAAGAAAATCATTATATTGTTATTGAAATGTCTAATTTCCAATTACTAGATATTGATAAATTTAGACCAGAAATTTCAACTGTTATTAATTTAACACCTGATCATTTAGATTATATGGCTTCATTAGATGAATATTATGCTTCTAAGATGCGTATTTATGAAAATTGTGAAAGTGATGATGAAGTTTTTGTTAATAATATTGATGATGAAACTTTACAAGAATATTTACAAAGATATCATGTTTATTGTTGTGTTTTAACACAATCTTTAAATAAACCAGCTGATTGTAGCATTATTGATCAAGCGATTTATTTTAGAGGGGAACATATTATTGATTTAAAGGATATTAAGATTGTAGGAGATCATAATGTCCAAAATATTATGATTGCGACTACTATTTGTTTAGTTGCTGGAGTAAGTCCTCGAGTGATTAAAGATGTTGTGAGTCATTTTAAAGGGGTTGAACATCGTATTGAATTCGTTAGAGAATATAATGGTGTTAGAGTTTATAATGATTCAAAAGCAACAAATACAGATGCAAGTATTATTGCTTTAAAAGCTTTTAAACAACCGGTTATTCTATTAATGGGTGGTTTTGATAAAGGATTAGACTTACAAGAAATGTCTACTTATAATTCATGTATTAAAAAGCTCGTGACTTTTGGAGCGGCAGGTAAACGTTTTAAAGAAGATATGCATCATCAAGATGCTTATTATGAAGAAACTTTAAAAGATGCTGTTAATAAAGCATTTGAAATAAGTGAACCAGGAGATATCATCTTACTTTCTCCATCAACAAGTTCATTTGATGAATTCAAGGGTTATGAAGAAAGAGGAAGAATTTTCAAACAATATGTAAATGAAAAATAAGAGAGTACAAAGCATACTCTCTTTTTTTAATATTGATGTAAGGAGCTTTCTGATTTAATTGTATCATATGC
>UMLB01073719.1_pt1 | contig 25859 bp, 16 predicted proteins | sample 1966481 | NCBI WGS metagenome assembly UMLB01 (sample SAMEA4836192, study PRJEB28245) | human gut metagenome | biome: gut microbiome; material: fecal sample | place: Denmark | collected 2008 | reverse complement strand
TGCCGGACTTGTGCGTGGAAAGACGCAGCAGATCATCAAACTGGAAAATGCACAGAGACCACAGGATGAAATGATTAGGGAAGTGGATGCGTATATTGATGGGTTACGTCATGGCAGCGATGAACTGAACCTTGTCCGTCTAGATGATAAAGCATTTCAGGATAAGATGGAAGTGCAGGAACAATTTTTTGAACAACTAAAGGAAGAAATCTACAAGGCTCGTGAAGAAGGATATGAGAATACACAGATTATAAATAAAAGTGAAACATTTTTTACAATCTGTGATGAGACAACAGGGCTTGCGGAAAGTTATTCGCAGAAGCTGGCATCTTCCTTAAACCGTCTGGAGAAAATTGTTGTCGTGGATATTATTGGAATTGTGTGTCTGTTGGGATATGAGCTTTTCAAGGCATTGCGGTACGCGGCGCAAAACCGTGTGCTTCGTCAGAAGGTTTATCTGGATGAGGCAACAGGACTTCCGAATAAGAATAAGTGCGAGGAGATTCTGGCATCTGAAGAGCCGCTTACGGGCAGTGAATCAACGGCGGTAATGGTGTTTGATTTAAATAATCTGAGAATCATTAATGACCGGCAGGGACATGAAAGAGGCGATCAATATATCAGATCATTTGCAGAACAATTGCGGGCAGCACTTCCGGAGAAATATTTTGTCGGAAGAGACGGTGGAGACGAGTTTATTGCAGTGTTAAAGCAGGTGGATCATGAGCGGGTGAAAGACTGTCTGCAGATGATACGGGAACAGACGGAGCGTTATTCAAAGAATCATCCGGATATGCTACTTAGCTATGCAGTGGGATATGCATTGTCTACAGATTTTCCGGGAAGTAATATGAAAGACCTGTTCCGATATGCGGATAAGAACATGTATGTAGACAAGAATCGGGCGAAGATGAAAGAAGCAGCTGACAAGCGGAGAATTAGGAGTCGGCTGTTACAATCTGTAAAAGAAAAAGGATTTCATTTTACAGATTGTCTGTACTGTGATGCGATTGTGGATCAGTATGTTGTTCTTCGTGCAAGCTCAGAATTTTTCCTTGCAGATGATGGTAGTTATTCTGGTGCAGTAGAGCAGATTATACAGGAGCTGGCGGAGGAAGAGAACCGCAGGGAACTCTGGGAGAAACTTCAGCTGTCGGAAATCCGAGAAACACTGACAGAGGAACATAAGGTAGAGGAATATTTTTATTGTCACAAAGATGGTGACAGAGTTTTGCGTGGCCGGATCACACTTTTACTGCCTGACTTTGCTGAAAATGGAAATCTGCATCATTTTCTTGTTGGGTTTGATGTTTATCAGGACAGGGACAGATTGATCGTAAATGAGAAAAAGCAACTGACACAGTTCTATGAACAGCTGACGCAGTCCATTTTGGAAAACGGAAACTATATAGAAGCATTGATGGATACAGCAGAAATAATCCAAAGTGTTAATCTGACACAGAATTTATTAGAAAAGATATTTTGGCAAAACAGGGAAAACAGGCAGATTCCAGACATAAAACTTCCATGTCCTTATGATACGTATTGTAAGACCTGTCAGCCGTTCGTGACAAAAGAGACGAGAGAAAATTATCGTATCACAGAAAATCCGGCACAGCTGATCGAACGTTTTAAAGCAGGCGAAAAGCAGGTGACTGTGGAATATCAGGTAGAGCAAAGTGATGGAAGCAGATGCTGGTGGCAGGAGACAGTCCTGATGTCACAGGAGATGGTTTATGAAAGTAAGACGAAGCAGACAAGTACTGTGATCGGTGCAATTATTTTGTTCAAGGATATTTCAGAGTTCCATGAGCAGGAAGACAGAGAAAGAGAACGTCTGCAGGTTGCATACGAAAAAGCGGATCTCGAGAGCCGTGCGAAGACAGAATTCATGAATCGGATGAGTCATGATATCCGTACACCGATCAATGGTATTCTCGGAATGATCCAGATGATCCGTAAGAACTATAAGGATCAGGAAAAGATAGAAGAGTGTGTTGATAAAATGGATCTGTCTGTCCAACATCTGAGTGAACTGGTCAATGATGTACTTGATATGAGTAAAATAGAGTCGGGATATTTAGAGTTGCAGAATGATACGTTTGATCTGAATACGTTGATAGATCAGGTAGAAGTTGTGGTCAGTGCACAGGTAGAGGCAATGGAAATCAGCTATGAGAGCCATCGGGAAAAGGTGAATCATATGATGCTGAGCGGAGATACGCTGCAGATCAGAAGAATTATGCTGAATCTGTTCAGTAATGCAATCAAATATAATAAGCGTGGAGGAAGGATAGACACTTATGTAAAAGAACTTTCTTTTGATGGAATGTGTGCGGCATTCGAATTTCGTATTACGGATACAGGTGTCGGGATGAGCAGAGAATATATAAAAGAAGAATTGTTTAAGCCTTTTACACAGGAAATAAATGATGCAAGAACGCAGTATAAAGGAACGGGGCTGGGAATGTCAATTGTAAAAGGACTGGTCGAAAAGATGGGTGGAACAATTCGGGTGAGCAGTACGCCCGGCGTTGGAACGGAGTTCCGTTTTTATTTGAGTTTTCCAGTAGTTCAGCCGGAAAAGGAAAGCCAGAATAAAGAATGTGTGCAGAGAACAAAACAGGATATGAAAGAGGATAAACCGCTCAGAGGATATCATATTCTTCTTGCTGAAGATAATGAGATCAATATGGAGATTGCAGAGTTTTATCTGGAAGAAGCTGGTGCACAGGTGACAAAGGCATGGAATGGACGGGAAGCTGCGGAACTATTTAAACAGTCGGGGCTAAGAGAATATGATGCTGTTCTTATGGATATCATGATGCCGGAGTTGGATGGAAAAGAGGCATCACGAAAGATCCGCTCTATGGCAGACCAAAGGGAAGATGCAGCCGAGATTCCGATTTTGGCAATGACAGCACAGGCGTCTACCGAAAGTATACATCAGTGTAAGTCAGCCGGAATGAATGAGTGTATCTTTAAACCTGTGAACGCAAAAGAACTGATCAGATTACTTCAGGATATAGTTGCAAAAATATAAATTGAGAGGGAAGGAAAATGCACGAATTAGGTGTTGTTTTTTATGTTGTAAAAGATGTAAAGAAGGTTGCGGAGGAAAATCATGTGGAGAAGGTTTCTGCCGTGACACTGGAGATTGGGGAAGTGTCAGGAATACTACATGATTATCTGACGGATTGCTGGAATTGGGCGAAGAAGAAAGAACCGCTTATGGAAGAAGCCGAACTGAAAATCGAGCAGATAGAAGCAGTAACATTTTGTGAAGAATGCCAGAAAGAATATCCAACGGTAGAACATGGGAAAATCTGTCCGTACTGTGGAAGTGAAAATACCTATCTGCTTCGTGGGAATGAATTTTTAATAAAAGAGATAGAAGTATCGGACTGAAAAATCAGCGTCTTACCTATTGTCAACCGCTTTGATAGATGATACAATACGAAAGACTTAAAAGAATCACAGGTGTTGCTGATCACAGCAGCCCGTAAACATTTCTTACAGTTTCTAGTAATACACGAGTTAAGCGAGGAAAAGAATTATGCGTCAGATTATCTATGATAAAGTGAAATACATTGCAGACAAATACAAAGGATATATTGATACGGAAGATTTGATGAAGGAAGGACTTACAAATCGTCAGATTGGTCTGTTGACAGCAGAAGGAAAGCTTGAGAAGGTAGCACATGGACATTATTGGATCATTAGTCCGGAGTTTTCCAAACCGGAAGATTATAAGGCAGTGGAAGTGGCACGAGTAAATAGAAAAGCGGTAATCTGCGCAGACAGTGCATGCTATTACATGGGCCTGATTGATAAAGAGCCGGAGATTCTTTCAATTGCAACAAGAAGAAGTGACCGTCACAAGATGAAGATGAATTTTGAAGTCAGCAGACATTACTTCTCAGAGCAGGCTTTTGAGGATGAGAAGCATGTGTTTGATACAAAGTACGGTTCTTACAATGTATATGGAATTGACAGAAGCGTGTGCGACTGCATCCGTTTCCGTGAAGACATTGATAAAGATATCTTTGAACTTGTTATTGAGAACTACAGAAAGTACGATAAGAAGAATGAAGAACGTCTCATGGCATATGCAAAAGCAATGCGTATCGGAAGACAGGTAGAGAGAATCGGATTGGATAGATAGTCTATAATAATGATATAAGAGAGTCTGTCATTTTGACAGGCTCTCTTTAATTAAAATAAGAGAAAGGAAAGAGCACATTATGAAGACATTACTTGCATATCTGAAAGATTATAAAAAAGAATCCATACTTGCTCCGTTGTTCAAGATGCTGGAAGCATCTTTTGAGTTGTTTGTTCCGTTGGTAATGGCGGCAATTATTGATGTGGGAATTGCAAATCAGGATAAGCCATATATTGTGAAAATGTGTTTTGTACTGATCGCGCTGGGAATCATCGGACTTGTCTGTTCCATTACAGCACAGTATTTTGCAGCGAAGGCAGCAACAGGAGTCGGAACGGGAATAAGACATGGATTATTTGAACATATCCAGAAATTTACATTTACGGAAATGGACCAATTAGGAACATCTACATTGATCACACGAATGACAAGTGATATCAATCAGATCCAGTCAGGTGTGAATCTTGTTTTACGATTGTTCCTGCGTTCGCCGTTCATTGTATTTGGTGCAATGATCATGGCATTTACAGTAGATGTGAAAGCAGCACTTGTATTTGTTGTGACGATTCCGCTTCTTTCACTTATTGTGTTTGGAATCATGCTTGTGACGATGCCGATGTATAAGAAAGTGCAGGCAGATCTTGATCAGGTACTTCTTGCAACGAGGGAAAATCTGACAGGAGCAAGAGTTATCCGTGCATTCAATAAAGAAGAGGATGAGACGAAGCGGTTTGAAAATGCGAATCAAATTCTTACAGATGCGCAGAAATATGTGGGACGCATTTCCGGAATGATGAATCCGCTGACATATATTATTGTAAACGGAGCAATCATAGCATTGATCTATGTCGGTGCAGTCCGTGTTGATATCGGAGATCTGACCCAGGGACAGGTTGTGGCACTTATTAATTATATGTCACAGATTCTTGTTGAACTTGTGAAGTTAGCGAACTTGATCATTTCCGTGACGAAGGCAGCAGCATGTCTGAACCGTGTGGAGAGTGTGCTTGCTGTGAAACCAGATATGAATGAGGGAGATGTAAGATGGAAGAGCAATTCTTCCGAAACAGATTGGGATTTGAAAAATAAAATTCCGGTCGTAGAATTCTCTCACGTATCTTTGACCTATAAAGGAGCTTCAGATACATCCTTATCTGATATAAATTTCTGCGCCAAGAAAGGACAGACGATAGGAATCATCGGGGGAACAGGTTCAGGAAAATCGTCTCTTGTGAATCTGATTCCGAGATTTTATGATGCAACAGACGGTACAGTGAAGATCAATGGACGTGATATCAAAGAATATCAGACAGAGAACCTAAGAGAACATATCGGTGTCGTTCTTCAGAAAGCAGTGCTTTTCAAAGGGAGTATTGCGGACAATCTCCGCTGGGGAAAGGAAGATGCAACAGAGCAGGAAATGTATGAAGCATTGGACATTTCTCAGGCAAGAGAATTTGTTGATACGAAACAAGGTGGATTAGAATTTCAGATTGAACAGGGGGGGAGAAATCTTTCCGGAGGTCAGAAACAGAGAATGACGATTGCGCGCGCACTGGTTCGGAAACCGGAGATCCTGATTCTTGATGACAGTGCATCAGCGTTGGATTTTGCTACAGATGCGGCACTTCGCAAGTCGATCAAAGAGATGAAAAACCAGCCGACCGTATTTATCGTATCTCAGAGAGCAGCATCTATTCAGCATGCAGACCAGATCATTGTGTTGGATGATGGAGCAATGGCAGGAATCGGAACACATGAAGAACTGTTGAAGGATTGTCCAATCTATCAGGAAATCTATTATTCACAATTTCCAAAGGAGGCGGTAATCAATGGCTGATAAAAGAAAGAAAAATAGTGAGAAAAAACAGAAAAGTCAGGCGGCAACATTGAAAGAAGTAATCTGCCGACTTGGAAGATACAGAATTTTTCTCGTATTTTCAATTCTGCTTGCGACTGTGTCCGTTGCGCTTACATTATATATTCCAAAGCTGACAGGACATGCAGTTGATTATGTGATCGGAAAAGGCAAAGTGAATTTTCCGGGAGTAATTCAGGTGATGATTCAGATTGGTGTGTGCACACTGATCACGGCATTGGCACAGTGGCTGATGAATGTGTGTAATAACAAGATGACCTATCAGATGGTTCAGGATATCAGAAATGAAGCATTTGATAAAATAGAGCAGCTACCGTTGAAATATATTGATGGACATCCGTATGGTGAAGTTGTAAGCCGTGTAATTGCGGATGTTGACCAGTTTTCAGATGGACTACTGATGGGATTTACACAGCTTTTTACCGGTATTGCAACGATTATCGGAACATTTTGTTTTATGTTATCCGTAAATGTATCGATTACATTTGTTGTGGTTCTTATCACACCGGTATCATTCTTTGTAGCAAATTTTATTGCAAAGAGAACATTTCGTATGTTCCGCCTGCAATCTGAAATACGTGGAGAGCAGACAGGATTGATTGATGAAATGATCGGAAACCAGAAAGTGGTTCAGGCATTTGGGCGCGGAGAAGATGCAACAGAGCGTTTCGACGAAGTGAATAAAAGATTGCAGGAGGCATCCTTGCGGGCAACATTTTTCTCATCCATCACGAACCCGGCGACACGATTTGTTAACAGTCTGGTTTACACAGGAGTTGGAATTACCGGAGCATTTGCAGTTGTACGCGGTGCAATGAGCGTAGGACAATTGTCCAGTTTCTTGAGCTATGCAAATCAGTACACAAAGCCATTTAATGAGATTTCCGGAGTTGTGACAGAATTTCAGAATGCGATTGCATGTGCGCAGAGAGTATTTACATTGATTGATGAAGAACCGCAGATACCGGAACCGGAACATGCAGTTCATCTGACGGATATTGATGGAAATGTGAAAGTAGAGGATGTTTCATTCTCTTATCTGCCAGGTCAGCATCTGATTGAAGATTTTAATCTGGAAGTAAAGCCAGGACAGCGTATTGCGATTGTCGGACCGACCGGATGTGGAAAGACAACCTTGATCAATCTGCTGATGCGTTTCTATGATGTGAATGCAGGAAGTATTAAAGTAGAAGATATAGATATTCGCGAAATGACAAGAAAAAGTCTGCGTGCAGGGTACGGAATGGTGCTTCAGGAGACCTGGTTAAAAACGGGTACAATCCGTGAAAATATTGCTATGGGAAGACCGGATGCAACGGAAGAAGAGATTGTCGAGGCAGCGAAAGCTTCTCATATCCATAATTATATCCGTCGTCTGCCAAAAGGATATGATACATGGATCACAGAAGATGGTGGCGGGCTTTCACAGGGACAGAAGCAGCTGCTTTGTATTGCAAGAGTTATGTTATGCAGACCACCGATGTTGATTCTGGATGAAGCAACATCATCCATCGATACAAGAACGGAGATCAAGATTCAGCAGGCATTTGCAAAACTGATGGAAGGAAGAACAACTTTCATTGTTGCACACCGTCTGTCAACCATCCGTGAGGCTGATGTGATTCTCGTAATGAAAGATGGAAAAATCATTGAACAGGGGAATCATGAAGTACTGATGAAGAAGGAAGGTTTCTATCATCATCTGTATGAGAGCCAGTTTTCAATGTAGGATAAGGTATGATGCGAGATAGTGAGATACGTTGCAGGTCGCATGAAATGTAAATAGTAACGAAATGAAAAAGGAAGGCTATCAACTACGATAACAGTATAAATCGTAGTTGATAGCCTTCTTCTTTTCGTTTCAATAAATTATATTTATGGTAGAAGGAATGTATACATTACTATAAAGTGACAGATGCTTCCGCCCATTACGAACAGATGAAAGATTTCATGGCTTCCGAAATTCTTATGCTTGCTGTTGAAAATCGGGAGCTTCAGTGCGTAGATGACACCGCCAACAGTATAGATGATACCACCGGCTAAAAGCCATCCGAAAGCAGCAGCTGACAGATTATCAAGGATTGTAGAAAATGCAAGCACGCAAGTCCATCCCATGCCAATGTATAAAACGGAAGATACCCATTTCGGACAGAATACCCAGAAGGCTTTGATAAGGATGCCGACAATCGCGAATGCCCATACAATACATAGCAGTGTGATACCTTTGCGTCCGCCGATTACCAGCAGGCAGACAGGTGTGTAGCTTCCGGCGATCAGAACGGAGATCATCATGTGATCGATCTTCTTTAAAACCGTATTCACTTTCTCGGAAATATCAAATGTGTGATAAGTGGTACTTGCCGCATAAAGCAAGATAAGGCTGGCTGCGTAAATTGTAAGCGATACAATATAAAGTTTGCTCGGTTCACGAGCTGCTCTGTATAGAAGTGGTATTGCAGCAATAATTGCCATGATCATTCCAATAAAATGTGTAATTGCGCTTCCGGGTTCTTTGATATAAAGTCTTTTTTCCATAATATATACCTCCAATTCGTCTATATAATAACACATAGTTTTTAATACTACATCTCGAATATATATATACTATAGCACATATTTATGAAAAATCAAGAGATATTTTGAAATTAAAAGTATCTTATTCCACAAAAAAACAGGGTGAAAGAAATCTGTGATGGAAAGTAAAAAACAGGCCGTGATTTCACAAAATTAAAATGTGAAATCACAGCCTGTTTCAGGTTATGTTTCTAATAAGTTCAATCTGTCAATCTATTCGATTACTGTTCCGGTCTTACCATTCAAAGCATCAGCAACTTTATCAAAGGAAGTAATGTAAGCTTTGCGGCCTTCGTGTCCTTCTACGAATTCAACTGCTGCACGGAATTTTGGAAGCATGTTGTAAATTCCAAAATGTCCCTCTTCCATGTAAGTTTTTGCCTGATCAACAGTAATTGTATCCAGTGGTTCCTCATTCGGTTTGCCAAGGTTGATACATACTTTCTCAACATTTGTAAGAATGATGAGAAGATCAGCATTAATTCCTTCTGCAAGCTTTCCGGCTGCGAGGTCTTTCTCGATAACAGCACTTGCGCCACGTAAATGATTATCCTGCTCAAGTACCGGAATACCGCCGCCACCTGCTGCGATAACAATCTGATCTGCATCAAGAAGAGCTTTCACTGCGTCGAGTTCAACAATCTTGACCGGATTCGGAGCAGAGACAGCACGGCGGAAACCTTTACCAGGTTCTTCCACTACGAAGTTGCCTTTCTTACGTTCTTCATTCGCTTCCTCAGCGTTCATATAACGGCCGAGAACCTTTGTTGGTGTGTAGAAAGCATCATCATAAGGATCTACGATCACCTGAGTGAGGACTGTGCTGACTGTACGGTAGATACCGCGGTTGAGAAGCTCTTCACGGATTCCGTTCTGAAGGTCATATCCGATATATCCCTGGCTCATGGCAGTACATACAGACATTGGGGATGCTGTATATTCCGGATGGTTCTTTGCAAATTCATTCAATGCAGTGTGGATCATACCAACCTGCGGAGCATTACTGTGTGTGATAGCAACCTGATAGCCTGCTTCGATCAGATCAGCGATACATTTGGCAGTGCTTTTAACGGCTACTTTCTGTTCTGGAAGTGTAGTTCCAAGTGCACGGTGTCCCAGTGCAACAACGACTCTTTTTTTCATAATATTTCCCTTTCTTCTAAGCTGTAATAGTTTGTCAGGGGGAACAGGTTCATACTGTATTAGAAAAAATCACAACAGTAAAACCAACCTTACTGATAATTAAGATTTTACTATTATTTAGCAGTAAAATCAATATTGGATTATGCCTGATAGAAGGTCAAATACAAAAATTGCTGTCAAAAGAATACAAATTGAAATTCTCATCCATTTCTTTAATTTCATGAAGAGACTGTTCCAGCGCGGAGCAAAGTAATAGAAAAATGCACAGCCAAGAAGTGCAAATACTGCCCCATCACCAAGATATGCTTCCCCATTCATGAAAGCAAGATAAGAATGATATTTCGGAAGCTCAATTCCAAAACCAAGATCAAGAAACAGCTGGATGAGATAATCAAGAACTGTATACACAATAAAGTTGATAATAAACATAGTAGCCGGTTTTTTGATATATTTCTTTAACAGCAACAGTATAAGCAGACCACAGATTCCGTACAACGGGAGCCATGGAAGCGTACGAAGGGTTACATTTTCCAGTGTGCCGCAACTGAGCAGTTCAGAAATGATTTCCAAAAGCCATCCGAAAATAGAAAAGGCATGGAATAAAAATACACAGGACAGAAAGTCATAATTCTGCGCCGGATTGACCGGTGATTTTACTGCGGCAATAGGTGGTTGCACGGAAAAAAGAAATACCGGATACTGATGCGGTGCAAAATAAGAGATCTTTGTGTAAGGACCTTCAGAATCGTCATAAAGTGCTTTACTGATCAGAAGTTCATCTTCAGAAGGAACATGCTCAAGATAAGAATCATTGAGCTGCTCATATTTAGGAGCTCTTGAAAGCACATAGTTTCTTCGTAAAAACAGATATAAGGATGCTTTACAGTTCATTTTGTACGGGCGGACATAAAGGATGTCCAGAATTCCAAGTGTAAAGAGAGATAAAAGCTCCCAGCCGAGGAAAGAACAATCTAACAAAAAGAGCTTCCATTTATTTCCCCTTGTAAGCTGTTTAGAGAGAAAAAAGGCATTCTTTTGACTGATTTTTGGATTCTCTGCGAGGATATATGGAATCATGCTATATTCATAATGCTTAATAATTCCACCGATAATTGTTAAATCCCAAAGTTTCTGAAAAAGCGTGTAGCAGAACATCACCCAGGAAGGATTTGCCAGGTAACGCAACTTATATAAAAAGAATATTTTAGAAATATTCGTATCTTCATAGTTATAAGATTCAACAAAAAAACGTTTCTCACCGACAATCAAAAGATTGCTGATAAAAAACTTATATAAAAGAGAAAGAATGACCCCAAGTGTAAGAAACGAAGTGACGATAAAGTCCGGACGCTTCAGGTAATTTTGAACCGTATGTAAAAAGGCAGCGGCTATGAAATTATCAGGAATAAAATCGAGAAATGCACTGCTGAAGCTTTCAGCAGAAATAAAAACAGGTAAAATAAGCGCTGTCTTTGTCTGAATCTTATCAGGAAAATAATTTAAAAATAAAGAGCGGGAAATTGGATACGAAGCTGTGAGCATTGCAATCAGAAAGCAGACAGATATACTTTGCCAATAGTTTGATTTTATTAAAATACGCGCCTTTTTCTTGACCACATAAATAATATCCCCCATTGAATTGCTGCTGCGGTTCACATGCGTGCAATCAGCAACGCATCGTTTCCATAGATAACATCATTATAATTTAGTTGCGTACAGTTTACAAGTTAAGGTTCAGCTCATAAAGAAATATGTTATACTGTAGTTACTGGTCGCACACCGTGTGAACAGTAACATACTATAATTTACGCGAGCAACGAGCCAAAGTCCGTGCTTGCACGAGACCTTGGCGACTGCCGCGATAACTTGAGAAACTCGCAGAGCGTGTTTCTCATAGTTGTTGGGTTCAAGCGGATAAAATCTGCAGGTTAAGTGATTGTGTACCTGCATTAGACATAGAGATAGTGAAAAGAAAAGAGGGGTACGATGAACAGACAAAGCACATTATGTTATATTGAAAAAGATGGAAAATATTTGATGCTTCACAGAGTAGTGAAGAAAAATGATGTGAATAAAGATAAATGGATCGGCGTTGGCGGACATTTTGAATATGCAGAGAGTCCGGAGGAATGCCTTCTGCGTGAAGTGAAGGAGGAGACCGGTTATACATTGACTTCCTGGAAATACAGAGGAATCGTGACATTTGTATATGGAGAAGATGTAGTGGAATATATGTCACTGTATACAGCAGACGGATTTACAGGTGATCCGATCGAATGTGACGAGGGGATTCTTGAATGGGTGGAGAAAGAAAAGATAAAAGACCTGAATCTATGGGAGGGAGACAAGATTTTCTTCCGTCTGATGGACGAAGAAGAGGAATTTTTTTCTTTAAAGCTTGTGTATAATAAATCTGATGTGCTTGAGTATGTGGCACTCAACGGAAAGCCGATGGAACTTTTTGATGTGATTGATGAAGATGGAAATAAAACCGGACAGGTGAAAGAACGCGGTGTTGCACATAGAGATGGAACATTGCATTCAACGGTACACATCTGGATTGTACGTCCGAATCAGGAGAGTGGTTATGATATACTCCTTCAGAAACGAAGTGAATGTAAAGATTCGAACCCGGGAGCGTATGACATTTCTTCCGCAGGGCATGTCAGTGCCGGGGATGAACTGATGGAAAGTGCATTGCGTGAGATGAAAGAAGAACTTGGAATTCATGCAAGAGAAGATCAGCTTCAGTTTATCGGAACACACAGAGGACAGTTTGAAGCTGAATTTCATGGAAAACCATTCCGTGACAATGAACGCAGTACCGTATATCTTTATAGAGAACCAGTGGACATTAAAAATTTGAAATTACAGGAATCTGAAGTGGAAGAAGTGATCTGGATGGATTTCGAAGAATGCAGGAAGGGTATTGTGGATGGTACCCTGCCGAACTGCATTTATGAAGGAGAATTCCAGATGGTAGGAAAAGCACTCGGGATAGAGTGAAAAGTAGAATAAGATAATAGAATCTGAAAAAGAGTTGAAACCATTTGCCTGAATCAGCTAGAATGATCCAGGCAGAAGTTTCAACTCTTTTTTAAGACTGACTTATATTTTTAGTGTGGTTTCAGCTTATGCTTCCTCTGACAGTTTCTTCACAATCTCAGGGAATTCCATAAAGTGGGAAGCTTTGACCAGAATCGTATCATTTTCATTGAGAATCTGTCCCATGTTCTGGTAAAAGTCTTCTTTTGTGTCAAAATGGAAAACTTTCATGTTCTTCTCTGTTGCAAGAACAGTTTCCTTTGCAGCTTCTGCCATATCTTTGGAAAGTGCTCCGATGCAGACCAAAACATCAGTGTTTTTAAATGCTGCATATGCTCCGACTTCGCGGTGCATCGCAAGCTCATCTGCACCAAGTTCCCCCATATCGCCAAGAATAGCGACCTTTCTTGTATCTGCATATGCAAGTACGTCAAGAGAGGACTTCATAGATGCCGGATTGGCATTGTAGCAGTCATCAATGATCGTGTAATGCTTTGCTTCAATCAGGTTATTACGTCCGGCAATAGGAACGAGCTTTTCAATTCCGCGTGCAATCTCATCATTATTCATGCCAAGCGCATATCCGACAGCAACTCCGGCTAAAGCGTTATAGATCATATGATCTCCCGGGATTGAGATATGTGCATGGAAACGGGATGTTGGAGTAACAAACTCAGCGTACGTTCCTTTTAATCCTTTACGTTCAATATTTTCCACATGGAACGGGCAGGAAGAGGTAAGACCGAAGTAAACAGGAGTTCTTCCATCACGGGAAGTGTAGCTTTTCAGCTTATCATCATCCCCGTTGAAGATAACAGAACCTTTCGGATTCATGTAGTCTGTCATGGAACTCTTTTCCTTTAGGATTCCGTCTCTTGTTCCAAGATTCTCAAGATGTGCATATCCGATATTAGTGATCACGCACACATCCGGGCGGGCAATCTTAGCCAGTGGTTTCATATCTCCAAAGTGGCTGATTCCCATCTCAAGAACTGCAACCTCATGTTCCTCACGGATATTGAATACGGTCAGAGGAAGTCCAATCTCATTGTTGAAGTTTCCTTCTGTTTTCAGTACATTATATTTCTCGGAAAGTACAGATGCGATCATTTCTTTTGTGCTTGTCTTTCCAACACTTCCAGTGATACCTACAACTTTGATATCGAGGGAACGGCGATAGTGTTCAGCTAAGTCTTTCAATGCTTCTGTGCAGGATGAAACGCGGATATAAGGATAATCAACGTCACCAAGATCCTGCTCAGAGAGGGAACAGAGTGCACCTGCTTCCATGACCTGCGGGATAAAACTGTGTCCGTCAACACGGGCACCTTTGATCGCAACGAAAAGAGTATCTTTTACTACTTTACGGCTGTCGATCGCAACACTTGAGACCTCACAGTCTAAGAATGCAGGATCACCGCAATAAATTCCGCAGCAGGCATCTGCGATTTCAGATAATGTCATATGTTTCATTAATATCTTGCCTCCATGGACTTCTTAATGATCAGTTCACAAAGATCGCCGTATTCGATTCCATAAACCTTAGCTTCCTTCGGGAGAAGGCTTGCGGAAGTCATTCCAGGAAGGGTATTCATCTCCAGGCAGAACAGATTACCATCTGCATCAAGCAGGAAGTCTGCACGGCTGTAAACATTGAGCTTCAGAGCATTAAATGCTTTTACAGTGAGTTCCTTCATGCGTTCTGCAACTTCTTCCGGAATATCAGCCGGGCATACCTCAGAAGTGGCTCCATCCTGATATTTATTCGCATAATCAAAGAATCCTGTCTTTGGGATGATCTCGATTGGCGGAAGTGCTGTTCCGTCAATGATACCGCATGCAAACTCACGTCCTTTGATGTATGGCTCAACAACAAGTTCATCTTCGTAATGGAAAGATTTCTTCAGAGCCTCTGCATATTCTTCATCTGTATTTACAATATATACTCCGATACTGGAACCACCGGAGCAAGGTTTAACAACAACAGGAAGTGTCAGACCAAGTGACTGGTAAGACTGATCTTCAGAGTTCTTATAAATCGTTCCACCTCCCGGAGTGTCTACGCCAGACTCAAGGAAAATCTGCTTTGCAACACCTTTGTGCATTGCAACCGCACATCCAAGAGAGTCAGGTCCTGTATATTTAATACCAAGCAGATCGAAAGATGCCTGAAGCTTTCCGTTCTCTCCTTCTCCACCGTGAAGGCCGAGGAAAGTAATGTCAGCCAGACGGCAAAGTTCGATTACATTCGGGCCGAAGAAGCAGTCTGACTGATCCGGACGGGAAGCCTTAACAGCTTCAAGATCCGGTTCCTCCGTGCTGATATTCTTCACAATCTCAAGCCCGTGATCCGGAAGAGTAAAGACATCCTCCAGATTCTCCGGCGCATTCTCTAATCCCATGAATACATCCAAAAGAAATGCATCATGTCCTTTTTCAACTAATGTACGACAGATTCCGGCAGCAGAAGAAAGTGATACGTCACGTTCTGTGCTTAAGCCTCCTGCTAATACAATGATTTTCATAATTTTATACTCCTTAAAAATTTAATCCAACTATACTTTTACGATTATAGCACATGTTGGCAGAAAGTAAAACAGGAGGAATAAAGATTTAATGGAGGGATTCTTTCTCCCCTTGCTATATTATTTTTGATAGATTCAATGTATTAAATCCCATTGACAATTTACAGAAAATACTACTATTATTATATATATAAACAGTTTTTAATTGTTCAAATCAATATTTTATTGTTAAAAGAGAGGTAATTCCACTGGAAGTTATAAAAAATCAAATCAAATTTTTTATTGAAAGGGGAAATTATATGAAGAAGGTTATATGTTTATTTTCCGCATTTTTATTACTTTTATCATCTGCCATAACAATATATGTACACGAAACAGACTCTCAAGATTACCTATCAATTCCAAGTTATAACAAAACATACTCTACACAACCAACAGATAATAATTTTTTGTCACTAAAAGAATATAATACAGAATACTCCAATGGAGAAAATCCTCTAAAAACAAATTCTCAAGATTACCTATCAATTCCAAGTTATAACAAAACATACTCTGCACAACCAACAGATAATAATTTTTTGTCACTAAAAGAATATAATGCAGAATACTCCAATGGAGAGAATCCTCTAAAAATAGACTCTCCTTTAACTACTCAAAATGTCCCTGATATATGCTATTTCCCCTATCCGAAAACAAAAACCATTATTTTAGGACAATAAGCGGGAATCCTCGGCAATTCAATTACCGAGATGAAAGCGCAAGATTGTGCTGGGGTATATTTTTACCCCAGCTAAAATCAAGTTGTACGGTTATTTAATCTTCCCAGCCAGATAAAGCAGCACCGCATCCTGAAATTTCCTCGGATTCAGTGAACATTTCTTCTGAATCGCATTCAATTTATACTGCAATGTATTTTTATGGAGAAAGAGTCGTTCGCTTGTGGCGGCAAGGGACATTTCTTCAGAAAAATAAACTTCCAGCAGGTGCAGTTCTTGTTCATTGAGCGGTGCGATTGTCTTGGCTAAAAATTCTTTCTGATTTTCCGGTGTGATCGTAGAAAGAATCAGTTCAAGTGTCAAATCATCAAAAATAACATAGTGTTCAGATGAAATTATAAGGCTATGCAAAGCAGTTTCAGCAGATTGATAGGAGGTATGGAGCTGGAAGAGTGATGTCGGTTTTCCAACTGCAATATCTAAAATATCGAAATGTTCTTTTGCAAAGAGTTTAAAAATATAATTCTGTTTTTCAAAATCAGTTTCTTCGATCAAAGCAATAAAATCCCCCGGATAATTAAATGTGTGAAGACAGACATGTGCCTGTGCAAACATTTGTTGAATTTTCTGTTCTAAAATAGAGCGGTTTGTAATTGGATTTTGTTTATTTGTGCGAATAAGAACAATTCTTTTCTTTGTGTTGAGATCAATCTTAAATTCATGTAGACAGGAGGTGAGGTATTCCTGATTGTCGGTTTCATTTCTGATCAAAGACTGAATGACAAAATGTTTTTTATCGGCCTGTCTGCGGCTGTACTGATTTAGTTCCTGCTCCCGGATCAGAAGATTGGTGATGCGTTCTGCGAGATAAGCATAACTGCGGACTTTATCAGGTATACCGGTGATTCCGATGACGGCCAGCAGATGTTCATTATGATAAAGCGGAAGATTGATTCCCTGTTTTGTGCCGGAAAAATTGTTGTCTTCTGTTACTTCCAGTACAGAACCGGAAGCAGCGGCCTGTTGTCCAATCTCGTGAAAGGTTCCGATACGGGATGAGTCTGTGCTGGCGAGAATGATACCAGATGGAGCAATAAAGTTGATGTCATGATCACAGACATCTTTGATTGTATTTACGATTTGTTCTGCGAGTTCGCGGTCAATTTTAGTTATCATAGAATTTTTATTATATCCTTTCTTTTGACATAACTGTTCAGAGCCAACCTCCAAAATGCTACGTGTTTCGTCGGTGTGGCGTATCCGCCAAATAAAATTTCAAAAACAGTCTTAAAAATGCAAGCATTTTACATCTGTTTTATGAAATTTTGCTTGGCTCTGAACAGTTACCATTTTACTATAAAATGTTATGTATAACAAATAGTAATAGAATAAATTTAAAATAATGTTACATATAACATATTTGAAAAACGAGAAATTTGGTATTCTAATATTAATAAAACACGGAACAGACATGGAAAGGAGTTTATTATGAAAATAGTAACAGCAATTGATTCTTTTAAAGGAAGTATGACTTCTATGGAAGCAGGACAGGCAGCGGCAGAGGGAATCCATAGAGTGGATGCGGATGCAGAAGTGATTGTAAGACCGTTAGCTGACGGAGGGGAAGGTACAGTAGAGGCTCTTGTATCCGGAATGAACGGAACATTACAGAAAGTACAGGTGACAGGACCACTTGGCGAACCGGTGATCTGTGAGTATGGTATCATTGAAAGCACAAAAACAGCTGTGATCGAGATGGCGGGGGCAGCAGGAATTACATTGGTTTCTGATGAAGAGAGAAATCCGCTGAATACAACAACATATGGCGTGGGAGAAGTAATTCGTGATGCGATTGACAAGGGATGCAGACGTTTTCTCGTCGGAATCGGCGGAAGTGCGACAAATGACGGGGGAGTCGGGATGCTTCAGGCATTAGGTTACGGTTTCCTTGACAGAGACGGAAATCAGGTTCCATTTGGTGCAAAGGGTTTGAAGGTTTTGGAGGAAATCACAGATACTTATGTGCTTCCGGAATTAAAAGAGTGTAAGTTTAAGATTGCATGTGATGTAACAAATGCTCTTTGCGGAGAACAGGGATGCAGTGCAGTGTTTGGTCCTCAGAAAGGTGCAACACCGGAGATGATCTGTCAGATGGATCAGTGGCTAGGATATTATGCAGCATTGGCGAAAGAAAAATTCCCAAAGGCAGATGCAAAGCAGGAAGGAACAGGAGCAGCAGGAGGCCTTGGATTCGCATTTCTCACATTTACAGATGCTGTGTTGGAATCAGGAATTAAAATCGTGCTGGAAGAGACACAGTTAGAAGAGTATGTAAAGGATGCAGACCTTGTCATCACGGGGGAAGGCCGGATGGATGGTCAGACAGCAATGGGAAAAGCTCCGGTTGGAGTGGCTGCACTTGCAAAGAAATACGGCAAGCCGGTACTTGCATTTGCAGGCGCAGTCGAAAGAGATGCCAGAAAATGTAATGAACATGGCATTGATGCATTTTTCCCTATCCTGCGTGGTGTGGTTACGCTGGGAGAGGCAATGAAGAATGAAAATGCTAAGAGAAACCTGGCAGATACTGCGGAACAGGTGTACAGAACATTTATGATTCATTGATCGCATTGAAACTATTTGCGTTTGAATTGAAACCATTCACGTGTATTTTCATTTTTACAAGTGAAGAAACGTTAATATATTCATATCGGTTGTGAGAGACATTCTCACATTTGATCTAGGGATAAGTTTCATTTGAAAAATAAAGGGAAGGGCAGTGAATGTGAAAAAGATTGATTTTAACCAGGCATGGACTTTTTGCCGTGTAGGGGAAGAGACGGTAAAACGTGAAGTGATGATTCCGCATGATGCGATGATTTCTGAAAAGAGAACAGAGGATAGTGCAGGTGGAATCAACACGGGATGGTTTGAAGGGTATGATTATATTTATGAGAAAGAATTTGAAATCCCGGATGAATATGAAAAACAGGAAATCAGTTTCGAATTCGAGGGTGTTTACCATAACGCGGAAGTGTATCTGAATGGAGAGAAAGCTGCTTACAGGCCGTATGGTTACACCAATTTTTATATAGATGCAGATCCGTATCTGAAATATGGGGAGAAAAATCAGATCCGTGTGATTGCACACAATGCAGACCAGCCGAACAGTCGCTGGTATTCAGGCGCAGGAATTTACCGCCCGGTCTGGATGTATGTGAGACCAAAACAACATATTTTGAGAAATGAAATCCGTGTTCGCACGCTGAGTGTAGATCCGGCAGTGATCGAGGCAGAGGTGAATACGAATGCACCGGGAAAAGTAAAGCTGGAAGTGATTGCTGATGCTGGTTCTGATGTGATTATAGCAGCAGAAATTCATACAGATGGGAAGTTGACCAAACAGTTTGAGATTCCGGATGCAAAGCTATGGAGTGTGAATACACCAAATCTGTATCAGCTGCGTGTGACATTTGCAGCGGAACAGGAGAATGGACAGAATAAATGCATGGAGACAGACCAGGAAGAAGTTATTTTTGGTATCCGAACTTTGAAATGGGATAAAGAAACAGGAATCACGATCAATGGAGAACGTGTGATTCTTCGAGGAGCCTGCATTCATCATGATAATGGTGTACTTGGAGCCTGCTGTTATCCTGATGCAGAGGCACGTAAGATCCGGATCTTGAAAGAGAATGGATATAATGCGATCCGATCCGCACACAATCCATGTTCCAAAGCGCTTCTGGAAGCATGTGACCGGCAAGGAATGTTGGTTATGGATGAGTTTGTGGATGTATGGTATATCCATAAGACAGAATATGATTATGTGAACTATTTTAAAGAGTGGTGGAAACAAGATTTGAAAGATATGGTGGAGAAGGATTTTAATCATCCATCTGTGATTCTTTATTCTATAGGAAATGAGGTTTCTGAGACGGCACAGAAAAAAGGGATTCATCTAACGAAAATGATGACGGAATATCTTCACAGACTGGATGATTCAAGACCAGTTTCCTGCGGAATTAATATTTTCTTCAATTTCTTAAGCTCGATTGGCTTTGGGGTCTACAGTGATAAGAAGGCGAAAAAAGAAGCTGAGCAGGCGGAGAAGACAAAAGGAAAGAAAAAAAAGAAAGCGGTAGGAAGTCAGTTCTTCAATGATCTTGCAGGACTTATGGGAAGCGGATTTATGAAAACCGGAGCGACTTTCTATGGATGTGATGTGAAGACTAGAGGGACTTTTGCCAACATGGATATCGCCGGATACAATTATGGAATCAAACGTTATCAGCATGACCTAAAGAAATATCCGGAGCGTTTGATTCTGGGAAGCGAGACATTCTGCGATGATGCATATACTTTTTGGGAGATGGCAAAGAAGAATCCAAGAATTGTCGGAGACTTTGTATGGGCAGGGATGGATTATCTCGGGGAAGTCGGTGTCGGATCCTGGGAATACCGAGATTATGCACCGGAATTCAATCACGGACCGGGATGGATTACAGCGGGAAGCGGACGTATTGATCTGACAGGAAAGCCACTTGCAGAAGCTGGATATACAAAGACAGCATTCGAATTGACGAATCGTCCGGTAATCGCAGTACGTCCGGTGAATCATACAGGTGAGAAGCATTCCCCATCAGCATGGAAGATGACGAATGCAATCGAATCCTGGTCCTGGGAAGGATGCGAAGGAAAAGTTGCAGAAGTGGAAGTGTATGCAAGAGCCGCGAGAGTAGATCTCTTCTTAAACGGAAAGAAAGTGGGAAGTAACACACTGAAAAATTCCTGTGATACAAGATTCAAAGTAGAATATCAGCCGGGAATGCTCGAAACGGTAGTCTATAATCAGAAGGGTAAAGAGATTTCCAGAAATACACTCTATACAGCAGGAAAAGAAACAGAACTGCGCGCAATTGCAGAAGAACAGAGCGTTCAGAAAGATCATCTGGCATTTATCCGTTTGCAATATACAGATAAGAATGGAACGGTGAAACCATTGAAACGAGGGATTCTGAAAGTGAGCGTGAAAGGTGGAAAGCTTCTGGGACTTGGAAATGCGTGTCCGTATAATGAGATTGGATACTGTACGAATGAGACAGACACGTACTGGGGAGAAGCACTGGCTGTGGTACAGGCTGATGGAAGTGGAGACGTTGTACTGGAAGTTCAGGAAATCGATGGGGAACAGCTGAAAGGAAGAACAGTTGTTACTCTGCAATGATCATATATAAAAACAGCCATAAAGAACAGATTTTGATTCGTGTTCTTTATGGCTGTTTCTTTTACGTCTTATACAAGTGAAACGGACTGTCTACGGTGAATTTTATGAAATCAGATAGTTACTTTCTTTTGGAATTTAACTTAACAATGATGTGCAAAAATTACAAAAATACAAAAAGTAAAAATCGACAAAAATAAGATCTTAAAACAGAAGAAAACGAACTTGAAACATACAAAATGCACAAAAATGGAACAGATTGATACAAATCAACTATTCAGGCAAAGAAAAATAAGAATCAAAACTATACAAAATAAACAAAAAATAGTACGTGCAAATAACGTTAAAAACAGAACCGTTCGCGTGTTTTTTAAACCGCACACGAAGCAAAGTGCTATCATGATTTCACCGAGGAAATCAAGGCACCTGAAAGGGGGATTCTTGAGAATGGAATGGGAGAGGAGAAACAATACATGTTGAAAATCAGCAGGCTGACAGTGGAACATTTGAGCCAAGGCTGCGTGACCGATGAGGAACAGCCAAGAGTCTCTTTTCAGATTGAAAGTGATCGTCAGAATGTTTCATTAAAGAAGGCAAAGATTTGGGTTGGAGACTGGAGCACAGAGACAGAGTCACAGATTCTTGTTCCATATACAGGAAAGAAGTTGGATCCATTTACAGAGTACCCGGTTGTAGTAAAAGTAATGGATGACAAGGGAGAAGTAGCGGAAGCAGCGACATCCTTTGAGACTGGACGTATGGGGACTTTCTGGAAGGCAGAGTGGATTACCGATGGGGAATATCATTTCACAGAGAAGAAAATTTCACCAAAAACAATGACATTCCGGAAAAAGATCGCATGTAGCAAGAAGGTAACGAAAGCAAGAATGTATGTGACAGCACTTGGAATTTATGAGATGACATTAAACGGTGAGAAAGTAGGAGATATTTATTTTGCACCGGGATTCACATCTTATAGAAATCAACTTCAGTATCAGACATATGATGTAACAGCACAGCTTCAGCAAGAAAATGAGCTGATTGCTGTAGTTGGAGGAGGCTGGGCAGTCGGATCCTTTACTTATAAGAGAGTAAACCGTAATTATGTTGACCGCCAGGCTCTTCTGTGCGAGCTTCGTATTACATATGAAGATGGAACAGAAGAAATCATTGGAACGGATGAGAGTTGGGAAGTGACACTTGATGGTGCAGTCAGAGAGACAGAGTTTTATAACGGAGAAGTCTATGATGCAACAGTTGATCTGGAACAGATTTCCTGGCATAAGGCAGCGAAGGAACAGGTAAAGCTTCAACCGGAGATTCTGGCGCAGTATGGCGCACCAGTAAAAGCACATGAGGTGTTTCATCCTGTTTCTGTGACAAAGGCACCGAGTGGTGTTCTGATCTACGATTTTGGTCAGAATTTTGCAGGAGTTGTTTCAGCGAAGATCAAGGGGAAAAAAGGACAGAAAATTACATTCCGCCATGCGGAGATTCTGATGGATGGAGAATTGTTTACAAAGCCTTTAAGAAGTGCGAAGCAGGAAGCGGTTTACATTTGCAGGGACGGAGAGCAGACCTGGTCTCCGAGAATGACTTACATGGGATTCCGTTATGTAAGTATGGAAGGTGCAGCGGAAGAGGATGTGGAATTGAGTGCAATAGCTCTTTACTCTGATGTGGAAGATAATGGAGAATTCTCCTGCACCAATGAACTTGTGAACAAGTTGCAAAGCAGCATCCGTTGGGGGGCAAAGTCGAACTTTGTTGATATCCCAACCGATTGTCCGCAGAGAGATGAGAGAATGGGATGGACTGGAGATATCGCACTATTTTCCCCGACAGCAGCTTACAACTTTGATATGAGTCGTTTCCTTGAGAAATGGTTCAAAGATGTTAGAAGTGAGCAGAATAAAGGCGGTGGAATTCCGGTGACAGTACCGCTGGTCGTTGTACCAGGACAGTGGGAGATAATGATTCCGATGGCAGTTGATCACTGGGGGGATGTTTGTATTCTGGCTCCATGGGCAGAATATAAGATGCGTGGTGATCTCGGACTTCTGAAAACAATGTATCCAACGATGAAGCGTTACATGAAAGCATGTAAATTTTGGGCAAGCCTTGGATCTGTTGGAAAACATAAATATATCTGGAAACTTCTGCATCATTATGGTGACTGGTGTGCACCGGGTATCGGCATGTGGGCGTGGATGGGACGTGGAAAATGGACTGCAACAGCATGTATGTCTCATTCTAGCAAAATTTTATCTCAAATTGCCGGGCTGCTTGGAGAGAAAGAGGATGCTGTATATTATAGAAACCTCAGTGAAAAAACTGCAGAGGCTTACCGTGATCTTTTGATGGAGAAAGACTGTACGGTGAAGAAAGAATTTCAGACAGCTTATGTGCTTCCTCTTTATTATGGAATGCTTTCCAAAGAGGATAAGAAAAAAACTGCAGCGCACCTTGCGAGAATCGTCAGGGAGAATGATTATCATATTGCAACTGGATTTCCTGGAACACCATATATTCTCTTCGCGTTGGCAGACAATGGATATGAAGAAGATGCCTTTAAGATGTTGATGACAGATACATGCCCATCCTGGCTGTATGAGATGAAAGTTGGAGGAACAACTATCTGGGAGCGTTGGGATGCACTCAGAGAAGATGGAACCTGCAACACAGGGGATGATGACGGAACCGGAGGAATGGTTTCCTTTAACCATTTTTCATACGGTGCAGTCGGAGATTTCCTGTACCGGAGGATCGCCGGAATCGAGATGTTGAGCGGTGGTGGGAAGAAAGTACGGATCGCGCCGATGGTTGGCGGTGGACTGACTCAGGCAAGAGGAGTTGTCAACACAGCCTATGGAAAAGTTACCAGTGAATGGTGGATAAGTGATGGAAAATTCACACTTCATGTGGATATCCCATGTTCTACAACAGCAATTGTAAAACTTCCGGGAGGAGAAGAGAAGAAATTCGGAAGCGGAAGTTATACATTGGAAGAAAAATTATAAAAGGAAAGGGAAAGTGAGATGGAGAAAAAGAAATTTTTTGATAATCCGTTGTTCCGGACAAAGATCACTTCCGCGAACGTAAAACCAAAGGAAATGCTCCTCGGATATTTTATCGCACCGTTTTGTGCACTGATCTCCAATGCTATTTTCGGATCTTATCTGAATAGATACTATTCGGATGTGCTTGGATGGACAGACAAATCAAGGTTCGGAGTATTCTCAGCCATCCTTCCAATGATTTCTGTAATCTTTGTGATTATCGGAAATCTAGTGGTCGGACATCTAATGGATAATACAAGAACTTCACAGGGAAAGGCAAGACCATATATGCTTCTTTCAGCACCGTTGGTTACAGTAGCAATTGCCTTGTTATTCCTGACACCGGAGAATGCAAGCCCGGTGGTACAGATGGCATGGATCGCCATTTCCTATAACGTGTACTATGCAGTGGCTTATCCATTCTATTATACGGCACACAGTTCTTTAGTCGCACTATCAACAAGAAATTCAAACCACAGAGGCATGCTTGCAACGTTCTCAAATGCATCGGGAGTTGCAGCAGTCGGAGTTGGAGCAAGTATTCTTGTTCCGATTCTTCTGCAGAGTTTCCTTTTTGTAGATCATGACGGAGTAATTGATACAACAGCAAGTTACAACAACTGGAGAATCGTGATGGTTGTTCTGTGTGTTGTAACATTTCTGGCAATTCTTCTGGAGTATTTTTTCACAAGAGAACGTATCACAGAGGAAAATATAAAGCTGAGTATTAAGGAAGAAAAACTTCCGATGAGTCAGCAGATCAAAGCTTGTGTATCTAGCAAATATTGGTGGATCATTATTCTTTACTTCCTGCTCTTTCAGTTTGGCGGACTTGTAAAGAATGGTTCTATGAGCTACTACGCAAGATGGATGTTTGATGGAATCAATACGGAGGCAGCGGCAGGAACTGCAATGGGAACACTTGGATTGATCGGTGGACTTCCGACTGCAATCGGTATGGTGCTTGCATGGCCGATTGCAGACAAGCTTGGAAAACAGAGAGCTGTGACACTTGGACTTGCAGTTTCCGTTGTTGGTGGGCTGATGAGTTTTATCAATGTACATAGTTTCACTATTGTCTGTGCAGGAGTTATATTAAAAGGAATCGGATCCATTCCGGCCATGTATGTAACACTGGCGCTTCTCTCGGATGTACTTGATCATCTGGAAGCAAAGAACGGATTCCGGAGTGATGGATTCACAATGTCTGTTTATGGAGCCATTATGGTTGGTATGACAGGACTTGGAAATGGAATTATCAATGCACTTCTGACAGCAACCGGATATGATGCAACAGCTTCTGTGCAGAACGGTGGAGTTCAGAGTATGCTAACGCTCTGTTATCTTGGAATGGAACTGATCTGTTATGCAGTGATCGTAGTTCTGATGAGTTTCCTGAAAGTAGAGAAACATATCAAAGAAGATCAGAAGACGATTCTTGAGAACCAGAAGGCAGCAGTGCTTGCAGCCGGAGGAGAATGGATTGAGCCGGCAGAGAGACTTCGCATGGAACAGGAAGAAGCTGAATG
>UMLB01034496.1_pt1 | contig 26053 bp, 18 predicted proteins | sample 1966481 | NCBI WGS metagenome assembly UMLB01 (sample SAMEA4836192, study PRJEB28245) | human gut metagenome | biome: gut microbiome; material: fecal sample | place: Denmark | collected 2008 | reverse complement strand
TCAAAAGCTTTTGTCTTTGTCAAGAACTTTTTTATTTTTCTTTTGCTGTTTGTGAGTCACTCATCCGCTTCTCTTCGACAGCTCATTTATGTTATCACATTCAAACTTTTCTGTCAACCACTTTTTAACAATTCTTATAAGTTTTTATTAGTTCTTCTTATAAGCTGCTCTTTTGAACTTTCTTTCCTCAGGGACTGTCCGCCTCCGCGCCTTCCTCTAAAGTAAGCTTTCGTTCTATAGTTTTCAGTGCCGTTCTCAGCGACGAATGTTATCTTAACACAGCCGTTTTTAATTGTCAATGTTTTTTATATATTTCATGCAATTCAGAATATTCTGAAAATTAGCATCTGCGTTTCCAAACACTAGCAGGTGTTGCAAGCTTGCTTGCAGTAAGCTGGTAGGGTTGGGAAACATAGGGCGAATGCCCTTAACCGAAAGGACGTCAGTTCTTTCGGTTGTTGCAAATGCGTAAACTGCGTTCCCAAATGCTACGAATATTGCATGCTTACTTATTTGTCACAAACAGCATACTCAGTAATGCAATTCCGACCACCTCAACCACTGCTCCGATTCCATTGATCATGCTCATTCTCTTCTTTGGCAATATTTTTCCAAGAAATGCAAAGAGCACTGCTCCCCCCCCACTGCCAAGTGTATTTCCGATTAAATCTGTAATATCGCTTACGCCAATAGAGAATATCCACTGTACTGTCTCAAATGTCAGGCTCACAAAAAATGATGCTCCAATCCCCAACCACCATTTTCTTTTACCCAGAAATGCAGTGAAGTAAACTCCTGCCGGAACAAATATCAGTATATTGTATATAACCTCTTTCATATGTGTTATATACGCAACACTTGTTTCGTAATGAAATGGGATTAGATTTAGTTGTCTTAAATGTGGGATTTCTTCTATAGTAAATGCAAACTTAAACAGCACAAGCCATGTCAGTAAGAAGAGATATGCTACAAATACAATATATGATATCATTTTACTTCTATTATTTTCCCATCGTTTTTCTATTTTCATTTTTTCTCCAATACCTTCCTTGAACTATCCTCTTTTATAAAAGAATAATAGCAGGCTTTTCTTAATCAAAGCCTGCTATTATTCTTAAGTATTCTTGAACTTCTTGTAATCCAGAAGAATGTTGCTACAAAGATAATACCTTTTACAATGGATGTCGATGAAACTGCACACCAGATTCCATTAAGTCCGAGTGCTGTTCTGCAAAGGAGAATTGCTAATGGAATTCTCGCTCCTGTAAATATAATTGAAATCACACTGCACAGATGTGTCTTTCCAAGTCCGGACAATGCCCCAACCGTCATAAGCTCTACGCACATAAATGCTTCACTGAGTCCTACGATTATAAGGTAATCTACTGCGATTTCAATTGCTGTTGCTTCATGGAAAAAAATTCTTGCGATTGGTTTTGGAACAAATACAAATATTGTTGTAATTATCAATCCCCAAATACCAACTGTCCATAAAGATGCTCTGTATCCTTTCTTGACACGATCCATCTTGTTGGCTCCATAGTTCTGTCCAACAAATGCATTCAGCGCCGCAGCGAATCCATCCGCCGTATTCCATGAGATCGATTCAATCTGACCACCGACTCTCTGTACTGCAACTGCCTCAGCACCAAAGACGGATACCATACGTGCAAGTACCATTGAGATTACACAATAAGCCATTCCCTGAAGTGCTGTCGGAATTCCGATCTTGCAGATTCCACTTACATATTCCATCGGAATTCTTGCAAACAGACGAATTCCTTTTAATACATTATCCTTCTTCTGCACAAAGATTCCGATAATCATCACACTCATTACAATTCCCTGCGCTGTTACAGTCGCAATTGCTGCACCTGCCACCCCCAATTCAGGAAGTGGCCCCGGTCCAAGGATCAGTACCGGATCCAGGATCATATTAATTACCAACCCGATCAGATTCGCAATAAATGGAGTCTTTGAATCTCCCTGTGCAGTATAAATACCTGTCAATGTAAATGTCAAAAATGAAAATACGATCAAACCGCAGGCAATTCTTGTATAAGAAAGTGCAGCCGCAATTGCTTCTGCATCATCCAAATGAAAGAAGCCGATCAATCGATGTAAAAACAGCAATACAATTGCCGCATATACTAATCCCATCAATGTAGCTAACTGTACTGCGGTCTGTGCATATTTATTCGCCTCGTCTCTATTTCCTTTTCCGATGCATTGCGCTACTTGAACTTGTCCGCCCATTCGAGCCATGGATGCCAGTCCCTGTGACAGCCAGGTGTACATTCCTCCGACACCAACTCCGGCAACTGCCTTCGAACCAAGCAGACCGATCCATGCCATATCTGTAAGATTATACAATGTCCCTAAAAATGACGATGCCATAATCGGTATCGCCAACTTTGTCAAGGTCTTTAAAATAGGACCCTTTGTTAAATTTCCTTCCATATCTTCCCCACATACCATAATTTCTACTATCAATTTGTTCTACTGTGCATTCAATAGCATCTCTATAGACAGACTACTACATAATGGTATTTTTTGCAATCCCTTCTTGTGATGGCAAATTCCAAAACGAAAAACGGATTTACTGTTCACTCCCGTGTCAATCACTCCGCTGATTGACACAGTAACAAAACGGAGAAATCCTGGTCGGGGATTTCTCCGTTTTTCCTATATTATAGAGATGATACGATTTACTCGATTGCTTCTGTCTCGATTACGAATTTCACGTTTCCTTCCATTCCGCTGTCTTTTCCACTGAATGTTGTATAAGTACAATCATCCGATGTAAGTGCATCGAAACGGTCAAGTACATCACCGAGTTCGTCTTCTACTGTGCTCTTTAATTTGCTTGTTCCTTCACGGTCGAACTTCTCCATACCGTCTGCGAGTTCTCTTGCTCCTGACTGAAGAGTTGCTGCACCTTCACGAAGGGCTGCGCTGTTCAGTGAAAGTTTTGCCGCTCCGGATGACATCTGGCTTCCCAGTGTATTTAGTCCGCTTGCCAGCTGGTTTGTTCCGCTCTGAAGTGTCTGAACTCCTGCTACCAGTGTTGAACTGTTAGCTTTCAGTTTGTTGGCTCCTGCTAAAAGTGCGTCATTATTTGCACTCAACTGTGAGAATCCACCGTTCAGTTCAAGAATACCCGTAACTGCTGCCGGGAACTGTGCCTGTACAGATTTGTTTAACTCACCAAGGTTAGATGAAAATGTTCCGATTGCTATATTTAATCCCTGCATTCCTGCATCCAGCTGATCTACAGATTCTGATAACTGTCCAATTGCTTCCGCCGGAAGTTTATCCTTCATACTTGTGATTGTCTGAAGTTTCTCCTGCATTGCCGGAAGCTGAGCTGTCAGTGTCTGTGCTGTCTGCTGAAATGTTTTCATTGACACACTGATTGCTCCCATCTCCTGCTGGATCGCTGTTGTATCAATTGTTGGAATTGTCACACTAACTTCGCTTGCCTTCTCGAGTCCGCTCAATCCGTCTGCCGCGCTCTTTGCTGCATTTAATTTATCAATTGCTGCCTGAAGATCCGCTTTTGCAGTCTCGTCTGTTGTCTGATCTTTCTTCGCCTGTAATTCACTGACTGCAGAATCAATTGTTGCTTTGCTGTTTGCTGCTGCATTTTTTGCTGTATCAACCTTATCATTATAATCTCTGATCTTTGCATTCAGATCATCTACTGCACTCTGACAAGTTGTGTCCAAAGTAGCAAGCTGCTGGTTAATCATTCCAAGCTGCTGACTCAGACTTGTGAGGTTAGCTGCAATATTCTGAACCGGTGTTGCAATTCCATCATTCAGCGCTGTTCCAAGCTTCTCTGTCTGATTGATCATTTCAGTTCCTGTCGCCAACATATTTCCTACCTGACCCAAAAGTGCCTGAACCTCTTTGCTTCCAAGTGCTGCTTTCAGCTGTGCTGTTCCCGCTGCCAACTGGCCGGCTGCTACCTGAATATCTTCTGTCGCTGCTCCTTCTCCGTCAATCGCTGCATTCAGCTGACTGATCGCTCCCTGTACTGTTTTCAGTCCGCTACTGAGCTGGCTCAGTTTCGCGGCACCTGCTGCCAGCTGCTGTTCACCGCCAATATAAGCTGTAACTCCGTCAGTCAGTGCATTTGTTCCGTCTGTATAATCCTGCACGCCTTTGACAACTTTATTGACACCATTCACATACTCTGTCACGCTTCCGTTCAGTTCTCCATTGCTTCCAAGGTACTTCTGAATTGCATCATTCAAAGTATCCGCACCTTCTGTATAGCTGTTGACACCGTCTGCAAGTGTTCCGGCTCCGTCTGCAAGTGTGTCAGATCCACTTACTAACTGAAGTGCTGCATCTTCCAGTTCATCTAAGGAACTCTTCAGTGAATCAACATCTACGATATTATCAAAATCAATGTCATCAAGAAGATCGGTAAGTGCCACTGTAAATGTAGAAGACATTGTGAAATCTGTCACATCAGCTTCCACGCAGAGACTTTCCGGGATTGTCAGATCTTCTGTTTTGCTTTCGTCCAGATTCAAACTTTCTTTCATGCCAGGCATTCCGAATCCGACTACGATATTCTTGCTTCCATCAGAAATAACTTTTCCGTTATCAATCGTAACATTGCTAAATGTTTCATTCGGAAGGATCATTCCCGTCATCATGACAAATGGTGTGTAAACTTCTTCTTGTTTTCCATCTACGCTGACTGTTTTCTTCTCTTTATTTGTATAATCCACCTGAATCTTCAGATGTCCGCTTTTTCCTTTCAAATCTGCCGGTTTGATTTCTTTTCCGTCCAGATAGTAAGTAAGCTTTACGGAAACCGGAAGATTCTGATCTGTTGTTCCCTGATAATAAATATCTTCACCGTCTGTATTCCATGTCAATGTATCTCCGGATGCTTTAAATGTTTCATCACCTTTTACATTCTTAATATCTTTCAGAGTACTTGCATCTGTCAGACTTCCTGATACACTGCCTGAATTCTTCAGCCAGTTAGATACTGTTACTTCATCAATTGTTCCTGTTGCGTCTGCATTTACATAAACTGTCTCTTCCTTATAAACTGCATCTGCGTCAGAACTTGTTCCTGCAGCAAAGACCGGCACAGCGCCCATCATTACTGACATTCCAACGGCAAGAGAAGTTGTGAGTCCACGTTTGATTTTTCTGTTTTTGTTCATGATTCTTACATCCTTTCTACTTTTTTCCACCGAGGAATCCGATGGACGTCTTACATATTACTTTGTCAAATATCATAAACATCGCCGGCAATATCAGGATTACAACAACCATACTGATAATCGCGCCTCGCGCAAGCAAAGTGCAAATAGAACCGATCATTTCAACCTGTGAGTAGCAGGCTACTCCAAATGTTGCCGCGAAGAAACTTAATCCGCTGCTGATAATTGACGGCATACTGGTTTTATGGGCAATACTGATCGCTTCCATCTTATCTCGTCCACGCTGACGCTCTTTCTGATAGCGGGTCGTCATTAGAATTGCATAATCTACAGTTGCTCCCAACTGAATTGCTCCAATTACTATACTTGCAACAAATGGAAGGCTTGTTCCCTGATAAAACGGGATTGCCATATTAACCATAATTGCAAATTCAATAACTGCCACCAATATGATTGGCAGTGATATTGATTTGAAGATAATCATAATAATGATAAATATCGCTGCAATTGAAAGTGCATTTACATTTACCAGATCCACATTGGTTACATCCTCCAAGTCTTTCATCAAAGGAGCTTCTCCAATTACCATCGCATTTTTATCATAAGATTTTACAATCTTATCGATCGATGCAATCTGTGTATTGACTTTCTCTGTTGCTGATTCATATTCCGAGCATACAAATGCAAGCTCGTAATCATCGCTTTGCAGCATTTCTTTGATATCATTTGGTATCATAGAATCCGGCACTGCCGGTCCAATCAGCGAATTCATACTGATCGTCCACTTGACACCCTTCACAGAATCAATCTCATCGAACATTTTCGACTTCTGTTTTGCATCCATACTTCTATCTAACATAACCATATGAATATTACTCATATCGAAGTCTTTCTTAAGTTCTGCATTCGCCACATTACTGTCCAGTGTGGATGGGAGTGAATCTGCAATGTCGTAGTAAATCTTTGTGTGATTATTTCCATAAATAGCTGGGAATAAAAGTACCAGGAAAACAACGATCCATACTTTATAGTGCTTTGTAATAAAAGCTGATGGCTTATCCATGTTGCTGAGCAACAGTTTATGTTTTGTCTTCTCAATTGGTTTATCAAATACAAGAACCAAAGAAGGTAAAACTGTTACGCAACAGATCACACCGATCAATACGCCTTTTGCCATAACGATACCAAGATCTCGGCCAAGTGCAAATGTCATAACACACAACGCTACGAATCCGGCTACTGTCGTAACAGAGCTTCCTGCCACAGACTTAAATGTATTGGAAATCGCATGTCCCATGGCACGTTCTTTCTCTCCCGGAAAACGCTTCTTGTTTTCCTCGTAGCTGTTCAAGAGGAAAATGGAATAATCCATTGTCACACCTAGCTGCAATACCGCAGTCAATGCCTTTGTGATATACGAAGTCTCTCCAAGGAAAATGTTGCTTCCAAGATTGTAGAGAATCGCAAGCCCAATACTGATCAGAAATAAAATCGGTACTACGAAAGATCCGCTTGTCAGTTCAAGTACGACCAGACTTAAAAGTGCTGCAATCACCACATAAACCGGAAGTTCTTTAAGTGCCAGATTCTTAATATCTGTAACAACTCCTGTCATACCGCTGATAAAGCACTGATCATTCGCCAGCTTTCTCATCTGTCCGACAGCATCCATAGCTTCATCAGAAGATGTTGTATTATCAAACAATACAAGCATCATCGTGGCATCGCCTTTGAAAAACGCCTCCTTTAAATCATTTGGGATCATCTCCACCGGAAGACTGATATCAGCTACATCGTCATACCAGAGTACATCTTTTACATGCGGTACTTCACTGAACTGATCTTCAAGCTTCTGAACATCCTTCATGTCCATGTTCTCTACCACAACCATGGAGAACGCGCCCATTCCATACTCATCCACCAGAATATCCTGACCCTTTACTGTCTCCAGATGCTCCGGCAGATAACTGAGCAAATCATAGTTTACACGTGTCTTTGCCATCCCGATGACCGACGGGATAATCAGAAGAAATCCGATGATCAACATCAGAACTCTGTGTTTGGCAATCCATTTGCCAACTTTAACCATTTGTATCATCTCCTATACTGTCTCACTACTCAAGTCTCTTATAGTATAGCTCGAAATGACCATTAGTCAATATTTTTTTGTTAAAAAATGAAAAATAGTCATTTTTATTGACTTTTGGGAATTTTGTGCCATACTAGTAAAAAGACAATAGGAATTTTTCACAGAATGTATTTTTATGAAAACCTCTTATTGGCAAAGTTTGTATTATATATTACACTCACTAAAGACACACAAAGGAGGTCATTGAGATTATGGGAAAAGTAGATGATAATAAAAAGCTGAAAATGAATACACTGCTCCAGACTGCATTTGACCTGTTCACCGGAAAAGGCTTTGCCAAAACAACTGTATCCGACATCGTGAATCAGGCCGGTCTGGCAAAGGGGACATTCTATCTTTATTTCAAAGACAAGTATGATTTAAGAGATAAATTGATCGCATACAAAGCCTGTCAGCTTTTTGATGATGCACACAAGCAGCTTGAAGAAACTGAGATTAATTCTTTAGAAGAAGAGATTCTTTTTTTAACAGATTATATTATTGACCGTTTCCAGAAACAGCAGTCCTTGTTAAAATTTTTGTCAAAGAATCTCTCCTGGGGAGTTTTCCAGGATGCTGTCGGAACAGGTTCTGTAGTGTCCAGGCAATTTTATGATCACTACAGAAATTCACTTGTAAAATATAACGTAAACTGTGAGAATCCGGATCTCTTACTTTTTACACTAATTGAATTGATCAGTTCAACAAGTTACAACTGTATCCTTCATGAGAAACCTGTTTCTATGGAAGAGTACAAACCTTATCTTCATAAATCACTCAAGAAGGTCTATGAAGTGTTTGTAAGCGTTCAGGGTTAAGTTTATTTTATTTAATTTATTTTTCTTTTAATGTTTGAACATAATTTTGACACATTTTCTGTCTATACTAAAACTCAGATAGTTGATAAACAACTATCTCCCCCCTCATAAAGTAATGGCATCCCGGTGTGCCGGGATGTCGACTTTACTCTCATTCCTTTAGATAATAAAAAGAAGACCCGATTGCCGATCTGCTGAAACAGTGAGGTGCTCGGGTCTTACTTTTTGTGTTTTCATATGATGTCGTACAGGATTCCTTTATATATAACACCACCTATATTCTGGCAGCATCTAAGTTATCACTGCAACGCGAAAGCCCGCTAACCTTTCGGCTAACGGGCTTCGTTGTGTTTATAGTTATCTAAAGGAATGAGAGTAAAGTGTTGACACTTTCCTGTGTCACAACTTTATGAGGGGGGAAGATAATTGATTTTCTCTTATCAACTATCTTGATATTAGTATATCCGGAAAATGTGTCAAAAGTATGAGTGCTTTCTTAAAGAATACGAAAAAATATAAACAGATTATGAAAAAATATAAACTAATAATTTATTTTTCTACGTTCTTCCATCCACTCGAGAAGATCTTCATATACCTGCTCCCGATCTGTCTCGTTAAGCAGTTCATGACGATCACCGGCATACAGTCTTAGACTGATGTCCTGGATTCCGGCCGCTTTGTATTTCTCATAAACCTTCCTTACGCCTTTTCCGAATCCTCCAACCGGATCTTCGGCACCGGCTGCGAAAAGGATTGGAAGCTGCTTCGGAATCATATAGATACTTTCTTTTTTCTCCATTATAAGCATCCCGGTAAACATGCTATAATACGCGTTCACTGTAAAGACAAAGGAGCACAGTGGATCTGAAATATATTTTTCCAGATGTTCTTCATCACTGGTTACCCAGTCCGCGCGTGTCTTTGGATTCTTGAATTTCCTATTATAGGCACCGACTGCCATTCTATCCACCAGTTTACTTTTATAATGCCAGCCACGGAACATCGCCAGTGTCCTACACAATCTTCTTCCAAACTGAAGTGTCGCTCTCTGCTGATCTGCTACAACTCCGATAAACATTGCTCCCGCCAGCCCATTTCCATACATCTGTACATACTGGCGCAAAAGACTTGAGCCCATGCTATGTCCTAACATAAAGTAAGGTACATCCGGATATTTCTTCATCGTCCGCTGACGAAGTGTATGCATATCTCCGATCACGCATGCATTTCCATATTTTTCGTTAAAAAATCCATACTCCGACTTGCTCTGCACAGATTTTCCATGTCCTAAATGATCGTTTCCAACGACATAATATCCATGACTACACATGAATTCTGCAAATTCATCGTATCTCTTAATATATTCCACCATTCCATGGCTTAACTGCAGGACAGCTTTCACTTCTCCTTCCGGTTTCCACTCAATCGTGTGGATCTCCGTATTGCCATCCTTTGAAGGGAAATAAAACTCATCTCTCATCGTTCATTCACTACCTGTCATCTAATTTGATATAATCACGATATGGTGCAAGCGGCTTATAAGCCGGACGTATGATCTTATCTACATTCTTCAACTCTTCCAGTCTGTGTGCACTCCATCCAACGATACGTGCTGCCGCAAAAATTGGAGTATATAATGCCGGTGGAAGATCAAGCATGCTATAAACAAGTCCACTGTAGAAATCTACGTTCGCATTAACACCTTTATACATCTTACGTCTCTCGCTAATGATCTCCGGTGCCATCTTCTCTACTTTCTCATACAGTACATATTCTGCCTCGTGGCCCTTTTCATATGCAAGCTGCTTTACAAACTTCTTGAAGATCTCCGCTCTTGGGTCGGATACAGAATAAATCGCATGTCCCATTCCATAGATCAGACCTCTCTTATCAAACGCTCTCTTCTCCAGCAGTGCCTCAAGGTAAGCTCTGATCTGATCATCATCCTGCCAGTCTGTCAGCTGCGTCTTCATATCTTCAAACATCTGTGTTACTTTTACGTTCGCACCACCATGTTTTGGTCCTTTCAAGGACGCCATAGCTGCTGCAATTGTAGAATAAGTATCTGTTCCTGAAGATGTAACAACATGCGTTGTAAATGTTGAGTTGTTACCACCGCCGTGATCCATATGAAGAACAAGAGCCATATCAAGGATCTTCGCCTCAAGTTCTGTATACTGACGATCTTCTCTGAGCATCATCAGAATATTCTCTGCCATAGACAGTTCTTTCTTCGGTGCATAAATATACAGGTCTTCACCCATTTTATAATTGTAAGCAAGATAGCTGTAAACCATAAGCATTGGGAACTGGCTGATCAGGTTCAGACTCTGACGCAGTACATTCGGAATGCTTGTATCATCCGCTTTGTCATCGTAAGAATAAAGCTGAAGAATACTTCTTGTAATACTGTTCATCATATCACGGCTCGGAGCCTTCATGATCACGTCACGTACAAAATTCGGTGGAAGCATCCGGCGGTCAGCTATCATATCCTTAAAATTCTCAAGTTCCTTCTGATTCGGAAGTTCCCCGAAAAGAAGCAGATATGCAATCTCCTCAAATCCAAAATGTTTCGCCTCAAGGAATCCGCTTACAAGATCTTTAATATTGTAACCTCTGTAATAAAGATTACCTGCACACGGTACGGATACACCGTCTACAATCTTTGTTGCACACACATCGGATATATTTGTCAATCCGGCAAGTACACCTTTACCGTTCAGATCTCGAAGTCCTCTTTTCACCTCGTATTTGGTATAGAGTTCTTTGTCAATTGCATTGTTCGTTTCACATTTCAGAGCAAGTTCTTCAATCTCCGGAGTGATGTCAAAAAATATGCTGTTAATATCTTTGGCCATGGGCTCTTCCTCCTTCTCTTGTTTCTTCTAATGTCTTTTATCTTTTAATTATACTAGATATCCGTCTAGTAAACAATTAACTGAATATTAAATCTTTATGAATCAAAAAGTGAAGAAGAATAAAGTTGCTGTCCACTACATTTTTGTAAACAGCAACTTTGTAAATTCCTTTAATATTATTTTATCTGCAATCATAAAGAAAATCTGCCAGCTTTGCAAATTCTTCCAGCGTAAGGGCTTCCCCTCGAATAGATGCTCCTCTTCCGAGTGTTTCAATCGCTGCCTCGATTTCTTCCTTCGTGTAGTCAAGTTCTGCCGAATTCTTCAGTCCATTTGCCAAAGTCTTTCTTCTCTGGTTAAAGGAGGCACGGATAATACGGAACATAAGCTTTTCATCCTTTACCTTCACAGGTGGTTCTTCATAACGTTCCAGACGGATTACCGCAGATCCAACCTTCGGACGAGGCATAAAGCAGTTCGGTGGTACATTTGCCACAATATATGGTTTCGCATAATATTGCACAGCCAGAGACAGTGCACCATAGTCCTTCGTTCCCGGTCCCACCTGCATACGGTCTGCAACTTCTTTCTGAACCATAACTGTAATACTCTTGATCGGAACATGATTCTCAAAAAGTCCCATAATGATCGGCGTTGTAATGTAATATGGCAGGTTGGCCACAACCTTGATCGGTTTTCCTCCATTTTCCTCTTCTGCAAGCTTTGCAATATCTACTTTCAGAACGTCATTGTTAATAACACGGGCATTGTCATAATCTGAAAGCGTATCTTCCAGAATCGGAATCAGTGCCTTGTCAATCTCAACTGCAACAACTTTTCTCGCTGCACATGCCAGATACTGTGTCATCGTTCCGATTCCCGGTCCGATTTCCAATACAAAATCATCTTTTGTAATCTCTGCTGCCGCAATAATTTTGTCCAGTACATGTGTATCGATCAGAAAGTTCTGACCGAACTTTTTCTGGAATACGAAATTATATTTCTGTAATACTTCTATCGTATTCTGTGGATTTCCAAGTGTTGGTTCTTTCATCTCATCTCTCCATTTCTTATAATTGATATAAATTCCTTGCATTCTTCTCTGTCTGTTCGATCACCTGCTCCGCAGAAATGCCTTTTAACTCTGCAATCGCTTCTACAACATATGGCAGGTACAAGGATGAATTTCTCTTTCCTCTGAATGGTGTCGGTGCCAGATACGGGCAGTCTGTCTCAAGAACAATTGACTCCAGTGGAATTTCTTCTACAATCTCTTTTAACTTCTTTGAGTTCTTGAATGTCACAACACCGCCGACTCCGATGTAATATCCCATCTTTACATATTCTCGCGCCATCTCAAGGCTGTAAGAATAACAGTGTATCACACCTTTGAGTCCTTTTCCATGTTCTTTCATAATTTCCATCGTATCAGCTGCCGCCTCACGGCTATGGATCATCACAGGTTTGTTCATCTCTCGCGCAAGATCCAGCTGTCTGATGAACCAATGTTTCTGCAGATCATGCCCTTCTTTATCCCAATAATAATCAAGTCCGATCTCGCCAACCGCAACGATCTTTTCTTTCTTTAATAATTCTCTCATTCGAGCGAAATTCTCTTCATTCAGTGCACCGACTTCGTCCGGATGTACACCTACTGATCCATATATAAATGAATATTTCTCTGCGAGTTCTACTATCTTATCCCAGGACTCTACTGTCGCCGCTGCATCCACAATTGTTCCAATGCCGCCTGCTGCCATACTGCTTAGTAGCTCATCTCTGTCTGTGTCAAACTGCTCATCATCATAATGCGCATGTGTATCAAATATCATTTTATTTACCGCCTGTTTTCAATATTTCTAATCTTGTGCTTTATTTTACCACAAATAATTCTTTCCGTCTTCATATAATACATCCATCGCCCCAATGTCCAAGGTTCTCAAGTTCCACGCAACTAACTAAATCAGACATTTCATAAGCAGATTTTTTTCATTCTTATACCTTAACGTGCTACATTTTATTTCGTTTTAATACTAGCATGTGAAAATTTAATTAGCAAGATAAAAACAGCGAGATACAGGTCATTTCCCATATCTCGCCGCTTTTCTTTCATTTTATCATATTTAATGATTGACTAATGATTTCTATAGTAATTGATCAGACATCCGTCAAGAATGATCTCACGCTCTGCGTCTGTCAGATCTCCCAGCTTAAGGTTCAGTTCTTTGAGTTCATCACCTACAACATAAGCTTTGATCACATCCGCTTTCTCTTCTACTGCTTTTCTCACATTAGGAACAAAGATGTAATCTCCGTTCTTGAAGGAAAGTGCTTCATGATCTTCTTCTGTCAGGAATGGGAGCATTCCCCAGTTGATCAGGTTAGAACGGTAACGCTTTGTTGCATACTCTGTTGCGATGTTTGCCCATCCGCCAAGTACTTTCTGACAGGAAGCTGCCTGCTCACGAGCAGATCCGTCTCCTGGTTTTACTGCGAAGATTGTACTTCCGACACCAAGGTTACCCTTGCCAACTTCCGGATATGTCTCGTGAATCTTATCCATCACCGGTTTCAGTTCTGCAAGTGCATCTACCGGACATTCATCTGCTTCAATTGCTTTCTGAGCTTTCTGTACTTCTTTCGCCCGTCCGACGTATGCAGGGTCTTTTCTTGAAAGAGCGAACTCTGCAAGTCCCAGTGGATTAGAACGGTAAGAAGATGTCTCTCCGGACGGAATCAGCTCATCTGTTGTTGTAACAGGATCATGGATCTCAGATACAACCTTCACAAGCAGGTTCTGTGGAAGTGCTGACATTGCCGGCCAGTCCTTAATGTTTGGTCCAAATTTAATCTCAACGCTTGGATCAGCAACGCCCTTGCTGTCAAATACACGGTTTGCATAAATATTCTTATCAAAGTGATATTTCTGTCCTTTGTACTCTACATCCATTGCTGTTGCCGGTGTTAAGAATCCCTTGTTTGCTGCTGTTGCTGCGATAGAACGAGCATCCATCAGTGCTACAGAAGAGATCTGTCCGTTCTGCAGCTTACTTCCTTCACGGTTTGGGAAGTTTCTTGTTGTATGACGGATAGAGAATGCGTTATTTGCCGGAGTATCTCCTGCTCCAAAGCACGGTCCACAGAATGCTGTCTTCACAACAGTTCCTGCTTCCATAAGATCTGCAATTGCACCATTCTTAACAAGTTCCATATAAATCGGTGTACTTGCCGGGTAAACGCTGAATGTAAATTCATCTGCTCCAATGTTCTTTCCTTTGATGATATCTGCAGCTGCACAAATATTTTCAAATCCACCACCTGCACATCCTGCGATGATTCCCTGCTCTACATAGAACTTACCGTTTCTGATCTTATCCTGCAGAGAGTAATCAACTGCACCGTCAAGACTTACAAGTGCTTTCTGCTCTACATCATGAAGGATGTCTGCCAGATTTGCGTTCAGTTCATCAATTGTATAAACATTGCTTGGATGGAACGGCATTGCGATCATTGGCTTGATCTCGCTTAAGTTTACATAAACCATACCGTCATAATATGTAACCGCTCCAGGATTCAGTTCTTTGTAATCTTCACTTCTTCCGTGAATATCATAGAACTCCTGAATCTTCTCATCTGTTTTCCAGATAGAAGACAGACAAGTTGTCTCTGTTGTCATAACGTCGATTCCGATACGGAAATCTGCACTAAGCTTGCTGACTCCAGGTCCAACAAACTCCATAACCTTGTTATTCACATAGCCGTTCTTGAATGTAGCTCCGATGATTGCAAGAGCAACGTCCTGCGGTCCTACACCTTTCATCGGCTCTCCGTCTAAGTAAATTCCGATCACGCCCGGCATCTTAATATCATAAGTCTTGTTCAGAAGCTGTTTCACAAGCTCCGGTCCACCTTCACCCATAGCCATCGTTCCGAGTGCTCCGTAACGTGTATGGCTGTCAGATCCAAGGATCATCTTTCCTCCGCCTGCAAGCATCTCACGGGCAAACTGATGGATAACTGCCTGATGCGGTGGTACATACATACCGCCGTACTTCTTCGCACAAGTTAGTCCAAACATATGATCATCTTCATTGATTGTTCCACCAACTGCACAAAGACTGTTATGACAATTTGTAAGTACATACGGCATCGGGAACTTCTCAAGTCCTGACGCACGTGCTGTCTGGATAATTCCAACAAATGTGATATCATGGGATGTCAGCTTATCAAAACGGATCTGCAGACGCTCCATGTTCTCGGATGTATTGTGTGCCTTTAAAATACCATATGCCATTGTGTTCTGAGCGGCTTCTTCCTTCGTCAGCGGAACCTGCACATTTCCTGTGTCTTCTACTATCTCTGTTCCATTGAGAAGATATACGCCATTCTCGTACAATTTAATCATGTAAAGACCTCCTTCAATCTGATCTATAGTTTTGAAATAACTGCTACCATATTAACATATTTGAGTGTTTCGGTAAATCTAAATTTTCACAATTCAGCATTGTAACTCAATAAAGTGCAATTTCTACTGATTTTTTAGATAGATAGCGGAAATCTCATCTCAATAATAAACTCATTTTTCTCTGTCTTCGCGCTGATTTCTCCATTCATACGTTTCACAAGTTCCTTTGCAATAGATAATCCCAATCCGGTAGATGTTTTGCTCCTTGCCACATCCGCTTTATAAAATCTGTCAAAGACATGTTCTATATCGATCTGCTCCGAATGTATCACCTGATTGCTGATTCGCAATACTGCATGCTCCTGCTTACGCTCTAACACAATACTTATCTTCTTTTCTCCATGATCCAGGCCATTTTTAATTACATTCTGAATAACACGGTGGAGTCCTTGTTTATTTCCGGCTATGGATAGCAGTTCTTCTGTAATCTGAATATCCGGCTGGATTCCCCTTCTTACCCAGTCATCATAATAGGAAAACACCGTTTCTTTCAGAATCCGGTTGATACAGCAAGGCGTCAGTTCCAGACTATAGGATTCATTTTTTAACTTTGTGAACATGAAAAGTTCTTCCAGCATTTCATTCAGACTGTGTATTCTTTCATGAATAATATTCAGATAACGTCTCTGGTCTTCGACATTTTCGCATTCTTCCATAAGCTGAAAATATCCGTCCAAAGATGTCAGCGGTGTCCGGATATCATGGGAAAGGTTCGTATAAGTATCCGCAATCAAAGCTTCTTTCTCCTGATAACGCTGCTTCTCTTTTCTTTGTAATTCCAGAAGTTCATTCAATCTGTCTGAAAGCGTTCCGATTCCACCCAAATCAAACTCGCGTTGAATCAACATGTTACTGTCATGTTTCATCAAGAACGCCAATTGGCGGCAGATGTCCTTCACCTGCCGCTGATATTTCCACATAATAATAAATTGTAAAATGATAATTCCTGCTAATATTCCAATTACGATATACATCCGCTAAATATCCCTCTTTTGAAAAACAGCACTGCTTGCAGCTATCATTATGACAGCAAACACAATCGCCACGCCGAATGCTGCCAGACACTCATTTCCACTTGGATTCATAGAAAGCAGTGATAATTTCCCGGTTATCGTATACTTATAAATCTGGAAATTCTGGAGTCCCATTTTCCGAACAGCACTGTTTATTAATCCGTATACGATACTCATTATATTCATTGTAAGACAAATCGCGATGACCATGCTGATCACATTATTTTTCAGAATAATTGCAATCGCCATGCAGATCAACACGAGTGCATAATGAAGGGCCAGCTCCGTCAGGAAATAAGACAGAACAGCTTTTGAACTTCCCCACGTCAATTCTTTGAATACTATATAGTTCGCAGCTCCCTGGAGCAAGAATGCTCCTGCCATTGTCAGCATCGTAAAGACCGCCAATGCAATGGATTTGGAAAAAATCAGTGCTCCTCTTTTTTGAACCTGACCGCCAATATTTTTAATATAACCGCTTCCGATATCCGCTGTTGAAAACATCACCGCAAAAATCACCAGAAACAACGCATAAAATTTCCCCTGAGAATTTGCAAAGAAAATGTCATACACCGTAACCTTTTCTCCCGGTTCTGTCGGCAGTGTCACCATCATTCCCACATTAATATTCTCTGCAGTCGGTTCCGCAAACTGCTCCTGCCGCACGGTATCTTCTTTACTTAATGAATCATAATCTATTTTACACATAAATGTTGTAAACAGTACTGACACAGCCAGCACGATCCATACTACATACATACTTTTGGTGCGAAACATCCGGTACAAATCCATTTTTATCATATTAAGCATGGCTGGCACCTCCTGTCAGATTCAGGAAATACGTTTCCAGTTCTTCACTCGTTATAGAAAGCCCTTTTACCGGAATTCCTGCCTTTGCAAGCTCCATATTCAACGCTGCGCTTTCATTCAGACGTTCAAAAATGTGAATATGTTCTTTGTCTGTTACCTGATAATTCGTAAATCCCATAGCATCCAGCACCGGAATTGCCAGCTTCGGATCAGTCAGTGTTAATTCCATCCGCTCACTGCATCTTCGCATTAATTCTTCTCTCGTAAGCTCCTGCAATAAACTTCCATTGTGAATGATTCCATAATCGGTAGCAATCTTCGATAATTCCTCCAGTATATGACTGGAAATGCAAATCGTCATATTCCTCTCTTTCTGAAGTCTCTGAATCGTGTCACGGACCTCAGCAATTCCCTGTGGATCCAACCCATTGATTGGTTCATCAAGGATTAACAGATCCGGTTCTCCAACCAACGCAAGACCAATTCCCAGACGCTGTTTCATTCCAAGAGAAAAGTGTTTTGTCTTTTTCCGTCCCACATGCTCCAGACCTACTGTTTTCAATATCTCATCAATGTAACCTGCTTTCTTTATCCCAAACAGCTTGCATTTGATATTCAGATTTTCATATGCGGTCATATTTCCATATAATCCCGGTGCTTCAATCAGACATCCCACTCGGGAGCGGACTTTCTGTAAATCCTTTCCCTTGTATCCGAAGATCTCAATCTCTCCACTCGTTGGCCTGGAAAGTCCACTGATCATCTTCAGGCAAGTCGTCTTCCCGGCTCCATTTCGTCCGATAAATCCATAGATAGCGCCCTTTTTAATATGCATGCTGACACTGTCCACAGCTTTATGATGTCCATACCGCTTCGTCAGTCCTCGTGTTTCCAATAACATCTCACTCAAATTTTTCATCTCCTTTTTCTTATCTGCATTTATCATAAAAGATGAATCCTAATCAAACGCAAATAAATAGTAAAAAAAGAGTAAAGATTACGCATGAAGACGATAACCGATTCCCCATACTGTCTCAATGTATTCCTCCGAAGTCACTTGTTTGATCTTCTTGCGGATGTTGCTGATATGTACGTCCAATGTCTTCGTCTCACCAATATAAGGTTCGTCCCAGGCATATTCGAAAATATCCTCTTTACTGAAAACCTGTTTTGGATTCCTGAGCAGTAATTCTAAAATCGCAAACTCCTGTTTTGTGATCTTCGGAAGTATCTTTCCAGCAATTTCAACCTGAAATGTATCTCTGTTTAATACCATATCTTTAAATGAAAGCGTATGCTGTTCCTCTGCTTCCTTTTCTTCTTTATGACGGAGTTGTACCTGAACTCTTGCCAGCACTTCCCTGATTTCAAATGGTTTCGTTATATAATCATCCGCTCCGCTCGTTAAAACCTCTACCTTTTCATCCAGGCTGTCTTTTGCAGTCAACACAATAACCGGAAGATTTCCCTTTTTCCGTATTTCCTCCAGAACTGCCTCACCTGGAATTCCGGGCAGCATCAGATCCAGCAGCACGAGTGCATAACCGTGCTCCTGCATATTTAAAAGCAGCTTTGCTTCGGTCCCGGAAAATGCCTGCTCACAAGAATAGCCTTCTTTGGATAATGCCTCCTGAAGCAAGTTATTAATATTTGTATCGTCTTCTACAATCAGTATTTTCTGCATGATATTGCTCCTTTATCTTCCTCAATACTCGGCCATGATTTTCTGAGTGCTGCATAAGAAATCAAGAAGTTTGCAAGCCATCCGGCCGGTACTGCAAGCCAGACAAATGCAATTCCGAACCGCGGTGCAAAAATCAAAGCGACAGACAAACGAATCGCAAGATTTACCATATTCGCAATGAGAAACGGACGCATGATTCCAAGTCCACGAAGAACTCCATCGGTTGCCATCTTGATACCCATAAAGATGAAAAAATATCCAAGCCATCTCATATAATCACCGGATACCTGATACGCTAAAGCTGTTCCATCTTTTCCAAGGAATAAGGAAGAAATCTGATTGTGCAGTGATTCAATAACCAGAAAAGCAAGGACTGCAAAACCTAGATCTAACACCAGTGCCGCATGATAGCCTTTTTTGAGCCGTTCGATTTTCTTTGCACCAAGATTTTGGGATATATACGGCGAAATCGCATTGCCGATGGATACAAAAATCAGTGAAAAAACATTTTCCACTCGCATCGTTGCCGAATAACCTGCGAGTGCCTGTGTACCAAATGGATTTACAACTGCCTGTACGATCATCATACCAATCGACACTGTAGACTGCTGAAGAACTGACGGTATGGCAATTTGAAGCATCGAATATAACTCCTGTCCGTCAAACCATTCAAACTGACATTTATATCGCCTCATTCTATAAAGGAAAATCAGAAATGAAAAGACTGCGGAAATCCCCTGTGCAATAAGCGTTGCCAGAGCCGCACCAAACACGCCGAGACCAAGTCCGGCTACCATCCAAAGATCCATAAAAATATTTAACACAGATGAAAAAATCAGAAGAACCAATGGAATTCTGGATTCACCGATGGAAGTAAACATCGTTGAAAGGATATTATACATAAACAGAAATGGGAATCCCACAAAATAAACCCGCAGATACAGTACTGCTTCATCCAGTATATCAGGAGGTGTTTGTAATAAACTCATCATTGAATGTGAAAAGCAAAAACCAAAGATTCCAAGTAGTATGCTCAGGACTAAAAAGCTGATCAGCGATGTCGACACAATTGTTTTCATTTTACCATAATCTCTGGCTCCAAAATAACGGCTTACGAGTACACCTGCGCCTACACCGGCGCCCAGAGCTACACAAATGAAAACATTCGTAAGTGCAGCACAGGCACCGACAGCCGCAAGTGCCGAAGAACCAACAAACTGACCGACAATGATCGAATCAGCCATATTATATATCTGCTGAAAAAAACTGCCTAAGATCATAGGCATTGCAAAAACAGTTAACGCTTTCAGGGGCGCATCTGTAATTAGATATTCATCTTTTGACATGATTATACTTCTCCTCAATCAAAATCTCTGGTAATATTTGTAAGCCATTTCTTTCTGAAATAGTGAATAAATACCACGGGCATTTTCTCGAACTCATCTAAAGTCATTACAAAGTAAACCCAGACAGGCGGTAATTTAAAAACATATGCTGCAAGGAAAGTAGCCGGAACTGCAACAAGCCACATAAATATGGAATCTACGATCATTCCAAATCTGGAATCACCGCCGCCTCTGAAACACCCACATATAAGGCAGGTATTAATTCCTTCTCCCACAAGACGCCAGGTTGTCATAATTATAAAAATGCTAAGATAAGAAAGGGCAGTCTCGGTCAATTTATCCCGATAGAAGTCCAGTATCAGAGGACGAATCGCCAGAATAATAACGCATCCGATCAGGCTTACAGCAAGTGTTATCCTAAGCATCCGTTTCCCGTATTCTCCGGCTGTATCAATTTGATCTTTCCCTAACTCCTGGCTGATAATGATAGTCGTAGCATTTGCAAAACCGCGGCAGGCAATAGCACCAATATTTACCACCATAACAGCAACCGCATTTGCGGCAACCATGTCATCTCCGATATGCCCAAGAATTGCTGCAAATGCTGAAGTGGCAAAACTCCAGACAACATCATTTACCACGGCTGGAGTGGCAATTTTCATAAAGTCATGAAACAAAATACCTGATTTCGCAAAGAAATATTTTATCCGGAATCTGACATCTGAACTGTTTAATGAATAGATGAGACAAATTAATACCTCTGTAATTCTGGCAATCACAGTACCAAGTGCAACACCTGTAACGCCAAGCTTTGGAAATCCAAACAGACCAAAGATAAATGTGGCATTACAAAGTACATTGACACAAAGAGAAACAATGTACGTAATAGAAGGCAGCATTATTTTTCCAATACTTCGAAGAGCGCTCATAAAAACCTGCGAGAACCCCATAAACATAAATGAAAATGAAATCACCTTCAAATACTCACTTCCGGCAGCAATCGTATCCGGACTATTTGTGAAAATCTTCATAACCGTAACCGGCATAGTAAAGGAAATAACGAAAAATATAAGCGAGACGATCAGTGAAATCCGTTCCGCAAGACCGAGAATCCTTTCTACTGTCTTTTTATCCCCTTTTCCCCAGTACTGGGCACACAGAACCGAAGTTCCTGTAGCCATACCGTAATATAAGCAGAACAGAATAAACGTATACTGGTTCGCAAGTGATGAAGCTGACATCGCCGTCTGGCTTACGTATCCAAGCATTACCGTATCGGCAATGTTTACCAATGTTCCAATCAAATTTTGAATCATGATCGGAAAGGCTAATTTTGATGCGTATTTTAAGAAATCTTTTTTATTTAGCATACAACTGTTCTTCCTTAATTCTATAAATGTTTAATCTACAGTACTGTTTTTGCAGCATCATCAGCCTTCCTCTTCTCCGTAATGTTTACTCAAAGAGAAGCCTCTTCCTCGTACCTCTGTAACTCTGCTGATGATCATAAATGCCTCCGGGTCAATCTGTCTGATCAATTTCTCAACTTGTGGAAGTTCTCGATTAGACACAATACTCAATACAATCTGCTTTTGTTCTTGTTTGTAACCGCCTTCCCCATACAGCATCGTCACGCCTCTGTCTACCTGCGCAAGAATTGCCTGACGTACTTCTTCCACCTGTTTGCTGATAATCTTCACTTCCGTCTTGGTATTTCCCATCACTAACACTTTGTCCAGCACTGTCGTGTAGATCATTACCAGTAAAATTCCGTATAAAACGCGTTCCGGAGGATTATATAGAATCTGCGGTAACAGAATCAATATATCAAATACATTCAGACTCACTGACACCGGAATTCGAAAATACTTATTCAAAATCAACGGTGGAATATCCATACCTCCGGTAGAAGCTCCTGTTCGAATTACAATACCAAGTCCAATCCCGATTCCAAGTCCGGCAAAAATCGTATTCAGCATTGAATTATCCGTAATCACCAGATCACCAAAAATATGATTGGCCGCTTCCAATGCAATTGGATATGTGAAAGAACTGAGAATTGTCGTCAGTGCAAATTTCTTACCAAGAAAAATCACTCCAACTATCAGCATCACAATATTAAATGCTAAGACAAATCCAGAAATTGATGCTCCCGTAAAATGCTTCACTACCAGACCAATACCGGTTGTTCCTCCTGTCATCAGATTCCCCGGTAAAAGAAAAAGTTTGATTACAAAAGCATAGAAAACATTTCCAAAAATGACCTTTGCAACGGTACTTGCCCGCTTTAAATATGCCTTATCCATAAATTCCTCCCATTAGCCATATGATTTTAATTATCCCCAAAAACGTCCGTTAGAGAATCTTCCCTAACAGACGTTTTTCAAAGTATTTCCTAATACAGTGATATTATACTGAGAAATGCGGTCAGTTTCAATAGGATTTTTCAAGGCACAACATATTTAAGATAATACTTTTTTGTATATTTGCGCACTAATAGAAAAGCCCGCAGAACCGAAGTCCTGCGGGCATATTTCATTTTAAGTATCGATATTAAATCTATCTAGATATTAATTACTCGATGATTGAAGCAACTGTACCTGATCCTACTGTACGTCCACCTTCACGGATAGCGAAACGAAGACCTTCCTCCATAGCTACTGGATGGATCAGTTCAACTGTCATCTCTACGTTATCTCCAGGCATACACATCTCGATTCCTTCTGGGAGCTCGCAAACACCTGTTACGTCTGTTGTTCTGAAGTAGAACTGTGGACGGTAGTTGTTGAAGAATGGAGTATGACGTCCACCCTCGTCTTTTGTCAGTACGTAAACCTGGCATGTGAATTTCTTATGGCAGCTTACTGTACCTGGTTTGATAAGAACCTGTCCTCTTTCGATTTCTGTTCTCTGAATACCACGAAGAAGTGCTCCGATGTTATCTCCAGCCTGAGCCTCATCAAGAAGCTTACGGAACATCTCGATTCCTGTTACAACAGTCTTCTTAACGTCCTCGTGGATACCGATGATTTCAACTTCGTCAGATACGTGAAGTGTTCCACGCTCTACTCTACCAGTTGCAACTGTTCCACGTCCTGTGATAGAGAATACGTCCTCTACTGGCATAAGGAATGGCTTGTCTGTAGCACGCTCTGGTGTTGGGATCCATGTATCAACAGCGTCCATGAGTTCCATGATCTTGTCTCCCCACTCTCCGTCTGGATCTTCAAGAGCCTTAAGAGCTGATCCCTGGATGATCGGTGTGTCATCTCCTGGGAAGTCATACTCGTTAAGTACTTCACGGATCTCCATCTCTACGAGTTCAAGAAGCTCTTCGTCGTCTACCATATCACATTTGTTCATGAATACAACGATATATGGTACGTTAACCTGACGGGACAGAAGAATATGCTCTTTAGTCTGAGCCATAACTCCGTCTGTTGCAGCTACAACAAGGATAGCTCCGTCCATCTGAGCTGCTCCTGTGATCATGTTCTTAACGTAGTCAGCATGTCCTGGGCAGTCAACGTGTGCGTAGTGACGGTTAGCTGTCTCATACTCAACGTGTGCTGTAGAGATTGTGATTCCACGCTCTCTTTCTTCTGGAGCCTTATCGATGTTCTCGAAATCTACAGATGCGTTACCTTCTACTCTGTGAGAAAGTACTTTTGTGATAGCAGCTGTAAGAGTTGTTTTACCATGGTCAACGTGTCCGATAGTACCGATATTACAATGCGGTTTTGTTCTTTCAAATTTAGCCTTTGCCATTTTGAATATCCTCCTTAAAAATATAACCCTCAATGGGGCAACCTTGTTTTGGTTTTCTATTTTAAACCTGGCTAAGTTTGATTATATTTCAAACTTAGCCGATTTTCAAGCCTTTTATGATATTTTAGGCATTTTTGTTGGATAATACTTTCTCCTGTACAGACTTCGGTACTGGCTCGTATTTCTCAAAGAACATTGAGTAGTTACCACGTCCCTGTGTTCTGGAACGAAGATCTGTAGAGTATCCAAACATTTCTGACAGAGGAACGTACGCACGTACGATCTTTCCGCCACCGAGATCATCCATACCTTCAATACGTCCACGACGTGAATTCAGGTCTCCGATGATATCTCCCATATATTCTTCAGGCATTGTAACCTCTACCTTCATGATAGGCTCAAGAAGTACAGGTGCGCCCTGTTTCATAGCATCCTTGAATGCAAGGGAACCAGCGATGTGGAATGCCATCTCACTGGAATCGACTTCATGGTAAGATCCGTCGTATACGTTAGCGTAAACACCAACTACAGGGAATCCTCCAAGGATACCAGACTTCATAGCTTCCTCAATACCTTCACCTACTGCCGGGATGTATTCCTTCGGAATAGCTCCTCCAACTACAGTAGACTCGAACTTGTATGTCTCCTCACCGTTGACATCCATTGGCTCGAATTTAACTTTACAGTGTCCGTACTGTCCACGTCCACCAGACTGTTTTGCATACTTGCTGTCGATATCAACTGCTTTTGTGATGGACTCTTTGTAAGCAACCTGAGGTGCACCTACGTTAGCCTCTACCTTGAACTCACGAAGAAGTCTGTCAACGATGATTTCAAGATGAAGCTCACCCATACCAGCGATGATTGTCTGTCCAGTTTCTTTATCTGTATGAGCACGGAATGTCGGGTCTTCTTCTGCAAGTTTTGCAAGAGACTCTCCAAGTTTTCCCTGTGAAGCCTTTGTCTTAGGCTCGATAGCGAGCTCGATAACTGGCTCTGGGAATTCCATAGACTCAAGAATTACTGGATGCTGATCGTCACAGATTGTATCTCCTGTTGTAGAGAACTTGAATCCGATTGCTGCAGCAATATCTCCTGAATATACTTTATCCAGCTCTTCACGCTTGTTGGCATGCATCTGAAGGATACGTCCAACACGCTCTTTTTTATTTTTAGTAGCATTCAGTACATAAGAACCGGAGTTCATAACACCTGAATACACACGGAAGTAAGCAAGCTTACCTACGAATGGATCTGTCATGATCTTAAATACGAGAGCAGAGAACGGCTCTTCATCAGAAGAGTGTCTTACTACTTCGTTTCCGTCTTCATCAACACCCTCGATTGCCGGAATGTCTGTTGGAGCCGGCATAAACTCGATGATTGCATCAAGGAGTTTCTGAACACCTTTGTTTCTGTATGCAGTACCGCAGCATACCGGAACAGCTGTACACTCACATGTAGCTTTTCTCAGAACTGCTTTCATTGCATCGATAGAAGGTTCTTCACCCTCAAGGTATTCCATCATAAGGTCATCGTCCAGCTCACAGATTTTCTCTACGAGTTCTGTGTGATAAAGCTCAGCTTCATCCTGCATCTCTTCCGGAATATCTGTTACAGTGATGTCTTCACCCTTCTCATCATTGTAGATGTAGGCCTGCATCTCGAACAGATCGATGATTCCTTTGAATTCGTCTTCTTTTCCGATTGGAAGCTGAAGACAAATAGCGTTCTTTCCAAGTCTTGTCTTGATCTGATCTACAGCGTTGTAGAAATCAGCACCAAGGATGTCCATCTTATTGATGAATGCCATACGTGGTACGTTGTATGTGTCTGCCTGACGCCATACGTTTTCTGACTGCGGCTCAACACCACCCTTAGCACAGAATACGCCGACAGCTCCATCAAGTACACGGAGTGAACGCTCAACCTCTACAGTGAAGTCAACGTGTCCCGGAGTATCAATGA
>UMLB01049711.1_pt1 | contig 26252 bp, 17 predicted proteins | sample 1966481 | NCBI WGS metagenome assembly UMLB01 (sample SAMEA4836192, study PRJEB28245) | human gut metagenome | biome: gut microbiome; material: fecal sample | place: Denmark | collected 2008 | reverse complement strand
GTTGAGTTACCTGTGATAGATATATCAACATTCTCCTTCCACATGATTGCAACACCTTCTGTTACATCGTTAGCGCCGTAGCAGTTAACCTTAGAACGAAGACCATCTGAATATGCTGTTCTAGAGATTTCCTTTACTTCGCCTGTTGAATAATCCATCTCTGTCTCAACGAATGTGAATCCGTTAATTCTTGAGATAATCTTAGCAGCATCCTTACCAAGACCGTTAAGGATAACTCTAAGAGGTTTCTGTCTAACCTTGTTAGCCTTCTCTGCAATACCGATAGCACCTTCAGCAGCAGCAAATGATTCATGACCTGCAAGGAATGCAAAACATTCTGTCTCTTCTTCAAGTAACATCTTTCCTAAGTTACCATGTCCAAGACCAACCTTTCTCTGGTCAGCAACTGAACCTGGAATACAGAATGCCTGAAGACCTTCACCGATAGCTGCAGCAGCTTCTGAAGCCTTTCTTGCACCCTTCTTGATAGCAATTGCTGCACCTACTGTGTAAGCCCAGCATGCATTTTCAAAACAAATTGGCTGGATACCCTTAACCATAGCATATACATCTAATCCGGCATCCTTAGTAATCTTTTCAGCTTCTTCAATACTAGCTATACCATAGCTGTTAAGAACTGAAGTAATCTTATCTATTCTTCTCTCATATGATTCAAATAAAGCCATTCTAATTGTCCTCCTTACTTAACTTCTTCATCTGTTCTTGGGTCAATAATCTTAACAGCATCTGCAACTCTTCCGTACTGTCCGCAAGCCTTCTCATATGCTGTTGTAGGGTCATCACCCTTCTTAATGAAGTCTGTCATCTTACCAAGGCTGACAAACTTGTAACCGATAATCTGGTTGTCCTTATCAAGGGCGATACCTGTTACATAACCTTCAGCCATCTCAAGGTAACGAGGACCTTTCTTTAATGTACCATACATAGTACCAACCTGAGAACGAAGTCCCTTACCAAGATCTTCAAGACCGGCACCAACTGCAAGTCCACCCTCAGAGAATGCGCTCTGAGTTCTTCCGTAAACGATCTGTAAGAATAACTCTCTCATAGCTGTGTTAATTGCATCACAGACAAGGTCAGTGTTAAGAGCTTCCATAACTGTAAGTCCTGGTAAAATCTCTGCTGCCATAGCTGCTGAATGTGTCATACCTGAACATCCGATAGTCTCAACTAAAGCTTCCTGAATGATACCTTCCTTAACATTAAGAGTAAGCTTACATGCACCCTGCTGAGGAGCACACCAGCCTACACCATGTGTAAAACCTGAAATATCTTCAACCTTCTTATTCTGTACCCATTTACCTTCTGTTGGCACTGGAGCTGCTCCATGATGAACGCCCTGTGCTACTGGACACATATTCTCTACTTCCTGTGTGTAAATCATCTTATTACTCCTTTCGTAATTCATAGTGTTTACTATAAATGAAACGACGGCCAGAAGCCGTCGTCCAAGCCTTGACTATTTTCTCACAAACTTTTGCATTAGTCAATGTGAGACACAACATTTTTACATTAATAAAACAAAAATTTCACATAATTATCTCTTAGTTACTACTTCGCCCTGCTTCTTATATATAGAACCTGCCGGAATAAAGCCTCTTACGCTTGAAAGCGGATAAATATTGCTCTCTCTTCCAACAATTGTTCCAGGATTAAGTACGCTGCCACAGCCAACCTCAACATTATCTCCAAGAAAAGCACCAATCTTTTTGATACCTGTATCAATATTGCAGTCAGGTCCTTTAATAGTAATAAGCTTCTTGTCAGACTTAACATTAGAAGTTATAGAGCCCGCTCCCATATGAGCCTTGAATCCAAGAATTGAATCTCCAACATAATTATAATGCGGAACCTGTACCTTATTAAAAAGAATTACATTCTTAAGCTCAGTTGAATTACCAACAACAGCGCCTTCACCTACAATAGCTTTTCCACGGATAAATGCACAGTGTCTTACCTCGGCATCTTTACCGATAATTGCAGGTCCTGCAATATAAGCTGATGGAAATACATTTGCAGTTCTGTGAACCCATATATTCTCCCCACGCTTCTCATATTCATCTTCTGGCAGTGCATTGCCAAGTTCTACAATAAAATCACCAATCTTCGCAAGTACTTCCCATGGATATGTACAGTCTTCAAATACCTTTGCTGCAATAGTCTCATTAAGGTCATACAGATTACTTATCTTTAATGCATCATTATTCATATCAAATATCCTCTTTATATCAATTATTCAACAGTAACAGATTTTGCAAGGTTTCTTGGCTTATCTACATCGTTACCCTTAAGAACTGCTGTATAGTAGGCAATAAGCTGTAATGGGACTGCCGCAACCATAGGCATAAGAAGCTGGTCGGCCTGTGGAAGCTTAATAACAATATCTGCCACTCCATCCTCAATATCAAGCTCTGGTTCTGCAATAAGCACTACAAATGCTCCTCTTGACTTAACTTCCTTAATATTACTTATAGTCTTTTCCTCAAGATTCTTCTGTGTTGCTATTGCAATTACAGGCATCTGTTCTGTAATAAGCGAGATAGTTCCATGCTTAAGCTCTCCTGCTGCATATGATTCAGAATGAATATAAGATATCTCCTTTAACTTAAGAGAGCCTTCCATACTGAGTGCATAATCAAGACCTCGTCCTATATAAAGAAGACTGTCTGCATTAATAAGCTTAGAAGCTGCAAACTGACACTTACTCTCAAGTGCAATGGCTTCTTCAATAACCTCAGGTATTTCTTCAAGCATCTTAGTGTATCTGCTGCATTCTGCCTCATCCATCTTACCATTAGCATAAGCCAATTCAAATGCAATTAAATACATAATTGATATCTGAACCATATATGCCTTTGTTGAAGCAACTGAAATCTCAGGACCCGCATGTGTATATACAACCATATCTGCTTCTCTTGCAATTGATGAACCCTTAACATTAACAATTGCCATAGTATCAGCACCTGCCTGTTTTGCAAGTTCAAGTGCAGCCTTAGTATCAGCAGTCTCACCTGACTGTGATATAACAATCATAAGATCATCTTCACTGATAAGAGGATCTCTGTATCTGAATTCTGATGCAATATCAACAGTTACAGATACTCTTGCCATCTTTTCTATTATATATTTTCCTACCATTCCGGCATGCATTGCTGTACCACAGGCAACAATATATATGTTCTTATAACTCTTTAACTTGTCAGGATTGAATCCTTCTGCACTGAAATCAGGCATATCGTCCATGATTCTTGGCATGATTGTTCTCTTTACAGAATCTGGCTGCTCATGGATTTCCTTAAGCATAAAATGAGCATAACCGCCCTTTTCTGCAGCATCAACATCCCAGTCAGCAGTATTTAATTCCTTATGTATCTCATTGCCATGAACATCATATATCTTAACTGAATCCTTCTTAATAACTGCAATCTCATTCTGGTCAAGAAGATAATAATCTCTTGTGTAATGAATAATAGCCGGTACATCAGATGCTATGAAATTCTCATGTTCTCCAACACCAACAATAAGAGGACTGTCCTTTCTTACTGCAAATATTTCATCAGGGAAATCCCTGAACATAATTCCAAGTGCGTATGAACCCTTAATCTCTGATAACACCTTTGCAATAGTCTTCATCGGATCGCCATCATAGTAGTAGTCAAGCAGCTTTGCTGCAACTTCAGTATCTGTTTCACTTGCAAAGCTATATCCCTCTCCGATAAGAAAATCCTTAAGCTTCTTGTAGTTCTCAATAATACCATTATGTACAATAGTAACTCTCTTATTACCATGTGGATGTGAATTGATATCTGATGGTTCTCCATGTGTAGCCCATCTTGTATGGCCAATTCCAACATGTCCTTGTGGTTTTCCCTCTTCATCCATCTTCTCAACAAGGTTGGCAAGTCTTCCCTTGCACTTCTTAACCTTAATATTACCATGATCAAATACCGCAATACCTGCTGAGTCATATCCTCTGTATTCAAGCTTAGATAATGCATCTACAAGTACATCTGCGCTTTCTCTGTCTCCTACATATCCTGCAATTCCGCACATATGTTTAATTCCTTTCACCTATTTACTTATAATTTTTAGCAGTCTCATTAAAAAGTCCCACAAGCCCCGCCTGATTCCTTAATGCCATAACAGCCCTTGTTCTTCTTGAAACAAAACCATCAAGCTTTTCCATATACTCATCTGCTGTAATATTCCCCTCTGCTACACCTGTAAGTCCTTTTTCCCAGCTTGCCGTAAGCTCCGGATTAAGCAGATGCCTGATAGAATTGTCTACAACATCATATATTATCTCGCCTAAAAATGTAGGCGTAATAATCTGTGTCTTAGAATTAATAGAAATATACTTAATAGTATTAAGTTTTTTAAGAATCTCTGCTCTTGTAGCACTTGTTCCTATTCCACTACCCTTAATCTGGGCACGCAGCTCCTCATCTTCAATAAGCTGTCCTGCATTCTCCATTGCAAGAATAATAGAACCTGAATTATATCTCTTAGGAGGTGATGTTTCACCTTCTTTGATATTAAACCCATTAAATGTGATTGTAGAACCTTTTCTGTATTTTTTCAATACCTCAAATAAAGCTGCATCACATTTGTTATCTTCCTTATTATCGACGCTATCATCATCCTTTACTTTTGCATCATTTCTCGCCTTTGCAAATGAGTTCTTAGCTACGCTAAGATACCCTTCATCTACAAGCACTTTAAATGAAGCATACAGCTTTTCATTCTTTACATCACTGGTAATACTTACCTTCTGATAAATAGCCGGTGGATAGAATATACTTAAAAATCTTCTTACAATTATCTCATAGGTTCTCGCAGCTGTAACTGACAAGTTCTTTAAATTATTAAACCCCTGTCCTGTCGGAATAATCGCATAATGGTCTGTTATTGCTTTATCATTGCAGTATCGTGTCTTTTCAATTCCCTTCTGCATATTATTCTGTAATATATGCTCTGCTATCTCCTTCACAGGAGTAAAATTCCTAAGTCCGCCTATATTCTTATGTATTTCCTTACTTACCGCTGTTGATAACACTCTCGCATCAGTTCTTGGATAAGTAACCAGTTTCTTTTCATACAGCTCCTGAATAATATTAAGGGTCTCATCAGGGCTTATCTTAAACAGCTTGCTGCATTCGTTCTGAATCTCGGCAAGATTGTACAGAAGCGGTGGATTCTTGGTTTCTTTCTTTCTCTCAATAGAATCAACTACTCCCTGTGCCGGCAGTGGATCAGATAAGAACTTAACCAGTTCCTCAGCTTTTTCCCTGTCCTTAAAACCATTATCCTTATATAAATATGGCGTACCGGCATACATACTCTTATCACTTACACGCCATTCTGCATCAAATGTTGAATTTTCAGCCTGTGCCTGTCCAATAACTCTGTAGAACGGTGTCTTTACAAAGCTTCTTATCTCCCGTTCTCTTCTTACTACCATTCCAAGAACACATGTCATAACCCTTCCGACAGATACAACTGCCCTGTCAAGGTGCAGGTAATTAGCAATATTGCGTCCATATTTCAATGTAAGAACTCTTGAGAAATTAATTCCCATAAGATAATCTTCCTTCGCACGAAGATACGCTGAATCACTCAGATTATCATATTCAGATATATCTTTAGCTGTATTAATTCCTTTAAGAATCTCTTCCTCTGTCTGCGAATCAATCCACACACGGCGCTCTTTCTTTCCCTTAACGCCTGCCTCCTGCCTCACAAGCCTGTATATATATTCTCCCTCTCGTCCTGAATCGGTACACACATATATATATTCAACATCATCCCTTGTAAGAATATCTTTAACTATATTAAACTGTTTCGCAACTGCAGGTATAACCTCATACTTGAATTCCTTTGGTATGAATGGCAATGTGTCAAAGCTCCATCTTTTCAGATTAGGATCATATGCATCCGGGTAGCTCATAGTTACCAGATGTCCTACACACCATGTCACAATATGGTCTCCACCCTCAAGATATCCGTCTTTTCTTGTGAAGTTCACATGCAGTGCCTTGGCAAACTCCTGCGCCACGCTTGGTTTTTCCGCGATATATACGGATTTTCCCATTATATCCCTCATTTCTGTGTCTATTACACAATTATTATTCTCCTGAAGCATCAAGAGTTCCCATATAAGCTGGTATATATTCTTTTATAAAAAAATCTGCTTCCGGAATATTCATATCAACAATAGCCTGATATATTGTCTTTTCCGCATCAGCAAAATCCATATTACCAGACTTCTTTTCCTCAAGACATTTGATATAAGCTGACATCTTATCAGCCGCCTTTACATATTTCCAGAGTTCTTCTTCCTCTTCTGTCTCTGATAACACACCCTTATAATGTGCTCTTATATCAGATGACAGACCTGAGAGCATCTGCTCCTCTGCAACATGCTCTACTTCCTTATAAGCATTTCTTATAACCGGATTGTAATACTTTACAGGAGTCGGAAGATCACCCGTAATTATCTCTGTAACATCATGATACATTCCAAGAATTGCAAGCCTTTCAGCATTAATATTCCCACCATATATCTCATTGTTGATAATTCCCAATGCATGTGCTATGAATGCCACTTCAAGACTATGCTCGCACAGATTCTCATGGCGTGTATTCTGCATAAGTCCCCATCTGTTAATATATTTCATTCTCGACAGCATTGCATAAAAATAATTTTCCTTCAATGTAAATGTCCCCTCTTTACTCTTTAAGTCGTTTCATAATTTTATATCATAATAGGTTTTTAAGCAAGTAAAAAGAGATGCCATCTCTGACATCTCTTTTCTGGTATGTGTATTAGAATTTAATTATTCTGCATCCTTAGGAGTGATATAACCCTGTGCCTTAAGAAGCTCTGCAATAAGAACAGCTCCACCTGCAGCACCTCTTAATGTGTTGTGTGAAAGACCAACAAACTTATAATCAAACACACTGTCTTCTCTTAAACGGCCAAGTGAAACACCCATTCCGTTCTCATAATTTACATCAAGCTTAACCTGTGGACGGTCATCTTCTTCAAGATACTGGATGAACTGCTTTGGAGCACTTGGAAGATTAAGTTCTTGTGGAACTCCCTTGAAGCTTCTCCACTTTTCAATAATCTGTTCCTTAGTTGGCTTCTTCTCAAAGTTAACAAATACAGCTGCTGTATGTCCATCAAGAACTGGAACTCTGATACACTGACATGTGATAACCGGATCACTTGCAGGAACAATCTTTCCATCCTCAATCTTACCCCATAATCTTAAAGGCTCTTTCTCAGACTTTTCTTCCTCGCCACCAATATAAGGGATGATATTCTCAACCATCTCTGGCCACTGTTCAAATGTTTTACCAGCACCTGAGATTGCCTGATATGTTGTTGCAACAACAAGCTTTGGTCCGAATTCCTTTAATGCATTAAGAGCAGGTGTGTAGCTCTGGATTGAACAGTTAGGCTTAACACAGATAAATCCTCTCTTAGTACCAAGTCTTTCTCTCTGATATTTAATAACTTCAAGATGCTCTGGGTTGATTTCTGGAACAACCATAGGAACATCTGGTGTCCAACGATTAGCACTGTTATTAGAAACAACTGGAACTTCTGCCTTAGCATATCTTTCCTCTATAGCCTTAATCTGGTCCTTAGGCATATTAACTGCACAGAATACGAAATCTACCTTAGAAACAATTTCATCAAAATCCTTATCCATATCATATACAGTCATCTTCTTAACGAACTCTGGCATTGGTGTCTGCATCTTCCAGCGTCCTTCAACAGCATCTTCATAAAGCTTTCCTGCTGAACGTCCTGAAGCTGCTACTAAAACAACCTCAAACCAAGGATGATTCTCAAGTAATGTTATAAATCTCTGTCCTACCATACCTGTACCGCCAAGGATACCAACTCTTAACTTATCGCTCATTTTTAACTCCTTCAATATGTAAAATCTAAAAGACACTTCCCTCTGTTCTGTCTTTCTGTGACGGACATTTGTTTTTGTGTCTAAGAAAATATATCACAGCCTATAGGATAATGCAAGCCATTTTTAAATATTTTAAGATTTTTCTTAATAAAAATATATTTTTAATGTAAAAATGAAAAAGCCCCGGCAGTTAACCGGAAGCTTTTTCTGGAAATATTAGGAGAAGTAAATTCTTATAAACTTATTTATCGAATGTCTTCTTTCTCTTTAATTCAACACATGCAATTCCTGCTGTTAATGTCATTGCAGCAATATACCATACCATATGGTATGAATCACCTGTCTTAACACCATTATTATCTGATACCACTGGCTCTGTAGCTGGCTGCTCTGCCGGTGTCTCTGGTTTAACAGGCTGCTCTGGTGCTGGTTCTGCTGGTGTTGGATTCTCTGGTTCACCTGGTGCTGGATTCTCTGGTTCGCCCGGTGTTGGATTCTCTGGTCCACCTGGTGTTGGATTTTCTGGTTCGCCTGCAGATGTAATCTCCTTACCATCAACAACAAGCTTAACATCTGAAAATGTCACATCAGCACTTCTTGCAACATACATTCCAACATATACATATTCTGAATCTACAGAAGTTAATTTAAAATCAAAACCACCTGTAATAGTTTCTTCATTACCAAATGTACATGCATAACCATCTGTATTACTTTCGATTTTAAGGTTATATGTTTCACCAGCCTTAATCTCATTAGTACATGTTCCGCCCTGTGTAAGAGCGCCACTCTTTCTTGCAAAACAGTTCCATACAGAACCTTTCTTAGTAAGTTTAAGTGGACCAGCTGCAACATAATCACCTAAAGTATTATTATTATTCTGATCAATATACATATCATCTCTTGCCATAAGACCGAATGATACCTGATCATTAGATGTAAAACTGTTTACAGTCGCCTTTGCTGTAATTGTAAAATTACTGTTTGCTGGAACTCTGTAATAATACATAGCAATTCCATCAGCAGTACCTGCTATCTTTCCTGCTCCATTAACAGCAATATTAATATTACCATTGTCAAGACTCTCAAGCTTAAATTTAGATGCTATCTTATCATTGCCGCCAACATTTCCAAATACAGTTCCCTTAAAGATTCCTGCATTAGCCCATAATTCGCTGTCTTTTAAATCATTTGAATATTCTGACTCTTTATAATCAGGATTAGACTTTAAAACATCACTCTTAGTTGGTGCTTTAGCATCAATAATATGCTCTGCAAGTCCTGCTACATTAAGTTCCTTAATTGTCTTAGTAACAAGATATGCATTATATGTTCCGCCCCAGATATTAGTATGCGTATTGTCTACACTTTCTGGCTTTGATGATGTCCATGCATGTAAATTAACTGTCTCGGCTGCTCCTAATGAATCATATAATTTCTTAGTAAGAGAAGTCATATCAACCACTGGAACATTAAGATCTTTTCCAAGATTAATGATTGCCTGTGGATAACTTCCTCCTTCAAACTCTCCTGAAGCAGCTGTAACATGAAGCTGGCTGTCAGACCAGTTGCCATCAGCAGTTCTTCTTACAATCGGTGTGCATAAAACAACAGTTGTTCCTGCTGCCTGTGCTGGCTTTATATAATTCTCATATAAAGAATAAGCAAATGAACCTGCTGTTTTATAATCTCCATTAGGGTTAGTATATCTTCCGCTCTCCGCTTTTTCATCATTGTGGCCGAAACCAACAAGAAGAAAATCTCCCTTTTTCATTCCAGCTATAAGCTCACCATACTCCTTATCCGCTGTATAGCTTGTTGAACTTCTTCCTGATAAAGCAATATTCTTTACCTCAAAAGTTCCATCCAGATACTTATCAATCTGTGTTCCCCATCCATATCTAGGATAATAATAATTGTCTGTGAAAGCACTGACTGTCGAATCTCCCACAATCCAGACAACAGGCTTTGATGAATCTGATTCCTCAGCTCCTGCAAATGTTCCAAATCCAAAGCTCATAACAAGCAAAAGGATTGCACTAAGCAGACAACTGATCAGCCTTCTATTTTTGTTTTTCATAACAAAGACCATTCCTTTCTTTTATTTGTTCAAATTGTAAACTATGAACCTATGTCAAGGTCAAGTCTTTGTGTATATTTTACCATAAAATGTTTTTGCAAAAAAATCCCCGCACTATGTGCGGGGAAATTCTCAAAATATTAATACGCTATACCATTAGATACTTCTACATAATAAATATTAACTCCACCAGATTCTGATACAATATAATATTCACCTGCCTCATCTAATCTGAATGATACTGACTTAAGTGAAGAACCAGGTATCTTAGCTGTACTTGTTACATCATTACCATTCTTATCAATAATCTTAATAAGTCTGCTTGTATCTGTATCTGAGCTTGTTGCATATATCTTTACCTTAGATTCACCTGCTGTCTTAAATGCAATAGCTCTTGCAGATTCGCTTCCTGCACCGCCAAGCTTGATTCTCTTTGTAAAGCTGATATTCTTGTAATCCTTATTGCTCTTATCAACCGTTACAGTCTTTTTGCTTGTTGCAACAATCTTAAGACCATCAACTACAGTTGAACTCTTAATCTTTCCTGTTGAAACATCATTAGCATTAAGAATTAATTTTTCACCCTTTGTTGATACTGAAGAAGCTTCTGTTGCTTTTGTTGTTGCCTCTGTCGCCTTAGTTGGAGCCTGCGTCTCCTTTGTTGCTGCCTCTGTCGCCTTAGTTGTTTCCTGAGCCTTTGTTGTCTCTTCTGGCTTAGTTACCTCAGATGATGAATTCTTTGAAGATACACTAATCATCTGATTAGCAACATTGAATCTTGCTCCCATTGAAGCATAGCTTCCTGTTGTCTCATAAAGGCTGTTCATGTTAATTGTTCCATCAGCATTTCTAAGCTGTTTATCTATATTTTTGCTCATATCAATTGCATTAACAGTGTTCTTAAACATTCCAGCTGTCTTAGCAGGGTCAGTTACAACAGTTCCCTTCTTATCTCCACTTACTAAAGAAGTAAACAAAGAACCTGAAAGATTATAATACTTACCTGAATTGTAATATATTGAATCAGCCATTTTACCAGTAAACTTATCTGAATCAATTGCACCAGCTGATACAAGTCCCTTAAATATTGCTGCACTTGATGTTCTGTAACATAAGAAGTTACCCTTCTTAGCATACTTTCCATTGCCCCATGCTGTAACATTTACAATTGTAAGACCTGTTGGGTTATTATTATCTGTAAATCCTGTTGCACCATTGTCAAATGACAGACAATTCATTACATTATGTGGAGTTCCAACACCTGAACCACCAAGCTTAAATCCATTCATATCTCCATTAGCATAATGAACACCATTAGATAATGTTCCGTTGTTAAATGCAACGCAATTTCTTATTGTAATTACACCTATAGGACCTGTTGCACTCTTTGCAAATAAATCCCATCCATCATCTGAGTTGCTGTATGATATGCATCCGTCAAATACATTACCTTCACCACATGTAAGCTTTGCAGCAAATCCATCTGCATTCTCACCTGTACCGCCCTGGTCAGGGAAATCACAGTTATCATGTGATGTACAGTTGATAATCAGGTTATTTGATGGCCATAAATCTTTAGTAGCAGCTGTTGTGTCATATCTTGAAATCTGGAGTCCTGAATCTCTGTTTGCTTCAAATACACATTTTTCAAAAATGTTGTTATTACCAGCAAGTAATACTCCGTTATCCCCAGCACCATAGAAATTAATTCCCTGGAAATACCAGTAATCTCCATCTACAACTACACCTCTGTTAGCTCCGTCAAGCTTCTGTGCTGAGAAATCAAACTTAGCTTCCTTGCCACTTTCAGCCTTTACAATAATATAAGAGCCTGATTTTCCATTCATGGCATTATTAATTACAATTGTATCAGAGAACTTATATGTTCCCTCTTTTACAATAATTACATCACCAGCCTTAGCTGAACTGATTGCATTAAGAATTTCATTTGAAGATGATACATACTTTGCATTCTTGAAATCTGCATCTTTCTTCTTACTGATATCTGTATACGCACCTGAATAAGAAAGGCTTGTCTTATCATATGATGTTGTTGCATCTGAACCCGTTGTTTCCTTTTCAGTTACCTTTGTTGCGCTTTCTGTTGATTTAGTTGTTGCCTGTGTTGCTTTTGTTGTTGTCTGTGTTTCCTTAGTTGTTGCCTGTGTAGCTTTTGTTGTACTCTCTGTTGCCTTAGTCTCTTCTGTTGTTGGATCTGGTGAAACAATCTTCGCATTAGTACCACCTACAGAAACAAGGTCTGTATTCTTGTAATTAGTAACTGTTGCCTTTAATTCCTTATCAATGGCATATACAGAATCATCTTTATCAGAGAATGTCCATGAAATCACTCCACCGCCAAGGCTTCCTGCTCCCTTTGCAGATGTTACTACTGAAGGTACATCTTCTGCATTATTAAGACTTCCTGATTTAACTCCGAGATCCTTAGTTGTATCAAAGTTATCATAAGATGTTGCACCTGCTACAGTCTTATATGAAGATGGAACTTTCTCATCTGCTGACTTTGCAAGGTATGCATCAAATGATGCCGCATTTGCAGAATCACCTGTTTCTGAAACAGCATTTGCATAGATAATCTTCTGTGCACCTACGATAACATTTCCATATGCTTTAATGATACCACCGTTCTCACCTGAGAATGTACCCTCACCAAGTGCATCTGTTCCCTGATTAGATGAAAGCATTGGATTCTTACAGTTTCTAAAATAGTTATTCTGTATGAATAATGAAGAACCCATTGTTGAACCAGCACCATACTTTGCATTGCCATCATAGTAGTTGTTATACATATGCACTGACATTGTTCTTACTCTTGCATGTCTTGAATCAGAATGATCAAACCAGTTATGATGATATGTAATATAGTTAGGACCAGACTCGCTCTTCATTCCACATAACGAGCACTTACCTGAGTCATAAAAATGTACATATGAAACTGTTATATACTGTGAATTACCTTTAATGTCAATTGAACCATCACCCTTTGCCTGGTCAGCATCCCCACCTGCTTTACCATAGTACAGATCAACATTGTGAATCCATACATTGCAGTTTGCTGTATCGAGAGAAATACCATCATCCATGAAATTAATAATTGAAAAATTTCTCATCTCAACATTTCCTGCATTTCTTAAGAGGAAACCGAATCCATTGATTGTTGCATCATCTCCGATACCCTCTATTGTCATATTAAGATTTGAATAAGCACTAGCTCCTTTAATCTGTACTCCCTCAGATGAACTTGAAAACTTATCCATTGCAGTATCTGTAACACATCCGATTACACGAACATCAAGTGCTCTTGTTTCTATCCCCTTGCTAGCACTCTTTGTATATGCATCAATTATTGTCTGAAGACCTGTATATTCCTTCTCTCCCTTTGCCTCTTTTACTGATGCCTTAATTGTCTTTGCATTATCGTTAGTAACATAAAGAACAATCGCATCTGCCTTAAGTGTTCCATTCTCATTGTAAGCACCTGAACCTGTTTTATATTTTGATTCAGATGAAAATGCAAATCCGGATCTGTCATAAGAACTTACATTGAGTGTCTTAGTAACCTGTGCTTTGTCAGTAACTTCCTTTCCGTTCTTTACAGGAACTACCTTAATAACATAGTCACCTGCCGCAAGTCCTACTGCATCAACCCTGTAGTAGTTCTTATACTTTCTGATAAGTTCATTATCGATTCTTGCATAAGAAGAATCTGACTGGCTGGCTTTCTTGATATATGCTGTATATCCTTCTGCCTGATTATCAATGGTCCACTGTGCATATGCTGACTCTAACCATCCTGCCGCACCATCAATAAATTTAACTGTTCCAACATCCGCCTTCGCTGTAAGAAGTGATGTAGGAATCACGATACTCACAATCATAACCAATGCAAGTACCCATGCCCATTTTCTACGGGCTGCTTTGCTAATAATAGCTTTCATGTTTTGTTTTTCCTCCTCAATACATTAATTTGTGCATTTTGCTTTAACCAGCAAGGGTTTATGTCGTTATATTAGCAACTTTTACTCAAAAAGTACATGTATGTTAAGTAGGAAATAGGTACCATTTTCATAATTTTTAAGTATTTCATATAAGAATATGACAAAAACATGTAAAACACCGTGGCACATTTGCTGTTAAGCTAATATGCCACGGTGCAGATTAAGCATCCGGATATTCCAATATATATCTCTCATAACCATTAATTATCTTAGTATTCTCATTATACTCATATTCCTGCTTAAACTTCATCTGGTAGGTCTTGTGGATATGACCATGGATGAAATACTTAGGCTTATATTTTTCCAACAGATAATTAAAGCCCTCAAAACCCTTATGCGGTTCGTCAGGTCCGTCACCTATTCCCGCTGCCGGTGAATGTGTAAGCAGTATATCAAAGCCTTTATTTTTCTTTATTGAAAACCACATTTTATTAATCCTGTGGTTCATTTCTTTCTGTGTATACTGGTTCTTTCCTTTCTTATAGCGTATAGAACCACCAAGTCCCATTATACGTACTCCCTTATACACATATATCTTATCCTCAATATTGATACATCCATCCGGTGGCTGTATCTCATAACAGTCATCATGATTGCCATGCACATAAAGAACAGGTACTTTTGAAAATGAAGCAAGAAACGACAGATACTGTGGCTTTAAATCCCCTGCTGAAAGTATAAGATCTATACCTTCCAATTTTTCCTTTTCGAAATAATCCCATAAGTACTTTGATTCAACATCCGCTAACACAAGTATTTTCATTAATAATTCCCCAGCCACCACTGCAGGCAGCATGCTTTCTATTCTTCTTCTTTGACAACACCCTGAAGTGCCATTTTTAATTTAGCATTATCTGTAAGTTCATCATACCGAGGCAGTCTGCCAACAACATTATCAAGCAGCCAGTCCATAGTAATTATATGTTCCGGATCAATAAGCTTTCCTTCTTCAACCCTTATATTACCCTGCTGATCTTTTAATTCACCCTCAAACACTCTGAACCTTGCTTCCTTAAGTTCTTTCTCAAAGAGCTTTACAAGTCTCTTAGTTGCTGATGGCAGACTCTCTGAATATATAAGATCGACAACTCCTGCCGACATTCCCCACCAGTAATTAAGTGCTTTTACATTATCGCCGTCCTCATCCTTACTCCATGAACCACTCATAATGCTCTGTATAAGCTTTTCATAAAAAACTCCCCAGTGCCATACAGGCATAGCCAGGTGCTTATCCGAATCACTCGCTTTATACAACCCGAACTTTCTCTTACTCTTGCCCGGAGTAATCATATCCTGATTAGAAATAATGCTTATATTCTTCTTAGCAAGATTTTCCTCTGAATCATTATCCTTAATACTGTTCCATTCAAGGTAAACCTTGGCTCTTGGATTAACAAACTTTACTCCCAATGCAAATGCATTAATATTCGCACATGCCCCATAAACCGGATTATCAGCTATATAACCAACATTATCGTCATCAGCCATTGAACCTGCAATAATCCCTGTTATAAACTTTGCTTCAAACATTCTTGCATAATATGACCTGATATATTTATGTGAAATGTTAAGAGAACAATCAAGAATCTTTACTGACGGATGTGCTATTGCAGCTTTAAGTCCAGCCATATTCATCGCCGAAGATGTCACGAATATAAGATCACATCCTTTCTCTATAAGTCTGTTGATTGCCGCCTCATCATTCTGCTCCGGTATCACATTCTCCTCAACGTATGTCTCTATCTGGTCACCAAATGTATCATCAATATACTGTCTTCCAAGCTCATGTGCATAACACCACTCTGAATCCTGCGGTGTTTTTTCATACACAAATCCGACCTTAAGTTTCTTAACTCCTCCACCCATTGGAAGCAGATAGCTTAATATATTCTTCTTAGGTGCTGCTGCCGGTGTCATCTTAAGTTCCACTTCGCTGTTGTCATCAAGAAGCTCGAATTCAGCCCATGTCTTGGCAACATTCTTTGCCATCTCAGACTTAGTCATCTTCTTAACAGCATCATATCCGTGAATATGAATGAAGCGTAAAAATGAATCTCCTGTTGGGAAATCAAACTTATCCCCTCCTCTTGATTCATAAGCAAGCCTGAAATTAAGATAGCACGAAACAAGGTCTTTCTTATCATCCTCATCCATTGGTTCTCCTGGTGTAATTCCAACCAGCTCCATAAGAGTTGTAAAACTGCCCTCTTTACTGAAATATATATCGTTTAACTTGGTAGATTTATAAAAATCCATGAATTCATAATATATCTTAACATCAGGATCATCACTGTATTTAGGTATCTTTCTTATAACCTGTGCACTTACTGTCACTGCCTTAAAATATTTAAGTACACTGACTCTTTTATTACCTTCAAGCACATAGAACTTATTCATGTACTCATATACTTTAATATCGTCTCTTATTCCTTCATTCACCTGACTGTCGCTAAGCGAAGCCCACTTTGCTGAAAATTCTGTTCCCCAGTCAAGTATAGGCATGAAGTTGTCTGCAAATGCAGTAGTTCTACCTGCTGTACATGTTCCAACCACAAGTCTTAACGGAATCTGGTCACTTCCAAGACTAACTTCTCTGTCAATACTGTTTTCATCAATAATATCCTCCAAAACCGGAAGATATGGGTACGTACCCTTATTTACACACGCATGATATTCTTTTTTACCAATCTTTACTGCACTAAGATAATCCTGTACTGACATATCTTCTACCTTTCCTTTCTGTCTGCATTCTACCGTTTAATGTTCCTGTATGTAACATTTGCAGACCGCCATATCTTATTTATTTCTACTTACATATATAAAACTATCACATTTTCACCAAAAAATACACCTTAAAATTGACTTTTGTTAATTATGCTAGTATCTTATTCGATAGGCTTGAAATTTTTCTATATTTCGGGTCTGAATAAAATGCATGCAGATACGCATTTAAAGAAATGGAGTATACATATGAATATTGAATTTTCTAAGAGAGCTGACCGCTTTGGCAGCAACATTTTTAATATACTTAATCAGAAAAAGAATGACAGACTTGCACAGGGAAAGCCGGTATATAACTTTACTGTAGGAACTCCTGATTTCAAGCCTGATGAATCTGTTATGAAGGTTGTTTCAGAGGCAGCACTTGACCCTGAGAATTACAAGTACTCACTTGGTGATACTGATGAATTGCTTGACGCTGTATGCAAATGGTACAAACGCCGTTACAACACCGTTATCACACCTGATGAAGTCGCCTCTGTATTCGGAACCCAGGAAGGCATGGCTCATATTGCCCTTGCTTTGTGCAACCCTGGTGATTTATGCTTAGTTCCTAATCCAGGATATCCTATATTCGAGATTGGACCATTCCTGTGTGACGCACAGATTGCTTATTACAATCTTCTCCCAGAGAATGATTATCTTATAGATTTTGATTCTATCGATGAAGATACTGCAAAAAAAGCCAAAATGATGGTTGTATCTTATCCACTGAATCCTGTATGTGCTACTGCACCTGATGAATTCTACGATAAACTCATCGCATTTGCCAAGAAATATAACATCATTATTATTCACGACAACGCATATTCTGAGATTATATATGACGGACAGATTGGTGGCTCTTTCTTAAGCCACGAAGGTGCTATGGAAGTCGGAGTTGAATTCAACTCTCTTTCTAAGACTTATAATCTTACTGGTCTGCGCCTTTCATTTCTTATCGGAAACCGTGAAATCGTAAGCAAATTCAAAACTGTCCGCTCACAATTTGACTATGGAACAAGTTTTATATATCAGAAAGCTGCTGTTGCTGCACTTAACGGTCCGCAAGGATATGTCGCTGACAACCGTGCTGAATATGAGTTAAGAAGAAATGCTCTCGTTGCCGGAATTAAGAAGCTTGGACTTAAACCTGCTGATGTTAAAGGCACAATGTTTGTATGGGCTGCCATTCCTGACGGCTATACCAGTTCAGCTGATTATGTTATGGAACTTCTTAATAAGACTGGCGTTTTATGTACACCTGGAAGCAGCTTCGGAAGCCTTGGAGAAGGTCATGTAAGATTTGCCCTTGTACTTCCCCATGAAGAAATTGAGAATATTTTTTCTAATCTGTAATTCACTAAAAAACATAATATACGTACAAAACCCCGTATCCTGCAAAACAGAATACGGGGTTTATATGTATCTTTGCTATTAACAATCACTGGTGATTAGCCACGAATCTTCTTAACAAGAGCAACAGCCTCTGCTGTCATATCCTTAATCTTGTCAAATTCTCCTGCCTTAATCATATCACCCTTAACCATCCATGAACCACCACAGCAGAAGATCTTATCGCATGATAAGAATTCCTCAAGGTTAGCTGTGTTGATACCACCTGTAGGCATGATTCTTACATTAGTGTAAGCTGCGCACATAGCCTTGATCATCTTAATTCCACCTGCAGCTGTAGCTGGGAAGAATTTAACTCTTGTAAGGCCTCTCTTAACAGCCTGTGCAAGCTCTGAAGGTGTAACGATACCTGGCATAACAGGAATGTTCTTAGAAATACAGTAATCAACGATTTCTGGATCAAATCCTGGGCTTACGATAACTGAAGCACCAGCTGCTACAGCTCTGTCAACCTGCTCTGTTGTAAGTACTGTACCTGCTGCAAGTACCATATCTGGATATGCTTCATGCATAAGACGGATAGATTCCTCAGCTGCTGCTGTACGGAATGTAACCTCTGCACAAGGAAGACCACCATCAACTAAAGCCTTAGCTAATGGAAGTGCATCTTTAGCATCATTCAATACTACTACTGGAATTACTCCAAGTTCTTCAAATTTGTCTGCAATATTGCTCATAATTATATAGACTCCTTTCATATTTCCCCAATCTCTGGGATAATTTTGTCCGCAAATATTCTATCACACTCTCATCGCCATTACAAGCATTATAAATGTTGTTATTCCCTCAGCAACAGCATACGCAAGCCATACTCCTGTCATTCCAAAAAATGCCGACATTACAAAAACTGCACCTAAAATCAGCACAAATCCTCTTGCCACAGAAACAACTGCCGCTTTAAACGCATCCTCTGTTGCACTGAATGCACCGCCACCTACAATGTTAATTCCCGCAAAGAATATTCCAATAAAATATAACTTAACACCTTCTGTTGCGTAAAGCCTTAACATTTCTGAACCTTCACTGTTAAACACTGCGACAAACTGTCCTGCAAATATAAACAATATACTATACATAACCGCTGCAAGTACAAATGCTGTTGTATATCCCATTCGTTTTAACTGTGTACATCCATCCTTGTCTCCCCTGCCGAAACAACTGCTTATAAGTGGCTGACTTCCCTGTGCAACACCATTAAATACCGCAGTTGTGACAATTGCAATATTAGCCACAACTCCGTATGCAGCTACTCCTACATTACCAGCCAGCTTAAGTATTACGAAATTAAAAGCAAGTGTAATGACCGCTGACGACATCTCTCCTACAAATGCCGATACGCCAAGCTGGCTTCCTGCCACAAGTTTTCTTACTGAAGGCTTACACACAACAAGCTTGACACTGCTTTTCTTAGAGAAGAAATGTATGCTGCATATTCCCATACCGATAATCGGCGACAAAGCTGTTGCCAGTGCTGCACCTTCCATTCCCAGATTCATCGGGAACATGAGAATATAGTCAAACACTATATTAAACAGGCTGCTAAAAAGTGTTGCACTCATAGCAATTCCCGGGGCTCCGTCATTTCTTACAAATGCATTAGTCACATAGTTGCACATAAACATAGGTGCAAAACACATAAATATCTTAGTGTAATTATTTCCAACTGCTACAATATGTTCATCAGCTCCTAGAACACGCATGATATCTGCCGAAAAGAATATTCCGGCAAAAACGAATAGCATGCTTGACAATATACACCATATTAATGCATTCCAGAAATAATCATCTGCATCTGCATCTTTTTTAATCTTACTAATTGCATACCTTATAGCTGAACCAACACCAATCATCTCACCAATTGAGAATATTATACTATATAATGGCATAACAAGATTTAATGCTGTAAGTCCGTCTGCTCCCTTTGCTATAGATATAAAATACGAGTCAGCAAGAACGTAGCATGAAAACCCTATCATTCCGAGAATATTCTGCGATACATATTTAGAAAAATTCTTTCTGTTTTCCTCCTTGCTCATCGAAATCTCCTTAATTAAATAATATATGTTACAAAAACGGCTCCCGTTGGGAGCCGCATTTTACACACTATCATATCTCTTAACGCAAAGCAATTACATGCCCATAATTTTTTACTTAGTTCCGAAGATTCGGTCTCCGGCATCCCCAAGTCCTGGGCAGATATAAGCATCTGCGTTAAGCTCTCTGTCAAGATGTCCAATGTATATCTGAACATCTGGATGTGCCTTATGAAGCTTTTCAACTCCCTCTGGGGCAGCTATGATACACATGAACTTAATCTGCTTTCCGCCAACCTTCTTTATCTGGTCAATTGCATCAACTGCCGAACCACCTGTTGCAAGCATCGGATCTGTTACAACAATAGTTCTTTCCTCAATTGGATGTGGAAGCTTGCAGTAATATGGTACCGGCTCATGTGTCTCTTCATTACGATACATTCCAATATGTCCAACCTTAGCAGTTGGTACAAGTGAAAGTACACCAGGAACCATGCCAAGGCCTGCCCTTAAGATAGGAACAATTGCAAGCTTACGTCCTGAAATCATAGGTGTCATACAAGTCTCAATAGGTGTCTCAATCTCAACATCTTCTGTTGGAAGATCTGATAATGCCTCAAAACCTTCAAGCATAGCTATTTCTTCAACGAGCTTTCTAAATTCATTAGTTCCTGTTTTCTTATCTCTAAGAATTGAAATCTTATGCTGGATAAGTGGATGTGTAAATATAGTTATATTCTTCTCATTCTCAAAATCCATCATTATTAAGTACCTCCAAATTTTATTGTTATTTACTTATTATCTTCTGATTCTTCTTTTTCAGAGTCTGTGTTCATAACATAAACTCCACGGCTGCTGTCACCTGCTGGATTCTTACCGAATTCATAATCATTACCAGGTAATATAGCATTAAGAAGAATACCTGCTATAGCAGCGATTGCAAGTGCTGTAAGTGTTATAGATGTTCCACCGATTGTAAATGTAAGTCCACCACCGAAGCCTAAACCACATACAAATATAACACCTGCAATAATAAGGTTTCTTGACTTAGTAAGGTCAACCTTGTTCTCAACAACATTTCTTACACCGATAGCTGAAATCATACCATAAAGCATGAATGATATACCACCGATAATTGCTGTTGGCATAGTTGATATAACTGATGAAAACTTAGGTATGAATGAAAGTATAATTGCAAATACTGCTGCAATTCTGATTACTCTTGGGTCATATACCTTAGAAAGTTCAAGAACTCCTGTGTTCTCACCATATGTAGTATTAGCCGGACCTCCAATTGCACCTGCAAATGCTGTTGCAACACCATCACCAATAAGTGTTCTGTGAAGACCTGGATCTGCTAAATAGTTTTCTTCAACTGTAGCCGAAATAGCTGACATATCTCCGATATGTTCCATCATTGTTGCAATAGCAATAGGTGCCATTACAAGGATTGCTGTTACATCAAACTTCATAAACTGGAACTTTGGAATTCCAACCCATGAAGCAGATGCAATTGATGAGAAATTAAGTATTGCTGAACCATCCGGATTATGTACGCCACATGCATTAAGAATAAGTGCAAATACATATGAAATTACTACGCCCATAAGAATAGGAATAATCTTGAAAAGTCCCTTGCCCCATATATTGAATATAATAATTACAGCAAGTGCAACAAATGCAAGTAACCAGTTAGTTGAAGCATTTGTAATAGCTGAACCTGCAAGTGAAAGACCAATACATATAATGATAGGTCCTGTAACTACAGGTGGAAGGAATTTCATAACTCTATTGACTCCAACAAGCTTAATTATAAGTGCAAGTACAAAGTAAAGCATTCCGGCAACAAATATACCACCACATGCATAAGCAGCTTTATCATTAGCTGACATTCCAGCATACATACCGCTGTCAAGATTAGCTACTGTGTAGAATCCACCAAGAAATGCAAAGGAAGATCCTAAGAATGCAGGTACTTTGAATTTAGTACACAGGTGGAATATCAATGTACCAAAGCCTGCACAGAAAAGTGTTACTGATACAGACAGACCTCTGGTAAGCTCCTCACCGCAGGCAGCCTGAAAATATCCTGATACGAGAATAGGTACAAGAATAGTTGCGCCAAACATGGCAAACATATGCTGAATACCAAGAATCAGCATCTTCGCTTTACCAAGCTTTCTGGCATCACGAATAGGTTCGATTTTCTTTTGTTCCATAATACGCTCCAATCAATATATATTTTCATATTATTATAGAACATAATAAGATTTAGGGCAATGAAAAAATATTCCATTTTAAACATTTCGGGGCATGAAAAGCTTTCGCCTTCCATGCCCCGAAACTCGTGTTATGGTCAAAAATTGGATTATTTCTCTTCCGCAATAGCAGCCTGTGCTGCTGCAAGTCTTGCAATAGGTACTCTGAATGGTGAGCAGCTCACATAATCAAGACCTATCTTGTGGCAGAATGCAACTGATGAAGGATCTCCACCATGCTCTCCACAGATACCTATGTGAAGATTCGGATTAACCGGTCTTCCAAGCTTTATTGTCATCTCCATAAGCTTACCAACACCATTCTGGTCAAGCTTTGCAAATGGGTCATTCTCAAATATCTTAGATTCATAGTATGCATTAAGGAACTTACCAGCGTCATCTCTTGAGAATCCGAATGTCATCTGTGTAAGATCGTTAGTACCAAAGCAGAAGAAATCAGCTTCCTTAGCAATCTCATCAGCAGTAAGTGCAGCTCTTGGAATCTCAATCATAGTACCAACCTCGTATTCAAGGTCGATTCCTGCTGCCTTAATCTCTTCATCTGCTGTCTCAACAACAGTCTTCTTTACATACTTTAATTCCTTAACCTCACAGATAAGCGGAATCATAATCTCCGGCTTAACATTCCAGTCAGGATGTGCCTTCTTAACATTGATTGCAGCTCTTATAACAGCTCTTGTCTGCATCTTGGCAATCTCTGGATATGTTACTGCAAGACGGCATCCTCTGTGTCCCATCATTGGATTAAACTCATGAAGACTTGCAATAATATTCTTAATAGTCTCTACTGACTTGCCCTGTGATTCAGCTAACTTCTTAATATCTTCTTCCTCTGTAGGAACAAATTCATGAAGAGGTGGATCAAGGAATCTGATAGTTACAGGATTACCTTCAAGTGCCTCATAAAGTGCTTCGAAATCTCCCTGCTGATATGGCAGAATCTTATCCAGTGCTGCTTCTCTTTCTTCTACAGTATCAGAACATATCATCTCTCTGAATGCTGCAATTCTGTCCTCTTCAAAGAACATATGCTCAGTACGGCAAAGTCCGATACCTTCTGCTCCAAGTTCTCTTGCCTTCTTGGCATCCTTAGGAGTATCTGCATTAGTACGAACCTTTAACTTTCTGTACTTATCAGCCCACTCCATAACTCTTTCAAACTCTCCTGCAATCTTGGCATCAACCGTAGGAATCTGTCCATCATATATGTTGCCTGTTGTACCATCAATAGATATATAATCTCCTTCATGGTATTCCTTGCCTGCAAGTGTGAACTTCTTATTAGCTTCATCCATTGCAATATCACCACAGCCAGATACACAGCAGGTTCCCATACCTCTTGCAACAACCGCTGCATGGCTTGTCATACCTCCTCTTACAGTAAGAATACCCTGTGAAGCCTTCATACCTGTAATATCTTCTGGCGATGTCTCAAGTCTTACAAGAACAACCTTCTCTCCTCTTGCATTCCACTCTTCTGCGTCTTCTGCTGAGAAAACAATCTTACCACATGCAGCGCCAGGAGATGCTCCAAGACCTCTTCCTGCTGGAGTTGCAGCCTTAAGTGCAGCTGCATCAAACTGAGGATGAAGAAGTGTATCAAGATTACGAGGATCAATCATTGCAACTGCTTCCTTCTCTGTTCTCATCCCCTCATCTACAAGGTCGCATGCAATCTTTAATGCTGCCTGTGCTGTTCTCTTACCATTACGTGTCTGTAACATGAACAGCTTGCCATGCTCTACTGTAAATTCCATATCCTGCATATCTCTGTAATGTTCTTCCAGAGTTGCACACACATCCTTAAACTGCTCAAATGCTTCCGGGAACTTCTCACTCATTTCCTGAATATGCATTGGAGTTCTTACTCCGGCAACAACATCTTCACCCTGTGCGTTAGTAAGGAACTCTCCAAAAAGTCCTTTAGCACCAGTTGCAGGATCTCTTGTAAATGCAACACCAGTTCCACAGTCATCCCCCATATTACCAAATGCCATAGACTGTACATTAACTGCTGTTCCCCAAGAATAAGGAATATCATTATCTCTTCTGTATACATTAGCTCTTGGGTTGTCCCATGAACGGAATACAGCTTTTATAGCTCCGTATAACTGTTCCTTAGGATCATCTGGGAAATCCTTACCAATCTTAGACTTATATTCAGCCTTAAACTGTGTTGCAAGCTCCTTAAGATCATCTGCTGTAAGCTCTACATCAAGCTTAACCCCTCTCTCATCCTTCATCTTGTCAATAAGCTCTTCGAAATATTTCTTACCAACTTCCATAACTACATCTGAATACATCTGGATAAATCTTCTATAACAATCCCATGCCCATCTTGGATTGCCAGATTTCTGTGCAATTACATTAACAACGTTCTCGTTAAGTCCAAGATTAAGGATTGTATCCATCATACCCGGCATAGAAGCTCTTGCTCCAGAACGAACAGAAACTAAAAGTGGATTCTCCATATCTCCAAACTTCTTGCCTGTAATCTGTTCCATCTTCTCGATATGTTCGTTAATCTGTCCCATGATCTCATCATTGATCTCTCTACCATCCTCGTAATACTGGGTACAAGCTTCCGTGGTAATAGTAAACCCCTGTGGAACCGGAAGACCAATATTAGTCATCTCTGCCAGATTCGCACCTTTACCACCGAGAAGCTCACGCATATCTGCGTTACCCTCTGTAAACAAATACACCCATTTCTTTCCCATAACAAAACCTCCATAATTTAATATTCAGTTATTTAAGTAGTATATTTCTTAGCTTGTTAAAATTATAACATAGTAATCGTTTTCGTGCAACCATAAATGTATTTATTTTAATACAATTTTATATACAAGCCTTACATTTACAGAATATGCTTAATATGGGAAAATATTCATGCTGTACTAAATAGTACAACAATAGAGCCATCACTGAAAACACAATATAAGGAGGATTTTTCTATGCCTAAAGACCCTGTTATGCTTTTAAGCTTTGTCAATACACAACTTCGAGACAATTACAATTCATTAGAGGAACTGTGCAAATCTTATATGATTTCTGAGGAAGAAATAACCAATAAGTTAAAATCAATTAATTATGAATATAATACTGAAAAGAACCAGTTTATCTAGTTCTGTATAAATATGTCTTAATCTGATTATTGATTCGTTGTTCATGATACCTATAGGTAGTCGCATTATCACTTGATTTATAGGACATATCCAGGCAGAATCCTTATTCAACCTTCACTTTTTCTTCCAATCTGCCTATAGATAAACTTCCTCGTGCCTGCCTGATAGGTATATTCCTGCAATTTCATGTATTTCTGCCTGAAATTTGCCTATATAGATTGATTATTTATTGTTCTTATAGGAACACGCAGAAGTAAGTTCCTGAACAAAAACAGACTTTTCCATAAAATAAAAGCAATGCCAGTATCCACTCTTCCCAGCATTGCTTTATCTTTATATATTATATTGTCAGCTATCACTCCATATCCGGACACTTGTATCCCGCATTAATCATATTAGCTCGCAGCTTTTCTACACTTACCCCTAGCTTTTGTGCACCCTTTTCCATACTTATGCTCTCATCTTCGACCAGTGAATATATCATCTGGTTGCCTTCTTCTCTTCCTTTCTGAAGTCCTTTCTCAATTCCCCTGTCTTCAAGTCTCTGCGCTACATCACACATATTGCTCACTCCTTCCTTATCTG
>UMLB01054869.1_pt1 | contig 27063 bp, 25 predicted proteins | sample 1966481 | NCBI WGS metagenome assembly UMLB01 (sample SAMEA4836192, study PRJEB28245) | human gut metagenome | biome: gut microbiome; material: fecal sample | place: Denmark | collected 2008 | reverse complement strand
CTCTGCACCCAGCAGCAGCTGCGTGCGGGAATATTGATCCTGCATAATTTCTCCTTATCTCTCTACACTCGTGATCGTCCCGCCGCCCAGGACGACATCCCCCTGATACAGCACCACGGCCTGGCCGGGGGTAGGGGCACGCTGGGGCTGGTCAAATTCCAGCCGGAAACCGCCCTCCGCGGGGAAAACGGTGGCAGGCTGTTCCACCTGATGGTACCGGGTGCGGGCGGTTACCCGCAGCGGCTCCGTCAGCCCCGGAACGCTGATCCAGTTGACCTCGTCCGCATAGACGACGCGGTCAAACAGGGCATCCTCCGGGCCGACTGTGACGGTGTTGGCCTGCATATCCTTGGCGCAGACATAGACCGGTGCCCCCATAGCAAGGCCCAGCCCCTTGCGCTGACCGATGGTGTACCGGACAGCTCCCTGATGGGTGCCCACCCGGCTGCCGTTTTCATCGAGGAAATCGCCGGGAGGATAATGCTTTCCCGTGAAGTCCTCCATGAACTTGGCGTAATCCCGGTCGGGCACAAAGCAGATGTCCTGGCTGTCGTGCTTGCGGGCATTGATGAAGTGCCGCTTCTCCGCAATCTCCCGCACCTCGGTCTTGTGCAGGCCGCCCAGCGGCAGGCGTACCCGGGCCAGCTGCTCCTGGGTGAGGTTGTACAGCACATAGCTCTGGTCTTTGCCCTCGTCCAGTCCCTTTTTCAGGAGCCAGCGGCCCGTGGCCTCGTCCTGCTCCACCCGGGCATAATGGCCCGTGACCACATAGTCGATGCCGTGGGCGTCGGCCCAGCGGAGCAGATGGTCAAATTTCATATACTTGTTGCAGTCGATGCAGGGGTTGGGCGTGCCGCCCGCCTCATACACCCGGATGAATTTCTCGATGATCTTCTCCCGGAAATCGGCGGTAAAATCCACCACCTCATAGGGGATGTCCATGGCAAACGCCACCTCAGCGGCATCCTCGATATCCCGTTCCGAGCAGCAGGTGTGGAAACCGGACTGTCCCAGCGTCTCGTTGCGGGTAAGCCGCATGGTAACGCCCGTGCACTCACAGCCCGCCTGCTGCATCAGCCATGCCGCCACCGAGCTGTCCACGCCTCCGCTCATGGCAATGAGCGCCTTGGGCTGGTTCTGTGTCTCTGTCATGCAAATACTCCTGTCGTGTTCAACATACCAAGTCAGTAGTTATAATACTACCGCACAATTTTTCGCTTGTCAAGTCGTGCAAAATCACGGATCCAATTCTATTTTCACCGCTGCCAGCAGGGCTTTCCGTTCGTTGGGGAGCTGCCCCGTAATGACGGCTTCCAGCAAAGCCTCCAGCTGTCCGCGCAGGCCCGGGCCGGGCTTTGCGCCCAGCGCCATCAGGTCCCGGCCATTGACGGCCAATTGCCCCACCCGGCAGCAGGCGTTTTCCGCTTGCAGCCGGCCTGCTGCCGTTTGCAGGGCCGCAAAGGCAGCCGCCTGTTCCGGCCTGTGGGCCGCGCAGAGAGCCAGCAGACGGCGGAGGGGATCTGGCTCCAGCCGGCCCAGCAGGCGTCTGGCCTGGATCGCCCGGGCAGCCGTTTTTTCTTCCGGAACCAGCCCGGCCTCCCGGACAAGGGTGGTCACTTCCTCGATGAGGGCATTGGAACAGCGCAGCTGTTTGAGCGCTTTCCGTGTCCCCTGCTCCCCCAGCGGGAGCAAAAGTGCCGCCAGCCGGGCGGACACCTCCGGCAGGCCTTCGGGCAGGGTGTCGATGATGGCCCGGGCCGCTTCAAACCGCGGGGCGTTTTCCGGCGTGAACAGCTCCGGCAGCACCACCGCAAAAACGGCGGGCTCCATCCACGTTCCGGGCTTGGGCGCTGCCAGCAGGCGGGTCAGTTCCTCCGTGATACGCTCAGTGGAGACGCAGTCCAGATGGGCGCAGAGTTCCCGCGCCGCCTGCCCGGTAGCCGGGTCGATTTCAAAGCCAAACCGCGCCGCGAACCGGTAGAGCCGCAGGATGCGGAGGGCATCCTCGGTAAAGCGCTGGTGGGGCACGCCCACAGCCCGGACAAGGCCCCGGGCCAGGTCTTTCTGCCCGCCAAAGGGGTCGATAAGCCCCTCCTCGGCGCTGTAGGCCATGGCGTTGATGGTAAAATCCCGCCGGGCCAGGTCTTCTTTTACGTCCGGCACAAAAGCCACGGAATCCGGGTGGCGGCCATCCGAGTAGCTGCCCTCGGTGCGGAAAGTCGTCGTCTCGTAGAGTTTTCCACCATATTTGACCGTCACGGTGCCGTGCTGTAAACCCGTTGGGATGCACTGCTCTTTCCCGAAGCGATCCAGCACCTGCCGGGGCAGGGCGCTGGTGCAGAGGTCCCAATCGTGGGGCGTAAGACCCAGCAGGCTGTCCCGGACGCAGCCGCCCACAGCGTAAGCCGCATAGCCTGCCCCGTGCAGGGCATCCAGCAGAGCTGCCGCGCCGGGGTCCAGTTTGATTTTATGGTCAGCCATGGAGTTCCTCCTCGAATTGCAGGGTCAGCTGCTTGCCGTCAAAGCCGCACTCCGCCCGCGGGAACGCCCCCTGCGCAAAGTGCAGGCACTCCTCCGGCTCCGTGATCATGGGCGAATAGTGCACCAGCCAGAGCCGCTTTGCCCCGGCCCGGGCGGCGAGGGCCGCGCTCTGCCCAAATGTGCTGTGCCCGTACTGTTTTGCCTGGGCTTCCTGCTCCGGCTCCGCATAGGTGGCATCGCAGAGGAGCAGGTCGGCGTCCTGAGCCGCTGCCTCCAGCGCCGGGCAGGGAGCCGTATCCCCGGAGAAGACGAATTTCAGCCCCCGGCGCGGCGGGCCCAGCACCTCTGCCGGGGTCACTTCCCACTCCCTCACCTGTACCGTCTCTCCGTGCTGTAATTTTTTCCAGTCTGCCACAGGCACGCCCAGCGCCAAGGCCTTTTCGGGCAGGAAGCGTCCGGCCCGGGGCAGCGTGAGCGCATACCCCCGGCTGGGCACCCGGTGCCGGGTGGGAACGGGCAGCAGCTGTGCCCCCGCAGGCCAGCCAAAGGCCGCAAGGTCTACGGGGTCTTTGTCCAGCTGCCGGGCCCGGATGGGATACGGCAGCGGCCCGGTCAGGATGCGCAGGGCAGGCCAGATGGCATCCAGCCCGGCAGGCCCGTAGAGCGCCAGCGGACGGGTGCGGCCCTGACAGCCCAGCGTCTGCAGCAGCCCCGGCAGACCAAAGATATGGTCGCCATGGTAATGAGTCAGGCAGATCGCGTCCAGCTTCATCAAATTGACCCCGGCCCGGCGGGCGGCGGCCTGGGTGCCCTCGCCGCAGTCAAACAGCAGGCTGTGGCCCACGCATTCGGCTGCCGCCGCTGTCAGTGCCCGGTCCGGCAGGGGCATGGTGGCCGCCGTGCCCAGCAGTGTAATGGTCAGCATACAAACTCTCCCCACAGAAAAATCATTCAGCTATAGTGTACCACACTTGCGTCCCGCGCACAATCGCCGCCCGCGGTGCATACCATGGGGCAGCAACACAAAACAAGGAGGGAGCGCCATGCAGCGCAAACGTCCGCCCCCGGCCCAGCGGCAGATCTGGACCATTCTGCTCATTCTTGCTCTTCTGGTACTGTTCGTGCTGGCGGCAGGAACCAGCTGCACCGCTAGCCCGCACCTGTACGGCGGGCGGGGGCTGGTGGTGTTTCTGCCCGCTTCCACAACGCCCAGCAGCATCCTGGCGCCGTTTTAGAGCAATTCAGGACTGTGAAGTATCACTTTTGTGTCCTGAATCAAAACTTTTTTAAAAAACGTGTTGACAACCAAATATAAATTTGGAACGCGCAAAAGAGCGGCTGCTTCGCAGCCGCTCTTTTGCTTTTGACTTTGTTGCACAAAACGACACAAAAGGAAGAATATCGGAGAAAAATGGAACGTTTCTCGCAAAACGGGGGACATTCTGCCAGAGAGCTGCCGCCGGGGAATCACTCGCCGCGGACAGCCGCAAAACCTGCCTCGAGGTCGGCGATGATATCGTCGATGTGCTCGGTGCCGATGGACAGGCGGATGGTGTTCTGGTAGATCTGCTGCTCGGCCAGCTCCTCATCGTTCAGCTGGCTGTGGGTGGTGGAAGCCGGGTGGATGACCAGGCTCTTGACATCGGCAACGTTGGCCAGCAGGGAGAAGACTTTCAGGTTGTCGATGAACTTGAATGCTTCCTCGCGGCCGCCCTTGATATTAAAGGTGAAAATGGAAGCGCCGCCGTTGGGGAAATACTTCTCGTACAGGGCGTGATCCGGGTGATCGGGCAGAGAGGGGTGGTTGACTTTCTCGACCTGCGGATGATTTGCCAGGAACTCCACGACTTTCTTGGTGTTCTCCACATGGCGCTCAATGCGCAGGCTCAGAGTCTCGGTGCCCTGCAGCAGCAGGAACGCGTTGAACGGAGAGATGGTAGCGCCGGTATCGCGCAGCAGGATGGCGCGGATATAAGTCACAAATGCAGCGGGGCCAGCCGCCTCAGCAAAGGAAACACCGTGGTAACTGGGGTTGGGTGCCGCAATGTTCGCATACTTGCCGCTGGCTTTCCAGTCGAACTTGCCACTGTCCACGATGATACCGCCCAGGGTGGTGCCGTGGCCGCCGATGAACTTGGTAGCGGAATGGACCACGATGTCCGCGCCGTGCTCAATGGGACGGATCAGGTACGGGGTGCCAAACGTGTTATCAATGACCAGCGGCAGGCCGTGCTTGTGAGCAATGGCTGCGATGGCGTCGATATCGGGGATATCACTGTTGGGGTTGCCCAGAGTCTCCAGATAGACCGCCTTGGTGTTGGGCTGGATGGCGTTCTCCACCTCGGCCAGGTCATGGGCGTTGACAAAGGTGGTGGTGACGCCAAACTGGGTCAGGGTGTGCTCCAGCAGGTTGTAGCTGCCGCCGTAGATGGTCTTCTGGGCCACGATGTGATCCCCGGCCTGTGCCAGAGCCTCGATGGTGTAGGTGATGGCAGCGGCACCGGAAGCGGTCGCCAGAGCCGCCACGCCGCCTTCCAGGGCTGCGATGCGCTTCTCAAAAACGTCCTGGGTGGAGTTGGTCAGGCGGCCATAGATGTTGCCGGCGTCTGCCAGGCCGAAGCGGTCAGCAGCATGCTGGCTGTTGCGGAAGACATAGGAAGTGGTCTGGTAAATGGGCACCGCGCGGGAATCGGTAGCGGGATCGGCCTGCTCCTGGCCAACATGCAGCTGAAGGGTCTCAAATTTATAGTTAGACATCGTATTTTTCTCCTATATTTATACTTTTAGTATTACTTTTACTTACAAAAAAGCCCGGGAACTGATGTTTGCTCAGTACCCGGGCCTGAAATCCAGTTGTCGTTCCCTTTGGGCAGGGCTGCCGTTTCCGTTGGCCGTCACATTCGGGCGGCGGAGGGCAGTGCACAGCTTTGGGTCAGACAGATTCGTTCAGCCCGGGCGCTGTACATTCGCCCACAACGGAAGTTTGCATGGAGCAGTTCGTTCCAGATCAGCGTCATTTTGCTTGCCCTCCTTTCCGTCGTTTCACCATTTTTCTTATTCCCACTTGGTTCGTGGGCTGGTGTGTCTGTAGTATATCCCCATTTACCTACATTGTCAATAGGTTAAGTTCAATTTTTTCAAAAAATTGGGGGTCCGTTTTCCGAGGCTATTATGAGCAGGGAAAAAATTCAAGGCAGGATCCAGCTGGAAGCGCCGTACCAATTAAGACACGGCGCTTATCCTGGGCTTGTTCACGGAAATGTCATCCGGCTGCGGTATACTGATCCTGTAACACGCCCAAACCTCAGACCCGAAAGGATTTGTGCTATGAAATTTCTCTTCCGTATCCTCCGGCGGCTGGTCGGCTATCTGCTGGGGGTGCTGCTGGTGGCACTGATCGCCGCCGCGGCCACCTTTGGCTGGCAGGGGTACAAGCTCTACCAGAGCGCCGTGCAGGCCACCCCGCTGGAAACGCTCTACCAAAGCATCACGGCCCGGCCCAGCTTTGTGCCCTATGACCAGCTGCCCCAGACCTACATTAACGCCGTTCTCTCGGTGGAGGACAGCCGTTTTGTCCATCACCACGGCGTGGACCCGCTTTCCATCGCCCGGGCACTCTGGGCCGATCTGCGTTCCGGCACCCTGGCCGAGGGCGGCAGCACCATCACCCAGCAGCTGGCCAAAAACGTCTATTTCACCCAGGAAAAGCGGATGGCCCGCAAGGCGGCGGAAGTGTTTGCCGCGCTGGACATCGAGAAGCATTATTCCAAACAGGAAATTTTTGAGATGTACGTCAACACCATCTACTTCGGCAACGGCTGCTATGGCGTGGCCGAGGCCGCCGAGGGGTATTTTAAGACAGACGCCGCCTCTCTGACCGATGCTCAGGCCGTGGTGCTGGCGGGCCTGCCGCAGGCCCCCTCGGTATATGCCTCCAGCCCGGCGCTGGCCCACAAGCGAGCCCGGGTGGTACTGCAGCGGATGGTGGACTGCCACAAGCTCACCCAGGATGCCGCCGCCCAGCTCTCCGCCGAGACAGACGTGATCCCGTTCATCACCCGCAGCATTGCCTGAAGATCCCGCAGCTCCCTGTAAAAAGGGGGCTGTTTTTTCTGCCCGGAAAATTTTCCAGAGCAAAAATGCAAAAAGATTGCAATTTGGTATTGCAATCCGCGCCGAATGCGTGTATACTGTACTCCGCACCCAAAATGCAACCAATTTGCAATTTACGAGATGAAAGCGATTTTTCTGAGGAGTACCCATGGAGCTGTTTCTGGATGTTCTGGCCGAGAGCCTGGTTGATACCGCCAAGATGCTGCCGTTTTTGTTCTTGGCTTACCTGTTTATTGAATATGTGGAGACCCGCCACGGCGAGCGGATCGAAGCGCTGCTGGCCGGCGGCGGGCGCTGGGGTTTTGTACCGGGAGCCCTGCTGGGCTGTGTGCCCCAGTGCGGCTTCTCCGCCATTGCCTCCAACTTTTACGCCTCCCGGGTGGTGACGCTGGGCACGTTGATGGCGGTTTTCCTTGCCACCAGCGACGAAGCCATCCCCCTGCTGGTGTCCATGCCCGCTTACTGGGACAAGCTGGTTTTGCTGATGGTGCTCAAAGTGCTGTACGCCATCGCCGTGGGCTTTGGGCTGGATTTTGTCCTCCGTAAGGCCCTGCCCAAGGGGCTGCGGGGCGGCTACACCGGCCGTGCCGATGAGGTGGACTGCCACGAGGAACACGACGATGCGGAGGGCCACCACCAGCCCATCTGGAAAGCAGCCCTCCGCCACACGCTGGAGATCTTCGTCTTCATTTTCGCGTTCAGCCTCGTGTTCGGCCTCATCGTGGAGGGCGTGGGCGAGGATGTCTTTGCCGACGTGCTGGGCCGGATGGGCTTTTTCCAGCCCGTGGTAGCCGCGCTGGTGGGCCTCATCCCCAACTGCGCCGCCAGTGTCCTTCTCACCCAGCTCTATGTCGAGGGTGCCCTGCGGTTCTCCAGCCTGGTGGCCGGCCTGTGCACCGGTGCAGGCGTGGGCCTGGCCGTGCTCTGGCGGGCCAACCCCTCCTGGAAGCAGAACCTTTTCATCACCGGCCTCACCTGGGCCTGCGGCGCGTTCCTTGGCGTTGCCATGCAGGTGGTGGTCGCGCTGGTGGGCTGATGCCGCGTAAAATTTAGTCTTACCGCCGTTTCGGGATGTCCCGGAGCGGCGTTTTGTGTTATACTGGGAGAAAGAATGAATTTTCAGGAGAAGACAGCCATGCAATACAAGCTTTTAGCCAGCGATTACGATAATACCCTTGTCCCCTTTGGGGAACACTTTCCCCGCCCGACGGTGGTCAAGGCCGTCAAGAAGATGCAGGCGGCGGGCGGCAAGTTCGTCCTCAGCACGGGGCGGGCCTGGTCGGCCGTGAACCGCAAGGGCCAGCTGGGCGGCATCCGGTTTGATTACGCCATCACCTGCAACGGTGCCTGCGTGCTGGACCGGGAGGGCCGCATCATTGCGGAGCACCCCCTGACCAACGAGGAGATGTACGCGCTGGTGGATTTCTGCGAGGATTATAACTATCCTTTGCAGTTCGATTTCAAGGACGGCTACTACGCCTACTGCGAGTACGATTACCTCAAGGCCTGCTACGACCACATGAACGCCCCGGGGCTGGAGTGCATCGACGGCGAAGATCAGGACCGCCACCTCATTGATATGCCCCACGCCGCCTTTGCCGTGCTGCCCTCGGCCGCGCTGGAGGAATTCAACAAAAAGTACGGCCATCTGGACCTGCACTGGATGCAGGTGGGCGGCGAGATGCCCGGCGGCTGGTACTCGTTTGACATCGTGCGGGGCGGCATCGACAAGGGTGTAGGCCTGGCCGACCTGTGCGCCCGGATGGGCCTCACGCTGGACGACGCCGTGGCGGCAGGCGACTCTGCCAACGACATCGGGATGCTGAAAGCAGCGGGCCTCTCCTGCTGCATGGCCAACGGCACCCCGGAGGCCAAAGCTGCCGCCAAGCGGGTCATCGGGGATGTGCGGGAGGACGGCCTGGCCGCCCTCATCGAGGAGCTGTGGTTCGACGGCCCCAAAGCCGCGCCATCGGGTAAGACGCTCGGTTCCCCGTGGGAGGCCATGGAGGAACAGAAATGAGCTTCGCGCCTGTATACGGGCCCCGCAGCCGGGCCTTGATTTTAGGCACCTGGCCCAGCCCCAAGAGCCGGGAGATGGCTTTTTACTACGGCCACCCGCAGAACCGCTTCTGGCCCATGCTGGCAGCCCTGACCGGGGAGCCCGTACCCGCCCGGGAAGATATTGACGCCAAAAAGCAGCTCATCCTGCGCCATGGGCTGGCCCTCTGGGATACCTTGGAGAGCTGCACCATCACGGGTGCCTCGGATGCTTCCATCAAAGATGTGGTGCCCAACGATATTGCCGCCCTGCTGGCTAAGGCTCCCATTGAGGCGGTGTTCTGCAACGGGGCCGCGGCATACAAAATTTACTGCAAATATTTACAACCCATCAGTGGCATTGCCGCCGTCAAGCTGCCCAGCACCAGCCCCGCCAACGCGGCCTGCCGCCCGGAGAAGCTTCGGGAAGTATGGGGTGCCGCCTTAGCCGATTGGTTGATTAACGTATGATGGCAAACCTGTAAATTATTCATGAAACGCTTGCGTTTTTGCCAAAAAGCTTTATGATGGAGAGGAAAGGGGCTAAATTTCTTGAATGCCCCGGAAAAGGAGACGCTTCATGAGCAAGATCATCCGCACCCGGAAACCCAGTGTCCTGCCGTTTTACGCAGGCGCTCTGGTGTTCGTGGTGCTCTGCGCGGTGTTCCCGGTGTACAAACTCTGGGCACTGCTGGTGGCGCTGGGCGGCGCTACCGCGGCGTTTGGCCTGGGGCAGAAATTCTGCCCGCCCCATGTGGTGGAACACGAGGTGCCGTTCCACACCGGGCAGGACGACGTGGACGCCATGCTGACCGATATCCAGCAAAAGCTCGATACCCTGCACGGCCTCAATGCTTCCCTGCCGGACCCGGCGCTCTCCGCCGCCATGGACCGGATGGAAAAGGCAGGCCGCTCCATTGTGGAAGCAGTCGAAGCCAACCCCGCCAAAGCCAAACAGGTGCGGCGCTTTGCCAACTACTATCTGCCCGATGCGGTGAACATTCTGCAGCAGTACGCCACGCTGGCGCGGCAGGGCGTCAAGGGCGAGAACGCCGCCGCCATCCGTACCGAAGTGGAACACAACGCGGCATCCATTGCCACGGCCTTTGAAAACCAGCTGGACGCCCTGTATGCCGCTGAGAGCATGGATCTCTCGGCAGACCTGACGGTTTTGCAAAACATGTTAAAGGGACACGGCCTTTAACGCGTAGATTTGGAAAGGAAGGAATCCCCCATGGCTGAGAACAACACTTTCAATTTTGATCTGGACGCACCCGCTACCCCCACCCTGACACTGGACCCGGTGGAAGAAGCCGCTCCTGCCGAGGAAAAGAAGCCCGAGCCCGCCCCGGCCCCGGAAGAAGTCAAGCTGACCGCTGAGGAAAAGGCCATGGTGGACGCCTTTGCGCAGAAGATCGACATTACCAACAGCCAGCAGGTGCTGCAGTACGGCTCTGCCTGCCAGAAGAAGATCGGCGATTTCTCGGAGGCCGCTCTCGCCAAGGTGTCCACCAAGGACCTGGGCGAAGTGGGCAATATGATCACCGACCTCATTGGCGAGCTGAAGAGCTTTGACGCCAACGAGGAGCAGCAGAAAGGCATCCTGGGTTTCTTCAAGAAAAAAGGCGACCAGATCGACAACCTGAAGACCAAGTACAACAAGGCCGAGACGAATGTGGAGAACATCCAGTCCATGCTGGAGGGCCATCAGGTGCAGCTGCTCAAGGACATCGCCATGCTGGATAAGATGTATGAGCTGAATATGGCCTACTTCAAGGAGCTGAGCATGTATATCCTGGCCGGCAAAAAGAAGCTGGCTGACGTGCGTGCCAAGGAACTGCAGCAGGCCATGGACAAGGCCAAAGCTTCCGGCCTGCCGGAGGATGCCCAGGCCGCCCGCGACCTGTCCGACCAGTGCGAGCGGTTTGAGAAAAAGCTCTATGACCTGGAACTGACCCGGAACATCAGCCTGCAGATGGGCCCCCAGATCCGCCTGCTGCAGAACAACAACTCCATGATGGCGGAAAAGATCCAGTCCACCATCGTCAACACCATCCCCCTGTGGAAAAACCAGATGGTGCTGGCCCTGGGCCTGGCCCACAGCCAGAAAGCCATGCAGGCCGAGCGCGCCGTCACCGACATGACCAACGAGCTGCTCAAGAAGAACGCTGACGCCCTCAAGATGGGCACCATTGAGACGGCAAAAGAGTCTCAGCGCGGTGTGGTGGACATCGAGACCCTGCAGCAGACCAACAAGAGCCTGATCGAGACGCTGGACGAGCTGAACAAGATCCAGACCGAGGGCCGCGCAAAGCGTGCCGCCGCCGAGCAGGAGCTGACCCGCATTGAGGATGAGCTCCGCGCCAAGATGATGGAAATTCGGAGCTAAACAGAAATGGCAAACGCAGATTTTTCCAAGCAGAGCAACACCCAGGGCCCGCGCGGCTTTGACAGCGGCAGCTACCGTGAGGCAAAGCGCGCGGACGAGGATGCCCTGCACCTGACCCCTGCCCAGCAGAAGCTGGCAGTGCTGGAGAACAGGCTCCCCACGGCCCTGCGCAATCGCGGCGCGGCACTGGCGCTGAGCATCGTCGTGATGCTGGCCGCGTTCTTCGGATTGGGCGGGGCCAAACTCAAGGCAAAATACAACAGCGCCAGCCAGTGGTTTTCCTACGGTGTCGCCGCCGACAACGGCTATACCCTCAACGAGGAGCTGCTCACCCGGCTGAACACCGCCGCCAATGTCATCACGACGGGCACCAGCACTCTCGGGGCCGACAGCACCGAGGTGCAGGCCGCGCAGACGGCACTGGACGATTTCTCCGCCTGCCTGGACGCGGTGCAAGCCGATGGCATCAAGCAGGATCTGACCTCCCTGCCCTACTATCAGGGCAGCACGATGCACGCCCTCTATCAGGCCAACGAGGCACTTGGCGCTGCCATCGACCAGCTCTATGCAAAACTCCAGGAGCAGGCCGCGGACCCCATGAAGATGGGCGCGGTACAGGGCCAGTACGGCCAGTTCAACAGCGCCCAGACCATCCTCAGCAATCTCAATTACAATCAGGCCGTTACGGCCTATCAGAATGATACCAGCGGCTTTCCGGCAGCTCTGCTGAAAGGCCTGTTCGGGATCAAGGAGGTGGAGCCTTTCGCATGAAAACGATGAAATTCCTCGCCCGGCGCGTCAGCGCTCTGGTGCTGGTGGCCACGGTAGGGCTGACAGCCCTTGTGCCGGCCGCCTTTGCGGCACCGGCCAGCCTGCCGGACCTGCCCAAAGACCAATGCGTTGTGGACGATGCCAATGTCCTGAGCAGCAGCACCGTGCAGACCATTCAGGATCTGAACACCCAGCTGGATGCCAGCTGCAAGGGTGCCCAGATCGGCGTGCTGACCGTGGATTACACGGGCAGCGTCTCCACGGAGGATTACGCCGTGGAGGCCGCCAACACCTGGGGCCTGGGCAGCAGCTCTGAGAACAACGGTGTTCTCATCCTGCTGGTGATGCAGAGCCCCGAGTACGCCGACGGCGACTACTACCTGACCTACGGCGACGGCTTCCGCAACACAACGCTGGCCAGCCAGGCCAGTGCCATCGCCCAGACCATGGAGGATGACTTTGCCTCCCAGAACTACGATGGCGCCGTGACCACCTGCGCCCGGAACGTGGCCAACACCATTGCGGACATCTATGGTGTGAGCCTCAGCGGTTCTACAACCAGTAATGTGGCTGGCGGAAATTACAATTATACCGACAATTACTACGAAGCCCCGGTGGCAAAGCCCGCTTTCTGGGAGACGGCCGTGGACGGCCTGTTCACTATCCTGGCCTACGGCATCGTCATCATTGCCCTGTTCTTCATGTTCGTGGTTCCTTTCGGCCACTCTGCAGGCTGGTACTGGGGCCCGTTCGGCTGGTTTGGCTGGCGGCACCGCCGTGGTCCCCGCCGCCCGCCGTATGATGATTTCGGCCCCGGTCCGGGTGGTTTCTATGGCCCCCGTGGCCCCCGTGGCCCCCGTGGCCCCCGGCCTCCGCGGGGCGGTGGATTCGGCGGCCCTGGAATGGGCGGCGGAAGTTTTAGCGGCATGGGCGGTGGACGCTCGGGCGGCAGCTTCCGTTCCGGTGGCGGCGGCTCGTTCCACTCCGGTGGTGGCAGCTTCCACGGCGGCGGCGGTGGACGCGGGCGTTAAATAAGCATGAAAAAAACTCCTGCACAGATGTGCAGGAGTTTTTTTCATGCAAGCAAAATTACTTGGTGCCGTAGATACGGTCACCAGCGTCGCCCAGGCCGGGGACGATGTAGCCGTTCTCGTTCAGGTGGTCGTCCTTGGCGCCCAGGTAGATATCCACATCGGGGTGAGCCTTGTGCAGGGCCTCGATGCCTTCCGGAGCGGCGATCAGGCCGATGAACTTGATTCGCTTTGCGCCGTGCTTCTTGATCTGGGTGATGGCGTCAATGGCGCTGCCGCCGGTAGCCAGCATGGGGTCCAGCACCAGCACATCACGCTCCGCGATATCCTGAGGCAGTTTGCAGAAATACTCCACAGGCTGCAGGGTCTGCTCGTCGCGGTACAGGCCAATAAAACCGACCTTGGCGGCGGGCAGCAGGGTGAGCATACCGTCCAGCATACCCATACCAGCGCGGAGGATGGGCACCAGAGCCAGCTTGCGGCCTGCCAGCACCTTGGTCTTTGCCATGGTGATGGGGGTCTCGATCTCCACCTCTTCCAGAGGCAGGTCACGGGTAGCCTCGTAGCACAGCAGGGTGGCGATCTCGCCTACCAGATCACGGAACTCCTTGGTACCGGTCTGCTTGTTGCGCAGAATGCTCAGCTTGTGCTGCAGCAGGGGGTGCTCAACGATCATGGGGGTCATAACAACACGCTCCTTATTCTTTTATATTAGGTTATGGGGTCCTTATTTTGTTCGCCCTCTGGGGGAGCTGTCACCGCAGGTGACTGAGAGGGCGTGGAATCAGCGATTTTCAATGGCCATCAGCTTGGCGACGCGCTTCTCGTGGCGGCCGCCCTCAAACTCGGTGTTGAGGAAGATATCCACCAGCTGGCAGGCAAGGCCGGGGCCCACTACACGGCCGCCCATGCACAGGGCGTTGGCGTCGTTGTGGCGGCGGGTGTACTCAGCGCTGAAGCTGTCGGAGCAGCAGCAGGCACGGATGCCCTTGACCTTGTTGGCGGCCATACTGATGCCCACGCCGGTGCCGCAGAAGAGCAGCGCCTTGCTGCACTCACCCTTGACAACAGCGTCACAGGCAGGCAGAGCCATATCCGGGTAATCCACGCTGGCAGTGCTGTGGGTGCCGTAGTCGATATACTCCAGCCCCAGCTCTTCCAGATGGACCTTGACGGCCTCTTTCAGTTCAAATCCGCCGTGGTCGGCGGCCAGTGCGATGGGTTTTGCCATTGGTATCAATCCTTTCCCTTTGTTGCTCACTTTTTTGCTTCTTCGGTCTTGGATGCTTCCGCCTCTGCAGCCAGACGCTCGGCGCGCTCGCGCTCGGCCTGGCTCAGGCGGTGATAATCCGGCAGCAGAGCCTCGGGCAGCACGGTCTCCCCGTGCCGGGCCATCTGCTTTGCCACCAGTGCCACGGCGGCGGCACGGCCTCCCCGCAAAGCGGGCGGCACGGCCAGCACACCGGGAATTTCGCCGTACTTATTATAGCACAGAGCAGCCCCATCACCAACAAAAAACAGGGGCTTTTTGCAATTTTCTACAAATTGGGCCAGGTCAGCCACGGCACGGGCATCATCGTCCATCAGCCGCTCATGGGTCGCCAGGTCAAAGGCGGCGCTGTACACCTGGGCACGGCGGGCATCCAGCGCACAGAGCACAGTGCCCTCACCCGTGTGAGCAGCCGCCAGTGCTTCCAGGGTCGAGACCGGCGCGCAGAGCGTCTCCCGAGGGAACGCCAGCCCCTTGACGGCGGCCAGACCGATGCGCAGCCCGGTAAAGCTGCCGGGGCCTGCATTGACGCCGTAGACGTCGATATCAGCGCAGGTCAGATGGCAGAATTTGAGACAGTTGTCGATCAGAGGCATGATCGTCTCGCTGTGGGTCATGCCTGCGTCGAGATAGCACTCGTACAGCAGGCGGTCATCCTGCAGCAGGGCCACCCCCGCGGTCTTGCCCGCGGTATCCACGGCCAGAATGTTCATAGCGTTACCCCCTCTATGGTGATGCGGCGGGTGTTCTCATCCACTCGCTGGATGTCCACCCGGATGGGGTTTTCCAGGGCCAGCAGATCCGCGAAATTTTCGCTCCACTCAGCCGCCACGATGGCCCCCTGATCCAGATAATCGTAAAAGCCTGCCGCGCACAGATCGTTCTCGGTGGAGATGCGGTACAGGTCAAAGTGGGCCAGCGGGCGCGGCCCACGGTAGTAGTTAACAATGGCAAAAGTCGGGCTGCTGACCGGGTCGGTGCAGCCAAGGCCCTCGGCCAGGCCCTCGGTGAACGCGGTCTTGCCCGCACCGAGGCCGCCCGTATAGGCAATGAGCGCTCCCGGCTGGAGCACTCCGGCCATCCGCCTGCCCAGGGCCACGGTCTCGGCCCGGGAGTGGGTAATGAATTCAGACATAAATAACACCTCATACAAAAGGGGACGGCAGGTTTCTGCCATCCCCTAGTATAGTATACTTTTGCAAAAAGTGCAACGCTCAGGCCGCAAGGTCCGCGCTGAACATGCTGCGGTTGCTCTCCGGTACATGGAGCGCCGCCTGGCTGTTGCCGTAGAGCACTGCATAGGAAGCCGCTGCATGGGGACGTCGGCCGCCCTGCGCATGGTACCAGATGAGGTCATCCTCACCATAAGTCGCCTTGGCGTGCTCCAGCGCCTGCCCGACATTCTGCCCCATGATGAGGTGATTGATGGTATCCCAAAGCATACTGCGGGAGTAGACGGTGTAGACGTTGTTGACGTAGCCGATGACCGCCTGTGCCCCGCCGGAGAGGAGGGCATCCGCCATGGCGTTGTCCTCGCTGCCATCCACGCCGAGGAACTCACAGGTCTCGGAGTAGACGATGGTGTTGGAAAGCTTGCCGCCTTTATAAGCATTGCGGAAGAAATCCGAGGTAACGCAGTACATCCCGTTGACCTTGATGACCCGGTGGGCCAGCAGATCGAAGCCGTAGCGGAGGTCTTTGCCAAAGGTGGACTCTTCCGTCAGCAGCATAATGGGCTCCGTGCGGGTGCGTTTGAGGAACTTGCCATAGCTGTAAGTGTAGTAGGAGCCATGGGCGCTCAGAACGCTGACATTAAAGTTGCCCATCTTCTTGAGGTCGGCCACGGTGACATGAATGTTGATCTTGGTCTCCAGCCCCAGCGCCGACCAGAAGCCCTGCATATAGGAATAATACGGGAAGCGGGAACTGTTGATGGTGTTGTCAAAAGCGTAGTAAATCACTGCCGTGCCGAACTTTTCCACCGCCTGATTTTCGGTGCGGCGGAGCAGGGCCGCCCGGCTCTTCTGCATTTCAGCCCCCAGATCCGGCGGGAGCCGGAGCGGGAGGGCATGATCGAAAGCGGCAGTCTCTGTCTCGGCGTTTTCCTCGTCCAGCGTCTCATCCTCGGGTTCCGTGAGCAGGATGCCGCCCAGCACGCCGCAGGGGTACCGGAAACTGACCATCCCGTTTTCTTCGTCGGTATAAATGGAGTCCTTTTCCACAAGGCCCTTGGCCGCCAGCGTGTCCAGCTGGGCCAGCGCCGCGTCTTTCCGGGCGTCGGTGTCCATTTCCTGATATTGTTCACCCTCGGTCAGAGCCGTAACAGCGGCATCTGCCTGCTGCATCTCGGCTGCATCCGCCCGGGTGAGCGTCTGCTCTGCCGCTGCCGCGTCCACGGGCTGCTCCGCAAATGCAGCCGTCGGGAACACCGTGCTGACCAGTATCACCAGTGCGCAGAACGCGCACAACATGCGATGATGTTTCTGCTTCATCTTTTCTGTATCCTCCAGGAGAGCGCCGCCGGGCGGCGGTACTCTCTTTTGCGCCCGGAGAACGGCATCACGATCCGCTTTCGCCAATGTTTGCCGCCCTTTTGACGCGTTTCCCTATGCTCATTTTAGAGAGTCCCGGAAGCTTTGTCAAGCATTCCGCGCCGATTTTGCAAAGCTGTCACAGAGTGTGAAAAATCCGCGCCATCTTGCACAGAAATGTCCCCTGCTGTATAATAGTTGTGTATCTGGTTTTTGCAGTTTGCTCCCCGAACGCAGTCCGCGGAAGCCATTTTGTGAGAAAGGCGGTGCTTTTTTGGAAAGCATTCAACGATATTGGAAGCGTACCGATAAAACTTACCTGCTTCTGTGCATCCTGAGCAGCAGCTTTGCGGTGCTGGCCCTCTCCTCCTGGGCCGCCAAGCAGGGCAGCGGCTTTGCTCTGGACGATGTTACCGGGCAGATCGTGGGCATAGGCGATTACCGCCGTGCCGTGGTGCAGGCAGGCGCGGCCGCCATTGGGCTGTGTGTTGCAGTTCTGCTCTCAAACATCGATTACCGGAGCCTCGTCAAGGTGTGGCCAGTCCACGTTGCCGTCACCTGGGGCATGGTGCTCCCCACCCTGTTCATCCGCAATGTGACCGTCGGCCCGCTGACCATTGGCTACAATGCAGGCGACACCGACAACTACTCCTGGTACAAGCTGGGCGGCTTTACCCTCCAGCCCACCGAGCTGGCAAAGATCAGCTTTATCCTGACCTTTGCCATGCACCTGAACAATGTCCGTGGTAAGATCAACGAGCCCAAGGAGCTGGGCAAGCTGCTGCTGCACATGCTGGTCCCCATCCTCATCATCCACATCCAGGGTGACGACGGCACGGCCATCATCTACGGCATCATCGCCTGCTGCATGATGTTCTCCGCTGGCTTGAGCTGGAAATATATCATCGGGGCCATCTCGGCGGCGGCCGTTGCCGTGGCCGTGGCGTTCGGCTTTTTCAGCGATAAGATCGGCAAGGGTTACCAGTGGTACCGCATCCTGGCCGTCATCGACCCTGAAAACAAAACGGGCTGGGCCCCCAGCGAAACTGTCTGGAAGAACATCATCTACCAGCAGCAGCGGGGCGAGATCGCGCTGGGCTCCGGCGGCATCTTCGGCAACGGTATTTTCGGCGGCAGCTATTACAGCGTCCCCAACGCCCACAACGATTTCGTCCTCAGCTGGATCGGCAACGCCACCGGCTTCGTGGGCTGCTGTGTGGTGCTGGGCATCCTGTTTGCGCTGGTCTGCAAGACCTTTGCCACCGGCGCCCGCAGTGAGGATCTGCTGGGCAGCTTCATCTGTGCCGGCATCGGCGGTGCTCTCATGGCGCAGATCGCCGTCAATGTGGGCATGAACCTCCGCGTCCTCCCCGTCATCGGTGTCACCCTGCCGTTCTACTCGGCGGGCGGTTCCTCGGTCCTGATGCTGTATATTTGTGTTGGATTAGTACTGAGCGTTTATATGCACAATACCAAAAAGCTGTTTGGGTGAGCTTGCGTCAAGTGTAAAGTTTTCGCGCTCTGCTTGACTTTTTTCCGGAATCGCATATAATAAAAGTAGAAATGATGCACACAGTCTCATGTATGCTCACCAAAATGAAGAACCCCCTCGGAGGTGCGACTCCAAGGGGGTTCCTTTTTTAGTGCTTACTGCTCTCGCCGCATCCGTCAAGCCACTTGCAGATGTAGTTTGCGATTACACCTGCTGCGACGGATACCAGAAATGATGCCAGTGACATGTATTCACCTCCCATCTCAATAAAATTGAGTGGAAAGGGCAGCAATTGTATTATAACATAGCTTTCGACAAAAGGACAGCCGCGCTTTCCTTTTGCATCATTGATCCAACTAATCGGTGCAATTCGTCTTGTAAATCAACCAAAGTCGTGGTAAACTGTGCTTTATCGCATTTTATTTACTCAAACTTTGGAGGTTTTTCATGAAACAGAACCGCATCCGGAAATGTCTGCGGGCGGCCGCGCTGGCTGTCGTGGCACTGATTCTGGTGCTGGCAGGCACCGTGTTCGCGCTGTGGCACAACGAGTTTGCCACACTGGGCTCGTTCCGCAAGCTGTCCGACCGGGACGCTGCCCACCATGACGGTGCCGTCTACGAGCTGACCGTCTCCGGCGACTACTATTTCGATGATTTTCTCGCTCAGGGCGGTGCGTCTAATGACTCTGAGCTCATCTCGTTCGTGACGAAAAGCATCACCAAGGGCCTCATTCCGCTGCAGCTCAAAACCACGGATATCTCCTGCTCCGCTTTTACGGCGGACACGGCAGAGGGCGACCGGGTGTTTGGCCGCAACTATGATTTTTCTTCCACCAATACGGCCATCGTCTACACCAACCCCGGCAAGGGGCGCCATGCTTCCTACTCCACCGTGGACCTGCACTTCCTCAGCCTGGACCCGGACAAAGACGTGGAGGGCCTGGGGCATAAGCTCCTGACACTGGCCGCTCCCTATGCCCCGCTGGACGGCATCAACGACGCCGGTGTGGCCTGCGGCATCTTCATGTCCTATCAGGGCGATGGCAAGGGCACTTCCACGGACATCGACACCGACAAACCCGACCTGACCTCTACCACCCTGCTCCGGCTCATCCTGGATTACGCCGACTCGGTGGAGGATGCCGTAGCGCTGGTGGAGCAATACGATCTCCACGACTCCACCAACTGTGTGTTCCACTACATGGTGGCCGATTCCACAGGCCGCAGCGCCATTCTGGAGTGGGTGGGCTCGGATGCCGACCACGACAACGACGGCTCCCAGCGCCGCCTGAATGTCCTCTGGAACGACACCGACAGCCTTTCGGACTCCGCAGACTGGCAGGTGGTGACCAACTTCATCAAAACACCGGACTACTACACCTCCCCCGACCAGATGCACGGTCTGGACCGCTACGAGCATCTGGCGGACCGTCTGCGTGAGACAAACGGCATCGTAGCCGACGAGGACGCCGCCATGGCCCTGCTGGCCGAGGTAGGCCGCCGCACCTGGAACAACGATGACAGCAACAGCCTCACCGTCCACAGCGCGGTCTACAACCTGACGGACAAAACGGTCCTCTGGGTGGGCAATGAGCATTACGGCGAGGATGGGCATACATTCCGCTACAGCCTGCAAAAGTAAATTTTCAAAGCGCATAAAAACAGGAGCTGCACCCGTTTGGCGGGCACAGCTCCTGTTTTCATTTGCATTCTTTTTCTTTTACTTCATCACAGCGCCGAGGTTTGCACTGGTGACGTAACGGGCATAGCGGCTTAGCCAGCCCGTTTTGATGTTGGGCTCCGGGGCAACATACTTGGCCTTGCGCTCGGCCAGGACCTCATCGGAGACTTCCAGCGTGATGCTGGCGTTGGGGATGTCGATGTGGATGATGTCACCTTCCTCCACGAGGCCAATGGGGCCTCCGGAAGCAGCTTCGGGGCTGACGTGACCGATGGAAGCGCCGCGGCTTGCGCCGGAGAAGCGGCCATCGGTGATGAGGGCCACGCTCTTATCCAGCTTCATGCCGGCCAGGGCAGAGGTGGGGTTGAGCATCTCCCGCATACCGGGGCCGCCCTTGGGGCCCTCGTAGCGGATGACCACCACGTCGCCCGGGACGATCTGGCCTGCGTAGATGGCCGCAATGGCGGTCTCCTCGCTGTTGAAGACGCGAGCCGGGCCAGAGTGCTCCTGCATCTCGGGAGCCACGGCGCTCCGCTTGACCACACAGCCGTCCGGTGCGATGTTGCCCCAGAGGATCTGGAGACCGCCGGTGGGGCTGTAGGGGTCGTCGATGGGACGGATGGCCTTTTCGTTGAGGATGTGGGCTCCCTGGATGTTCTCCCCCAGCGTCTTGCCGGTCACGGTGGGCACATCGAGATCCAGCAGGTTCTTCTTGGCCAGCTCTGCCTGCACCGCGGCGATGCCGCCGGCGGCATACAGGTCCGGCATGTGGGTGGGGCCTGCGGGAGCCAGATGGCAGAGGTTCGGGGTGCGGGCACTGATCTCATTGAAGAGCTTCAGGTCCACGGGCACGCCTGCCTCATAGGCAATGGCCAGCAGGTGGAGGACGGTGTTGGTGGAGCAGCCCAGAGCCATATCGCAGGTCAGTGCGTTGCGGATGGAGCGCTCGTTGATGATCTGGCGGGCCGTGATGCCCTTTTTGACCATCTCCATAATGGCCATGCCGGAGTGCTTGGCCAGCTGCAGGCGCTTGGAGTAGACGGCCGGGATGGTGCCGTTGCCGGGCAGCGCAATGCCGATGGCCTCGCACAGGCAGTTCATGCTGTTGGCAGTATACATACCAGAGCAGGAGCCGCAGCTGGGGCAGCAGTTGCAGGTGCAGTCTTCCAGCTGTTCGTCGTTGATGAGGCCTGCTTTATAGGCACCCACCGCCTCGAACATCTTGGAGAGGCTGACCTCCTCGCCGCCGTAGGTACCGGCCAGCATGGGGCCGCCGGAGCAGACCACCGCAGGCACATCCATGCGGACGGCTGCCATGACCATGCCGGGCACGATCTTATCACAGTTGGGCACCAGCACAAGGCCGTCCAGCTGGTGGGCCATGGTCATAGTCTCCACGCTGTCGCAGATGAGCTCGCGGGAAGCCAGCGAATATTTCATGCCCACATGGCCCATGGCGATGCCGTCGCACACGCCGATGGCCGGGATCAGGATGGGGGTGCCGCCTGCCATCTGGATGCCTGCCTTAACGGCGTCGGCCACCTTATCCAGGTTCATGTGGCCGGGCACGATCTCACTGTAGGCGCTCACCACGCCGATGAGGGGGCGCTCCAGCTCTTCCGGGGTGTAGCCCAGTGCATAGAACAGGCTGCGGTTGGGCGCGCGCTCCGCGCCCTTGGTCACGTTGTCGCTTCTCATGGTTTTCGATCCTCTCTTTTTTTCCAAAAGACAAAGGAGCGCCTGCCCGACGGCTGTGCCGACGAAGCCGACGCTCCTGATTTTATTTAGAAATCGCTTACTTCTTCAGCCAGCTCATCATGCTGCGGAGCTCTGCACCGACTTTCTCGATGGGATGCTCTGCCTGCATCCGGCGCTCAGCCAGGAAGTGGACCTTGCGGCCGCCGTTGGGGCTCATCTCGGTCAGGAACTCGGAAGCAAAGGTGCCATCCTGGATCTCGGTCAGCACTTTCTTCATTTCCTTACGGGTCTCAGCGGTGATGAGGCGCTTTCCGGTGCGGTAATCGCCGTACTCCGCGGTGTTGGAGATGGAGTAGCGCATCTTGGAGAAGCCGCCCTCGTTGATCAGGTCAACGATCAGCTTCATCTCGTGGCAGGTCTCAAAGTATGCCATCTCGGGCTCGTAGCCAGCTTCCACCAGGGTATCAAAACCAGCGTGGATCAGCTCGCACACACCGCCGCAGAGCACTGCCTGCTCGCCGAACAGATCGGTCTCCGTCTCCTCCTTAAAGGTGGTCTGCAGGATGCCCGCACGGCCGGCACCGATGCCGGAAGCATAAGCCAGAGCGATGTCCTTGGCCTTGCCGGTGTAGTCCTGCTCCACGCAGATCAGAGAGGGGCAGCCCTCGCCCTCGGTGTACAGGCGGCGGACGATGTGGCCGGGGCCCTTGGGCGCGATCATGATGACGTCCACGTTCTTGGGAGCGGTGATGGTCTTGAAGTGGATGTTGAAGCCGTGTGCAAAGGCCAGAGCCTTGCCCTCGGTCATGTAAGGAGCCACCTGCTTGTTGTAGATATCAGCGCACAGCTCATCGGGCACCAGCATCATGACAACGTCGCCAGCCTTGGCAGCCTCTTCCACTTCCATAACCTTGAAGTTGGGGTGAGTCGCTGCGAACTCGGAAGCCTTTTCCCAGTGGGCAGAGCCCTTGCGCAGGCCGACCACGACATTGACGCCGCTCTCGGCCAGGTTCTCAGAGTGGGCATGGCCCTGGCTGCCGAAGCCGATGATGGCGACGGTCTTGCCGTCCAGCACGCCGAGGTTGCAGTCGGAATCGTAGTATTTCTTGATTGCCATAAGAATGTTCTCCTTTTTTCTTTTCGGATCGTTTTTCTATGATCGTTTTTTAACTAAAGGCTTATCGGGTGGGGCATTTTGTGCCCGGCAGCGGGAACTGTGCTTCCCGCACTTCCTGCGAGGGCTTCTGCATGTGCTGGTGCATCCCGCCCCGCTCCAGCGCGGTCACGCCGGTGCGGCACAGCTCCAGAATTTTATAGTCCTCAAACATCTTGAGGAACGCATCGATCTTTTCCGGCTTGCCGATGAGCTCAAACACCATGCTGTCCGGGGAAAGATCAATGATCTTGGCTTTGTAGATGCTTCCGACCTCCCGCAGCTCCGCGCGGTTGTGGACGTCGGCCTCCACTTTCAGCAGCAACAGCTCCCGCTCCAGGGCTTTGTCGTGATCCAGCACGAAGACCTGCCGCGTGACTTCAAGGCGCTCGGTCTGCAGAATGAGCTGCTGGAGCTCTTTATCGGAGCCGGACACCGTGACGGTGATGCGGCTGACGGTCGGGTCGTTGGTGGCGGACACCGTCAGGCTGTCAATATTGAAGCCGCGGCGGCAGAACAGGCTGGACACCCGGGCCAGAACACCGCTCTGGTTGTCCACAAGCAGGCTGATGACCCTGCGCTTTCTGGTTTCCATTTCCGCACCCTCCTTATTTCATGATGATATCGTTGATATCGCCGCCGCCGGGGATCATGGGCAGGACTTTCTCGTCCTTGTCGATCATGCACTCGATCCAGGTGGGGCCTTTCTGCTTGAGGGCGTCGGCAAACGCGGCCTGGAACTCCGGGAGATTGGTGCAGCGGTAGCCTTTCAGGCCAAAGCCCTCGGCCAGCTTGACGAAATCCGTCTTGCGGTGGGGATCTGTCTGGGAGAAGCGCTTTCCATAGAACGTGGTCTGCCACTGGCGGACCATGCCCAGCACCTGATTGTTGAAGATGACCGTGATGATGGGCAGCTCATAACTGACGGCCGTGCAGGCCTCGTTGAGGTTCATGTGGAACGAGCCATCGCCCGTGAACATGACTACCCGCTGGTCACGGCCCAGCGCCATCTGCGCGCCAATGGCCGCGCCGTAGCCAAAGCCCATGGTGCCCAGGCCGCCGCTGGTGATAAAGCCGCGGCTCTTGGCGTGGCGCAGGTACTGCGCCGCCCACATCTGGTGCTGGCCCACGTCCGTGACATACACGGCCTCGGGACCGCACTGGTTGCACACTTCGCCGATGACCTGATGGGGCATCAGGCGGGTGGGGTCGGACACCGGGTGGTAATCCTGTGCCTGCCACTCGCGGATCATGGCCATCCAGTCGGGGTGCTTCTTTTCCTCGATCTGGGGGAGCATGGCGTTGAGGACGTAGGCGGCATCGCCGGTGATGGAGAGATCCACATCCACGTTCTTGCCCAGCTCGCTGGGGTCAATGTCGATCTGAATGATCGTTGCGTTCTTTGCAAAGGTCTTGGGGTTCAGAGCCACACGGTCCGAGAAGCGAGTGCCCACCGCGATGAGGACATCACAATCCGCCACGGCCCGGTTGGAGGTGTAGCAGCCGTGCATTCCCACCATACCGATGTTCATGGGGTCGCCATAGGGCACGACGCCTGCCGCCATCAGGGTGTAGGTAGCGGGGATCTCCGCCTTGTGGATGAGGTCGCGCAGGGGCTGGCAGGAGGCCGCCGAGCGGACACCGCCGCCAAAGTAGACCAGCGGCCGCTGTGCCGCGTTGATGAGGTCCGCCGCCCACTTGACCTGCTCTGCATTAAAAGTGGTCACCGTGCGGATGGGCTCCGGCTTTTTGGGGGTAAACTCGCAGACCGCCGCGGTCACGTCCTTGGGGATATCTACCAGCACAGGGCCCTTGCGGCCGCTCTGTGCAATGCGGAACGCGGCCCGCATGGTGTCGGCCAGGTCTTCCACCCGGCGCACCGTGAAATTGTGCTTGGTAATGGGCATTGTGATGCCCTCAATGTAAGCTTCCTGGAAGCCGTCCTTGCCCAGACCGCTGGTGACAACGTTGCCCGTAAAGGCCACCATGGGTACGGAATCCATGTAGGCCGTGGCAATGCCGGTGACCAGGTTGGTAGCACCCGGGCCGCTGGTGGCCAGCACCACACCGGTGCGGCCCGTTGCGCGGGCGTAGCCATCCGCTGCATGGGACGCGCCCTGCTCGTGGGCCGTCAGCACATGGGTGATGCGATCAGCGTTCTTATACAGCTCATCGTAAAGGTTGAGCACCGCGCCGCCGGGATAGCCAAAGATGGTATCCACGCCCTGCTCACAAAGGACCTCTACAAAAATCTGTGAACCATTCAACTGCATGGTGTGTTTCTCCTGTTTCCTGTTCCCTCATGACATACACTTCCAAAGAAAGTGCTTTTACACGTCATTTTTTTCGATCTCTCAGCTTTTTTGAACGTTGGGTCAATTATACTATAAATCGGGCCGTTGTCCAGCGACGATTTGTAACGTGAGTCACCACAAAGATGAAGATAATTGAACACCATCTTGCGCGATACCAAAAGCAGCGATATAATTTGAAAAAGAAAAGAGAGGGAACAACGATGACATTACGTGAATGGAACGCCCGCCTGCACGGGCTTGTGGTATTTCGTGCCCTGCTGGAGGACCCGGTGGTGGCAAAACTCGTCGATTTAACGGACCGGATGGCCGCCGGGGCCTCCGGCATGGGCCTGGTGTGCGACGCCGCGGCCGCCTTTGAGGCTGCCCTGTTTGAGCACACCCCCAACTGGAGCGATTATCTTTCCAACGCCGTTCTGGAATCGGAGACCATCTGCGTGCGGCAGGCGGCTGCCGGACAGCTCTCCCCCGTTTTGCAGAGTGCGCTGGACAGCGAGCTGGCCTTTCTGCAGGCACTGTGCGGTCTGACACTGGACAAACTGTTCCAGACCGCTTATTCAGAGCAGAGCCAGCGGCCGGAGCTGGCTTTCCTGCCCCGTTGGGAAACGCGGGAGCTGGACCTTGCCGCCGCATATACCCAGCGGATGAGCGAGGTGGGCAAAAAGGGCTACGGCATGTTTGCCAAGCACCATGTTTTCACCGTGGAGAACGGTCAGCTGGTGCCAGTCAAGTATCCGGACCCCCAGAAGCTCTCCGAGCTGCCCGGCTACGAGCAGGAGCGGGAAAAGGTGATTGCCAACACCCGGGCTCTGCTGACCGGGATGCCTGCCAACAACGTGCTGCTCTACGGCGACGCGGGCACCGGCAAATCCAGCACCGTCAAAGCCATCTGCAATGAGTTTGCCGCCGAGGGCCTGCGCCTGGTGGAAGTCAAGAAAAATCAGCTCTACCAGATCCCGGACCTGATGGACAAGCTGGCCGCCAATCCGCTCAAGTTCATCCTCTTCATTGATGACCTGAGTTTTACGGCCAACGACGATAATTTCGCCGCCCTGAAAGCCATTCTGGAGGGCAGCGTGGGCGGCCGGGCCCGGAACATCGTGGTCTATGCCACCTCCAACCGCCGCCACCTCATCAAGGAGACGCTGACCGACCGCACCGGCGACGATATCCACGAGGCCGACACCCGGCAGGAGCTCATGAGCCTGTCCGCCCGGTTCGGCCTCACGGTCACGTTCCAGCGGCCGGAGAAAGCACGCTTTGAGGCCATCCTCACCGAGCTGGCCAAGCAGCACCACATTGAGATGCCCCACGACCAGCTCCTGGTCAAGGCCGAGGCTTTCGCCATCCGGGCCGGCGGCCGCAGCCCCCGCGTGGCCAAGCAGTTCATCGAACAGTGCGAGTCCGGTGTCCAGAAATAATTGGATCTGATATCAGAAAAGCGCCCGTGCAGTTTCCCTCTGCACGGGCGCTTTTGTGTCTGCTTCAGCTCAGCCGGTTCAGCCGGACTGCCACATAGGGGTCCGGGAGTTTGAGCTCATCGGCCAGGTCTTCCTCGCTGGCGTATTTTTCTGCCGCGATGCCCACCAGCACGCTGCAGGTATCGAACCGCCCCTCCGGGGAGAGGGCCGTGATCTTTGCCTCACCGTCCGCGACCGCGGTCACCACGCCGTTGGGGTCCACGGTGGCCACACCGGGGTTCGAGCTCACCCAGGTGATGGGGACGCTCCCGCCACTTTCCAACGCCACAGAGGCCGTCAGGGTCTCTTTGCTGCCCACCGTTTTAAAGAGCAGGTCGTTCTTGTTCAGCGTCACACGGCCAATGTCCGAAGTGACGTTCACTGTACACCGCACGGCCTGCCCGTTGGAAGCCAGCGCCGTGATGGTGGCACTGCCGGTTCCCTGTGCCGTCACCAGACCGTTTTCGTCTACCGTAGCCACCTCCGGGTTGGAGCTCAGCCACTGGTAAACATAAATAAAGGAGTGGTCATTGTTGATGAGCTTCAGCTGTTTTGTGGGGTGGAGATCATCGTATTTCAGGGCAAAGCTCAGGCTGCTCTGGTCCAGAGCCGGCTTTTTGGCCTCGCCCCCCGCACTCTCCT
>UMLB01028580.1_pt1 | contig 27525 bp, 25 predicted proteins | sample 1966481 | NCBI WGS metagenome assembly UMLB01 (sample SAMEA4836192, study PRJEB28245) | human gut metagenome | biome: gut microbiome; material: fecal sample | place: Denmark | collected 2008 | reverse complement strand
GGAAGAAGTAGTAAGTGAACTGCGCCAGCTGCAGATACGCCTTGACGAAATTAATGCCCGCCAGGCAGAACTTGATGCTGCCATTGCCGATAATCAGGCTAAACTGGCAGAAGAAAAAGCCAACCTTGAACGCAGGATGAACATTTTTAAAAAGCGCCTGCGCGATATTTATATCAACGGACAGATTAACTATCTGGATGTACTTTTGGGTGCGAAAGATTTTTCTGACTTTTCGTCCCGTATGTTCCTGCTGCAAAAAATAATCAGCCGCGATATTGCAATGCTTGATGCCATTAATAAATCGATGGCTGAAATTGAAAAGCGGCAGGAAGAACTTGACGCCCAGACCAAGGAGCTTGATGCTTTAAGGGCAGAGCTTGAAGTAAAACGCCAGGAAGCAGAAGCACGGCGTGAAGAAAGAGCGCAGCTTTTATATGCTGCCGAAGAAGAACGCAGCCAGGTTGAAGGCGAGTACGACCGCCTTGCCGCTATCAGCGAAAACATTGCCAGCATGCTGCGCAGCCTGCAAAAGGCGGGCGGTATGCCGGGCGGCGGAGGCACGGGCAAATTTATCTGGCCGGTGCAGGGCGAAATTACTTCTTACTATGGCTGGCGCACACATCCTATTTTCGGCACTACCCGTTACCATTCAGGTTATGATATTGCCTGTGACACCGGTACGCCTATTGCCGCGGCAGACAGCGGCACGGTTGTATATTCCGGCTGGCTGGGCGGTTATGGCTACTGCGTAATGATTGACCATGGCGGCGGGCTTGTAAGTTTGTATGGGCATAACAGTGAACTGTGGGTATCTGAAGGCCAGTATGTGCAGCAGGGCCAGACGATAGCGCTTGCAGGCAGCACCGGCTGGTCTACCGGCCCGCACTGCCATTTTGAAGCACGCCTGAACGGTGAACTTACCGACCCGATGAACTATCTGCCGTAATGGGCTGCAATTGGAGGGGCATAAATGCTGAAAAAAAGGTTTAACTTTTTAACTTTGCTGCTGGCATGTGCCTGTACAGCAGTAATTACCCTGGCCGTTATCATGGCCTTGGTGCAGAAAGCGGCCGGCAGTTCTGCCGGAGGCATGGTGTTTTTAAAAACACTTGTTACCGTGCGTGATAACTATGTGGAGCCGGTTGACAGCGAAAAACTGTTTGACGGTGCTACTTCCGGCATGGTTAAGGCTTTGGGCGACCCGTATTCCGCTTACCTTGACAAAAAAAGCTTCAGCGAAATTACTGATTTGACGGACGGTGTTTTTGGCGGTATTGGTGTGGTTCTTGGCAAAAAGGACGATGATTTTGTTGTAGTTGCGCCTATGAAAGGAACACCGGGCGATGAAGCCGGAATAAAAGCCGGAGATAAAATTCTTGCCGTTGACGGTACGAATGTTGACGGTATGCAGCTGGAGGATGTTGTTGCCAAAATACGCGGCAAACAGGGCACGGAAGTGGAGCTGCTTCTTGAAAGTGCAGACGGCGCAGAGCGCACCGTGCGCGTTATCCGCGGCGATATTAAGGTAGAATCGGTAGGCGGGCAGATGCTGCCCGGTACAAAAATCGGTTATATACGCATTTCGGTATTTAACGAACAGACCGGCGCCGATTTTGCCAAAAAGTATATAGAGCTTGAAAAAGAAGGTATGCAGGCCTTGCTGCTTGATTTGCGCCATAACCCAGGCGGCATTTTGGGTGAATGCGTAAAAGTTGCGCAGTACATTGTTCCCAAAGGCACGGTGGTATCTATTAAGGACCGCAGCGGTAATACCTTTGTGGAAGAATCAAACCTTGAAAAAGTCAAGTATCCGCTGGCTGTGCTTGTTGACCACGGCAGCGCCAGTGCGGCTGAAATTGTTGCCGGTGCGGTGCAGGATACCGGCGCGGGCAAACTTTTCGGCGTGCAGACTTTTGGCAAGGGTTCGGTTCAATCCGTCTATAAATTAAGTGAAAATACAGGGCTGAAACTTACAACAGCCAAATATTATACGCCGAGCGGGCGTTCCATTCACGGTACCGGCATTAAGCCGGATGTTGAGGTGGAGCTTGACCTGCAAAGCATGAAAGACACTCAGCTGGAAGCAGCAGAAAACTATTTAAAAGAACAGCTTGCAAAATAAGAAAGGAGCAGCAAAGCAGTAATGTTTAAGGGAGTTTTGGCTTTGACGGCTACGGCGGCAATCAGCCTTGTCGTATTTGCAAATTCTGCATCGGCAGAAGATTTGACAAAATTTTATTCAACCGAACGCGTAAGCGGCTACAAAAGCGGCGAATTTATGATTTTGGCAGAAGATGACGTTAATTTCCGTTCCAATCCTGCTGTAAGCAATAACATAATCAGCTGCCTGCCGCGCCACTCGCTGCTGCGCATTACAAAAGACGAGCAGCCCTGGGCTGAAGCCGTATGGAACGGGCATAAGGGTTATATTGCAACCGAATATTTAACTCCTGCGGAAGCTGAACCCTTGCTTAATGACGAGGATATTAATTTTGGCGAATGGAAACTTGACGATGTTTTTGTGCCGGAAAACGCAGCTCTTGGCAAACTGCTTAAAGAAGGCAAAGAACACGGTGATTATGTTTACGAGTATGCAGATGTAAAAATCAGCGTTAACCGTAAAAAACATACCATTACGGCTATGGAAGGCAAATCACCCTTGTTTGCAACCATGCGCGGCGTAAGCAACGGCGATGAAGCCGCACGTGTTGTAGGCCAGTACGGCATGCCTAACAGAGTTGTTTATTTTACGCCTGATAAAAATGACGAAAGTTTAAAGCAAACCATGATGCTTGGATATGATTTTCCGAATGACGGTGATTATGAAGATGCCGGGCTTGATTTTTATATTGATGCCAATGACCGTGTAAGCAAAATAGTTCTGCGCAAAGACGATTAACGTTTATGTGCATAAATTTGTAAACTGCTTTACATATTTACAGCAAAATTGAAAATTTTAAGGTTTTTGATAAAAATTTGTTGACTAATTACAGTATTGTGCGTAAACTATACACAAGTTAATAATTACCACTAAACCAACGAGACGGAGATCAAGTCAGAAAATGCGCTCACAGAGAGTCCGGTTGCTGGGAACGGATAGAAATGCAGTCTGATAAATGGACCGTTGAGGGTGCAGTCAAAGCAGGTTTTCCTGTGAGTATTCTGCAACGCAGCGCCAGCGTTACGGGCGAGGGGTGTGTTGGCACTCTGCTAAAGTGCGTGGAATCTTCCGCGAATCAAGGTGGTACCGCAGGTTTATAGCATTATTGCCTGTCCTTGTATATTTACAGGGACAGGCTTTTTTATTTAGCGCGGCAGCCATTTCCAACAAAAAACTTTCAGGGGAGACAAAATGTTGAATTTAAGTTTTGATGAAGTAAAAGCCTATGCCGCTGATTATACGGCTGTACCGGTTGCAAAGGAATGTTTTGCCGATATGGTAACGCGGAATCGGTAATGACGCCGGACGGTATGAAAATACTTGCAAATTTTTTGAGTGACTGATATTTAAGGGGGATTTAAAAATGATTAACACAGCAATTGCCAAACTTGCAGCAGGGCAGAACCTTGCAGGAACAGAAACACGCGAAGCCTTTGACCAGATTATGAGCGGCGGCGCTACCAATGCCCAGATTGCGGCTTTTATTACCGCCATGCGGATGAAGGGTGAAACAATAGATGAGATTACCGCCTGCGCGCAGGTGCTGCGCGAAAAATGCAGCCGCATCCATACAAAGGGTGACGTTCTTGATATAGTAGGCACAGGCGGCGATTGCGCAAATACTTTTAATATATCCACAACCAGTGCCTTTGTAATAAGTGCGGCCGGGCAGCCGGTGGCAAAACACGGCAACCGCAGCGTATCAAGCAAAAGCGGTGCCGCCGATGTACTTGAGGCTTTGGGTGTAAAAATAGATTTGCCGGCAGAGAAAAACGAAGAACTGCTGCAAAAAATTAACCTTTGCTTTTTGTTTGCGCAGTCCTGTCACGCTTCAATGCGTTATGCAGGCCCGGTGCGCAAGGAAATCGGCATCAGAACCATTTTTAATATCATCGGTCCTTTGGCAAACCCGGCCTTTGCAAGCTTGCAGCTTTTGGGCGTTTATCAGAAAGAACTGGTGTTGCCGCTGGCGCGCGTGCTTTCAAACCTCGGCGTTAAACGCGGCATAGTGGTTTACGGCAACGACGGGCTTGACGAAGTGACGGTTTCTTCAACCAACACAATGGCCGAAATTAATAACGGCAAAGTTACGGAATATATTTTCGACCCTGCCGATTTAGGTGTTAGACGCTGCTCCAAAGCCGACCTTGTAGGCGGCAATGCACAGGAAAACGCGCAGATAACCACGAATATTTTAAACGGCACGGAACACGGCAGCAAACGCGACGCAGTTGTTTTAAACAGCGCCGTAAGTTTATACCTTGGCGGCAAAGGCAGCATTAAGGAATGTGCGGCTCTGGCGGAAGAAACCATCGACAGCGGCAGGGCTTACGAAAAATTGCAGCAGCTTGTAAAATTAAGCAATATGTGAGGATTTTATGATACTTGATACTTTAGCGGCGGCATCTAAAGAACGTGCCGGTGAACTGATAAAAAAATATGGTTTAAGTGCTTTGCGCCGTGAGGCGGAAGCGCTGCCTCAAGTAAACCGCGGGTTTGGGCAGGCGTTAAAAAAACAGGGGCTTTCTTTTATCTGCGAAGTAAAAAAAGCCTCGCCTTCCAAAGGGCTTATCGCAAAGGATTTTAACCCGGTTTTGCAGGCCAGGGCTTACGAAAAAGCCGGTGCGGCAGCCGTGTCGTGCCTTACAGAACCGCAGTATTTTTTAGGCAGCAACGAATATTTAAAGGCAATCAGCCAAAGTATTTCGCTTCCTGTTCTGCGTAAGGATTTTACCGTACACGAAGCGCAGATTTACGAAGCGAAGCTTATCGGTGCTGACGCCATACTTTTAATAACGGCACTTTTGGAAGAAAGCGTTTTGCGCGAATATCTTGCTGCGGCAAAAGGCATTGGGCTTGATGTTTTAACGGAAGTGCATGACGAAGCTGAACTGGAAACGGCGCTGAAAGCCGGTGCGGAAATTATAGGCGTTAATAACCGCAATTTAAAGGATTTTACGGTTGATTTTAACAACAGCCTGCGTTTAAAAAAACTGGTGCCGCCGGGCATAACTTTTGTGGCAGAAAGCGGCATAAAAACACGTGCCGATATTATAAAGCTGCAAAGCGCAGGCGCCGACGCCGTATTAATTGGCGAAACGCTGATGCGCAGCGGTGATGCAGCGGGTGCGCTGAAACAACTGGCAGGTGTTGAGTGATGGTAAAGGTAAAAATATGCGGCATAAAAACTTTGCAGGACGTGGAAATTATAAACAGACAAAAGCCTGATTTTACCGGCTTTGTGTTTTATCCGTTAAGCAAACGGTATGTAAGTTTAATAACGGCGCGCAGCCTGAAAGCAAAGCTGAATAAAAAAATAAAGAGCATCGGGGTTTTTGTAAATGCCCCGCCGGAGGAAATTGCCGCAGCTGCTGAACTTGGCATAATAAACATGGTGCAGCTGCACGGAGATGAAACCAACGCCTATATTGCGGAACTGCGCAAAATATGCACGCTGCCAATTATTAAAGCCGTGCGCGTAAGGGAAGAAGCAGACATAAAAAAAGCCGCGTTTTACAACTGCGAGTATTTTTTGTTTGATACTTACAGCACCGCCTCATACGGCGGAACGGGCAGGCAGTTTGATACGCAGCTTTTAAAGGGCGTTAAAATAAATAAACCTTACTTTTTAGCCGGCGGGCTGAATGCCGGAAATGTGCGCAGCGCGTTAAAAGGCTTAAAGCCTTACGCCGTTGACGTAAGCGGCGGAGTAGAAAGCGGCGGCAGTAAGGATGAAATAAAAATTAAGAATTTTATAAAACAGGTGAAAGGATGAACATGATGACTAAAGGAAGATACGGAATACACGGCGGGCAGTATATACCGGAAACATTGATGAACGCGGTTATAGAGCTTGAAAAGGCTTATGAATATTATAAAAACGACCCGCAGTTTAATAAAGAACTGCAGGAACTTTTTCATGAATACGCCAACCGCCCATCGCTTTTGTATTATGCAGAAAAGATGACCAAAGACCTTGGCGGCGCTAAAATTTATTTAAAACGCGAAGACCTGAACCATACCGGCTCGCACAAAATAAATAACGTGCTGGGGCAGGTGCTGCTGGCCAAGAAAATGGGCAAAAAACGTGTGCTTGCGGAAACAGGTGCAGGCCAGCACGGCGTGGCAACGGCAACGGCGGCTGCGCTGATGGATATGAAATGTACGGTTTATATGGGGCGCGAGGATACCGAACGACAGGCTCTGAACGTATTCCGCATGGAACTTTTGGGGGCAAAGGTAGTAGCGGTGGAAAGCGGCACCAAAACCCTTAAAGATGCCGTTAACGAAGCGCTGCGCCAGTGGACTGCCAATGTAAACGATACCTATTATGTGCTCGGTTCCGTTATGGGGCCGCATCCGTATCCGGAAATGGTACGTGATTTTCAGAGCGTTATCGGCAAGGAAGTTAAAGCACAGATGCTTGAAAAAGAAGGCCGCCTGCCGGATGTTGTAATGGCGTGCGTGGGCGGCGGCTCTAACGCCATGGGCCTGTTTTATGATTTCATTCCCGACAAGGAAGTACAGCTTATCGGCGTGGAAGCAGCAGGGCGCGGCGTTAATACTGCACAGACGGCGGCAACCATTGCCCGTGGCAGCCTCGGAATTTTCCACGGCATGAAATCTTACTTTTTGCAGGATGAATACGGCCAGATTGCACCGGTATACAGCATTTCGGCAGGGCTTGATTACCCCGGCATAGGGCCTGAACACGCGGCTCTTTATGATAGCGGGCGTGCACAGTATGTATCGGCAACTGACGACGAAGCGGTAGCGGCATTCAGCTATCTTTCCAGAACGGAAGGCATTATTCCGGCTATCGAAAGCGCTCACGCTATTGCTTATGCACAAAAGCTGGCGCCTACTTTGCCGAAAGATAAAATTATCGTAGTAAATGTTTCCGGCCGCGGCGATAAAGACGTAGCAGCCATTGCAAGATACATGGGGGTGGATTTGCATGAGTAAAATAGCAGCAGCTTTCAAAAAACAGCGTAAATGTTTCATACCTTTTATAACGGCAGGTGACCCGAACCTTGATGTTACAGAGCAGCTTATCATTGCCATGGCAAACGCCGGTGCGGATATTGTTGAACTGGGCATACCTTTTTCCGACCCGGTGGCGGAAGGCGAAGTAATTCAGGCAGCCAACATCCGCGCTTTAAGCGCAGGCACCACAACCGATAAAATATTTGCCATGTTAAAAAACGTACGCACAAAAACAGATGTGCCGCTGGTGTTTTTAACTTATATCAACCCCATTTTTACCTATGGCACGGAAAAATTTCTGGCAAACTGCCAAAGTGTTGGGCTGGACGGAATTATCGTGCCGGACGTGCCTTATGAAGAAAAAGCGCTGCTGGCAGAGCTTTGCCGTAAGTACGGCGTGGATTTAATTCCGCTGGTAGCGCCTACCTCCGATGAGCGCATTAAAATGATTGCCAAAGATGCGGAAGGGTATGTGTATATTGTTTCTTCGCTTGGCGTTACAGGCGTGCGCAGCGACATTACTACCGACATTGCCGCTATGACGCAAAAAATACGCCAGGCAACGGATGTGCCGGCAGTAGTCGGCTTTGGCATAGCAACGCCTAAAAAGGCCGAAGAAATGGCTGCAGTAAGTGATGGCGCCATTGTTGGCAGCGCAGTTGTAAAAATAGTTGGCAAATACGGTACGGACTGCATGCAGCCCGTTAGTGATTACGTAAAAGAAATGGCAGAAGCAGTACATAAAGTTCAATAAATAAATTCACAAAGGTTCCGTGCTTTGCGGAGCCTTATTTTTTATATAAAAAAGCGCCTGTATCAGATGTTGCTCTTATATACAAGCGCTTTTTGCATTTAAATTTATAATATTGTATCTTAACGGCTTATGGTTAAATTGTCGTACAGATAGGGAGGAGTTGCCATTTTATCGGAGATTCCGTCATAACGGAACATATAGGTGGAGATAGTCATAGTATCACCGTCAACATTAATTAAAATATATGATTGCTCATGTGTTTTGCTGGTATCCGTGCCCCACGGATTTTGGGCAGGCGCTGCGGAATTTACATCCAGAAAGCTGTAATTGGGTGTCAGCGGGTCACCGGCAGAAATCTGGTAATTGCGTGCCGCATACCATTTAACCGCGCCGGAATGACCGCCGGTAATGTAGAGAGGAATACCGGAAACAACGTGATAGATATTGTTTTCCGCAGTCAGGTTTGCATTGCTGCCAGTGCCGGTTACAAAGCCTCTGGCATATACATGGTCATGCCCCTGCAAAACCAAATCTACGCCAAGTTCTGCAAACAGTGGTGACCAGAATTTACGTGCGGATATAATGCCGGAATCCACGATATGCGCGGCGCCGGAATAGAGCGATTGGTGAAAGCCGGCAACAAGCCACTTGCCGTTATTTTTGGCATCGGCTGCCTGCTGGCGCAGAAAATCTGCCTGCGCTGCCCAGGTATCCGGGGTGTTCATGTTAAGAATTACAAATTTTACGTTGCTGTAATCAAAAGCATAAACAACAGGGCCTACGCCGCTGTTGGCACAGGGGGCAGTAATGTGGCCGCTGAAACTGCTGTTGTCGTGGTTGCCCTGTGCGGCAGCAATAAGGTGGCTGCCGAAAAAGGTTTGCCCGACAGCAGAATTTACACCGCCGTTTTCAAAAAGCATTTCCCATTGCCGTTCATTACGGGAGGAGTCTGTCATATCACCGGCAATATAGGCAAAAGCCAAATCATCACGGCTGTTCAGCAGAGAGAACATGGCTCCAGTAGCTTTGGCATCAGCCGCAAAACCAATCTGTGTGTCGGTTAAAAAGGCGAAGGTAAAAGCACCTGTTTCTGCCGGTGTTTTAAACGTACCGTAATAAGAGCCTGCAATGTTATAGGTATAGTTAGTATCAGGTGCAAGTTCATCCACTTTGGCAGAATAAAGGTATTTGCCTGCCGAATCCGACCAGACGGGATTGGCGGCATAATCAACAGTTCCTTTTGGACCTGTTACGGAAAACGCTCCCTGTGCTGCGTCCGGCGCGGAATAGGTGAGGTAAACGGCATCCGGCGTTTGCCCGATATGCAAGTTAACCTGGCTGACGGTACCTGCCGCAAAGCATTGCAAAATACTTAGCAGGCTTAAAAGTATTCCCAGCAGCAGGGTGCCGCTCCATCTTCTGATGCGGTAAATCATTTTCAATCACACTCCTTGTCAGATGTGTTTATAGTAACGTTAAAAAGTGAAATACAGATTAAAACTTATTTTATTATAATATGTAAGCATTTTTATGTGTTATGATTAAAACGTTTGAAATAATTGTGCGGAAAACGGAGTGAAAAATCAGTTTTGGCATAGTGATTTGATATTTAAAAATTGCCCGTTGCTGAAATATTAAGTAAACAGGCAGAACAAAAGCACTTGCATTAGGGCTAACCTTACATACAAGTGCTTTTAAGTTTAATTCAGGTTTAAATTTATGCTTTTTACAGTCTGCCGCTGCTGTTCAGTACGTCGCGCATTTTGTGAACTACCATTTGTTTAATGGCTTCGCGTGCAGGTTTTAAGTATTGGCGCGGGTCAAAATCAGCAGGATGTTCGTGCATATATTTGCGGATGGAAGCAGTCATTGCAAGGCGCAGGTCGGTATCAATGTTAATTTTGCAAACGCCGAATTTACCAGCTTTTAAAAGCATGTCTTCCGGAACGCCCTGTGCGCCGTCCAGTTTGCCGCCGTATTTGTTGCATTCTTCAACAAACTGCGGAATAACGGTGGATGCGCCGTGCAGTACCAGCGGGAAGCCCGGCAGCATGTTGGTAATTTTTTCAAGGCGGGCAAAGTCAAGTTCCGGTTTGCCTTTAAATTTGTAAGCGCCGTGGCTGGTGCCGATAGCGATAGCCAGAGAGTCAACGCCGGTACGTTCTACAAATTCAACTGCCTGGTCAGGGTCGGTGTAGGTAGCGTCTTTGGTGTTTACTTTAACTGCGTCTTCAACACCGGCAAGGCGACCGAGTTCTGCTTCAACAACAACGCCTTTGTTGTGGGCGTAGTCAACAACACGTTTGGTAAGCTCAATGTTTTCTTCAAACGGATGCTTGCTGCCGTCAATCATAACGGAGGTAAAGCCGCCGTCAACGCAGGCTTTGCAGATTTCAAAATCTTCGCCGTGGTCAAGGTGCAGGCAGATGGGCAGGCCGGTGTCTTCAACGGCTGCTTCTACCAGTTTCATTAAATAAATGTGGCTGGCGTATTTGCGTGCGCCTGCGGAAACCTGCAAAATTAAAGGGGAATTTTCCTCCTTGGCGGCAGAAACAATTCCCTGTATAATTTCCATATTATTGACATTGAAAGCGCCAACAGCGTAATGTCCTTCATAGGCTTTTTTAAACATTTCTGTAGATGTTACTAATGGCATTTGCTACAACTCCTTTTCAAGAATTTTATAAGTTAATTATAGCATACTATATTGATAATTAGTATATAATTTTACGCAAATCTTCCGGAAGCCCGCAGGAAATTTCCAAAACCCTGCCGGTAACGGGGTGGGTAAATTTTAAATAACTGGCGTGCAGCGCGTGGCGGCTCTGCTGCCCGGGCGTTCCGTAGAGGTTGTCGTTATAAAGCGGGCAGCCTATATGCGCAAGGTGCACGCGTATCTGGTGGGTGCGCCCCGTGTGCAGCGTAAGTTCCGCAAGCGCCATGTTTTTATTTGTAAAAAGCACGCGGTAATCGGTGCGTGCATATTTGCCGCTTTCGCTGATGCAGCGCTCAATTATGCTGCCTTCCTTGCGGGCAATTGGTGCTTCAATAATGCCTTCTGCAGCAGGCGGAAGGTTTGCCGCAATGCCGAGGTATTTTTTTACCATTTGCTGCTGCGAAAGCAAAAACTGTATGCGCGGCTGCTTGGCAAAAACAACAAGCCCGGAAGTATTGCGGTCGAGCCTTGAAACTGGGTGCAGGCCGCTTTCTATATTATGGGCTTCGTAATACCGCTTTACAAAATTATATAAAGTGCCGCCGTCCTCTTTCACCGTTGGGTGTACCAGCATTCCGGCAGGTTTATTGATGACGAGCAAAAATTCGTCTTCGTAATAAATGGTTCCGTGTCCAAGAGTAAACATCAGTGCTGCACCGGCGGTTCTTTATCAACAAAGGTAATGCTGTCCAATTTTTGTTTTACCTGCGCACGGATGTTGCCAAGGTAAAGCTCGTAAAGTTCTTTCTGCTCAATAAGTTCGCCTTCGGTTAAGCCCTCGGTGCGTTTTTTGCGCGCCAGAAAGTTAATGCGCGCAATCATTTCCTGCATATTCATAAATATCGTCCTCCTGTATCTGTTTTATTATAGCAGGGGCAGGCAAAGCGGGCAATATTTAACTTGCCGGGAACGATTTTTATTGGACTTTTAAAAATTCTATGTTATAATGATACGGTAAGTGAATAAATCGGCCTGTGTACTGCGGTGCAAGCCCGCAGCGGTCCCGCCGCCGGTTTTAGCCGGAAGCATGGCTGATAATGGCTGTATCTACGGGCGATGGAGAGAGCAAAAGGAACACTGCGCAAGCGGTGTTGTTGGTATTTGTGACTTCTGCCGTAGGGCAGGAGCCTTTTTTATTATTAAAGGCAGCTGTTCCGGCGTATTATGCCGGAATTGGAAAGGATTTTTATGGAAGAATACACATTTTCGCAGGGCAAACAAATGCGCTGCGGTTACACAACCGGAAGCTGCGCCGCCGCCGCTGCCAAAGCCGCGGCTATGATGCTGCTTTCGGGGCGCCGCATTGATTTTGCCGATATAGATACGCCCAAAGGCGTGCGGCTGCACCTTGAAACGCACGATGTTGAAATGACGCCGGATTACGCTTGTTGTGCCATACAAAAAGACAGCGGCGACGACCCTGATGACACCAACGGCATTTTAATTTATGCTAAAGTAGAAAAAACTGACGCGCCGGAAGATGTTATTGAAGGCGGCGAAGGCGTCGGCAGGGTAACAAAGCCGGGCCTTGCGTGCAGCGTGGGCGGACCTGCCATTAACCCTGTGCCGCGCAAAATGATTTTAAAAAGCCTGCGTGATGCGGCAGAGCAGTTTAATTACAGCGGCAGCTTGAAGGTTACAATATCTGCCCCGGCAGGTGTACAGATAGCGCCGAAAACTTTTAACCCGCGCCTCGGCATTGAAGGCGGCATCAGTATTTTGGGCACCAGCGGCATAGTTGAGCCTATGAGCGACACGGCGCTGATTGAAACCATGTACACCGAAATAAATGTACAGGCTGAAAAGGGCAATAAAGATTTATTGGTATTTTTTGGCAACTACGGCGAAGATTTTACACGTGATAATTTGCAGGTGGATATTGACAACGCCGTTACATGCAGCAACTTTGTGGGCGAGCTTTTGGACTATGCCGTGTATAAAGGGTTTGAAAGCCTGCTTTTAATAGGGCACAGCGGCAAACTGGTAAAACTGGCGCAGGGCGTAATGAATACGCACAGCAAGTATGCGGACTGCCGCACAGAACTGTTTGCCTTGCAGGCGCTGTTTAACGGCGCTAGCCTTGAAACAGGGCGTAAGATTTACGGAGCGCTGACTACTGACGAAGTTATTAAAATTTTAAAGGCAGAAAACCTGTTTGACAAAGTTATGCCAGCAGTTACCGGAAAAATAGATTATTATATGCAGCACCGCGTGCACGGCAAATTAAAAACCGGCGCGCTGATGTTCTCCAACGTATACGGCATTTTGGGCAAAACAGCCCATGCTGATGAACTTATAAAACTGCATCAGATGAAAAGGAAGGATGAAGATAATGCGAGGTAAATTGTACAGCGTAGGCATTGGCCCCGGCGATCCGGAGCTGATGACGCTGAAGGCAGTACGCCTTTTGAAGGAATGCGATGTTGTGGCACTTCCCAAAGGCGACGGCGATATTATGACTGCAAAAAATATCGTTAATCAGATTGTAAATATCGACGAAAAGGAACAGGTTGTTATTTACATGCCGATGACGAAGGATAAAGACGCTTTGACCAAGGCACATCAGGAAGGCGCCGATACCATTACCAAACTTTTGGACGAAGGCAAAAACGTGGTGTTCATCACGCTTGGCTGCCCTACGGTTTACGCAACCTGCATTTATGTGCATAAACTGGTGCTTAAAGCAGGCTACGAAGCAGAGCTTGTTGCCGGTGTAACCAGCTTCTGCGCCGTTGCCGCAAAGCTTAACGTATCGCTGTGCGAAAAGGCAGAGCCTTTAATCATCCTGCCTGGCAGTTATAAAGAATCGAGCAAATTTTTAGATGCGCCCGGCAATAAAGTGCTGATGAAATCGGCCAGCCAGATTGCCAGCGTACGCGACGAACTTAAAGAGCGCGGGCTTTTGAGCCATGCCGCAATGGTGGAACGCTGCGGCTTGCCCGGCGAAAAAGTTTACCGTGATTTGAATGAGATTGACGAAAAAAGCAGTTATTTTTCGATAATTTTAGTTAAGGAAAAGGAGTTTGACAAATGATTTATTTTATTGGCGCAGGCCCGGGTGCCGTGGATTTAATTACGGTGAAAGGCAAAGAACTTTTGGAAAAGGCTGACCTTATTATTTATGCCGGTTCCTTAGTTAACCCAGAACTTTTAAAATATGCTAAACCTGACTGCGTAATTATGGACAGCGCAAAAATGACTTTGGAAGAAGTTATTGCAGCCATGGTACCGGCAGCACAGAGCGGCAAGCTGGTTGTACGCCTGCACACCGGCGACCCCAGCATTTACGGCGCTCACCGCGAGCAGATTGACCTTCTGCGCAGCTATGGGCTCGATTATGAAATTGTGCCCGGTGTAAGTTCCTTCTGCGCTGCTGCAGCCGCTTTAAAAGCAGAATATACTCTGCCGAATGTAAGCCAGTCTGTTATTATTACCCGTATGGAAGGGCGCACTCCTGTTCCTTCAAAACAAAAAATTGCCGATTATGCTGCACATAATGCAACAATGGTAATCTTTTTAAGCTCCAGCATGCTGGAAAAACTCCAAAAAGAACTCATTGCAGGCGGTTATAAAGAAGATACCCCGGCAGCCATTGTTTATAAGGCTTCCTGGCCGGATGAAATGGTTTGCCGCTGCACCGTAGGCACTATTGCCGAAACTGCGGCCAAATACAATATTACCAAAACCGCGCTCATTACTGTCGGCTACTTCCTTGGCAGCGAATACGACAGAAGCGAACTGTATAACCCGACTTTTGCGCACGGTTACCGCGAAGCAGACCCCAGCAAACTGGATATTAAACCTGAGGTTAAATAATGCTGGCAGTTATTTTTTCCTTCAGCAAACGCGGCGGGCTGCTTAACGCCGCCATAGGCAGTTTTTTGGCAGGCATTGGCTGCGAGGCAAAATGCTGCACTATGCTGAAGTTTGCCGGTGTATGCGAAGGTTTAACTGCTGTTGACGATTACAAGGCTGTTTGCGCTGAATATTTTAATAAGGCTGACGCGCTGATATTTATTGGTGCCAGCGGCATTGCGGTGCGCGCTATTGCGCCGCATGTTAAAAGCAAAACTACCGACCCGGCAGTGCTTGTTATTGATGAATGTGCAAACTTTGTAATATCGCTTCTTTCGGGCCATATCGGCGGTGCCAACGAGCTTGCAAGGCAGATTGCCGCCGCAATTAAAGCCGTGCCCGTTGTAACAACAGCAACCGATGTTAATAACCTGTTTGCGGTTGACGAATGGGCGGCACGGCGCGGTATGATTATTGAAAGCATGCAGGCTGCCAAAGATTTTGCAGCGGCGCTTGTTGCAGGCAAAACAGCAGGGCTATGCAGCGATTACGCAATTAAAGGTGCTCTGCCTTCCGGCGTGGAACTTGCCGTAAGCGGAGAAACAGGCATGGCTGTAACAACCTGCAAAAACAAGAAGCCGTTTAATACAACAGTTGTTTTAATGCCTAAAATTTTACATTTGGGCATTGGCTGCCGCAGAAATACGCCTTTGGAAAAAATAGAGAATTTTGTGCTTGCTGAAATGGAAAAGCATGGGTTTGACATGCGCTGCGTAAAAAGCATAGCTTCGGTAGATTTAAAAAAAGATGAAGCCGGGCTGCTTGCTTTTGCGGCAAAGCATAATGTGCCGGTAAAATTTTATACCGCCTCAGAACTGCAGCAGGCAAAGGGTGATTTTACGCCGAGCGCTTTTGTAAAAAGCATTGCAGGCGTTGATAACGTTTGTGAGCGTTCAGCAGTGCTTGCAAGCGGCGGCTGCCTTAAATTGCGCAAAACGGCTCATGACGGTGTTACCTTAGCGGTTGCGGAAGAACCGCTGATTATAGATTTTTAAAATAAATTTAGGATGGTGTAAAATGCAGAAAGTTTATGTAGTAGGTTTAGGCCCCGGCGGTGTGGAACAAATGACCGCACGCGCTAAAAACACGCTTGAAAAATGTGATGTTATTGCGGGTTACCATGTTTATATAGATTTGATTAAAAACGATTTTCCCGGCAAGGAATTTTTAACAACCGGCATGCGTAAGGAAGTTGACCGCTGCCGCCTTGCTGTTGAAGAAGCTCTGAAAGGCAAAACCGTAGCCATGATTTCCAGCGGCGATGCAGGCGTTTACGGCATGGCAGGCATTATGTACCAGGTAGCGGCAGACCATCCGGAACTGGATATTGAAGTAGTTCCCGGCATTACCGCAGCCTGCTCCGGTGCTGCAGTGCTCGGCGCTCCGCTCATCAGCGATTTCTGCCTTATTTCTTTAAGCGATTTGCTTACTCCGTGGGAAAAAATCGAAAAACGCCTTGACTGCGCATCTCAGGCTGATTTTTGCATTTGCCTGTACAATCCTTCCAGCTTTAAGCGCCACGATTATTTGCAGAAAGCCTGCGACATTATGCTGAAAAACCAGCGTCCGGATGTACCGGCAGGCATTGTGCGCAACATCGGCCGCGACGGCGAAACTTATGAAATTACTACTTTGCAGGAACTGCGCGATAAACAGGTAGATATGTTCTCTACTGTAATTATCGGCAACTCGCAAACCAAAGTTATTAACGGCAAACTGGTTACCCCTAGAGGCTATAAGCTGTGAACAGACGCATTTGGATTATCGGCGGTACAAGCGAAGGGCGCGGGCTTGTAAAAGAACTTGCCGCGCTTGATATTGAAATTTATGTTTCGGTGGCGACCTTGTACGGAGCCGGCCTCATTGAAGAACACAATAATGTTAAAGTTCTGCCGGAGCGTATGGATTTAACGGCTATGTGCAGCTTTTTGGCGGAACACAAGCCGGACTGCGTAATTGACGCTACACATCCGTATGCTACGGTGGTTACGCAAACCGTAAAAGAAGCCTGCGCTTTAAACAATACGGAGTATCTGCGGCTTGTACGCCCGGCGGAAGCAGGCTACGGCAGTGCCATAGTTGTGCACGATGCTGCAGAAGCAGCCGAATTGTTAAGCCATACCGAAGGCAAAATATTTTTAACGACAGGCAGTAAAAATCTGCCTGATTTTACGGCTGTGCCGGATTACAGTGAGCGTATAGCGCTGAGGATTCTGCCGATGCAGGATTCCCTGGCCAAAGCTGTGGAACTTGGCTATAAGCCTGCTAACGTTGTCTGCATGCAGGGACCGTTTGAAGAAGATTTAAACATAGCCATGATTAAGCATTTTAATGCAAAATACCTTGTAACGAAGGATTCCGGCAAAGCCGGCGGGTTTGAAGAAAAAATATCCGCAGCACATAAAGCAGGGGCGGAACTTGTTATAATTGCCAGAAGCGAAAACGAACATGGCAGCGGTTATGCAGATATAGCGGCGCTGATGAAAAAGCGTTACCAGACCGCAGAATGAAGGTGAAGAAATGTTAAGGGTTAATATTGTAGGCATTGGGCCGGGCAACCCCAAACTGTTAACCGGCGCAGCCTTTGAAGCAATAAACCAAAGTACGATTTTGATTGGCGATAAGCGTATGCTTGCAAATTTTGCGTCTGAAAAGCGTTTATATGACACCATTAAGACGGCAGAAATATGCAATATTTGCGCAAATGCCAATCCTGAAAAAGATATTGTCAGCATACTTGTAAGCGGCGATGTAGGATTTTTCAGCCTTGCCAAAACTATCAGCGGCAAGCTGCCGGATTGTGAATGTGTGCGTTTTTGCGGTATCAGCAGCCTTGTTTATTTTGCACAGCAGCTGCAAATGTCCTGGGATGACGCAAAAATTATCAGCATGCACGGCCGCAGGCAGAATTTTATTGAAGCCGTTGCCCATAACGAAAAAGTATTTGCCCTTACCGGCGGAGAAAATTCGCCGCAGGCTCTGTGCGCCAAACTGTGCCGTTTCGGGCTTGGCGGCGTACAGGTTTATGTCGGTGAAAACCTTTCTTATGATAACGAAAATATCAGTTCCATGAAGGCTGAAGAAGCTGCACAAAAAGAGTTTTCTTCGCTTTCTGTAATGATGATTATTAATAAAGACGCCAAAACTCTGGCACATAATGTTCACGGTTTGAACGATGATTTGTTCATGCGCAGCAAAGTGCCGATGACGAAGCAGGAAATCCGTGCGGTTTCCATTTCCAAATTGATGCCGCAGGAAACCGACGTTATTTATGATATTGGCGCCGGTACAGGTTCCTGCTCCATTGAGCTTGCTTTGCAGGCCGGACGCGGCATGGTTTATGCGTTTGAACGCAATCCGGAAGCTGTGCAGCTTATTGAAAAAAATAAAGAGCTGTTCGGCGTGGATAACCTTACCGTAATTGCAGGCGAGGCTTCGGAAAAGCTGGAAGAAATGCCGGTGCCGGACTGCGTGTTTATCGGCGGCAGCGGCGGTAATTTGTGCAAAATGTTAGACACAATTTATGCCAAAAACGTAAACTGCCGTGTGGTAATTAATGCCATTACCGTTGAAACTTTGATAGAAGTGGTGGAGTATTACAAGCAGCATGAAGCCTACGCGCTTGATATTGTAAATGTGTTTGCGGCGCGTGCCAAAAAACTTGGCGCTTATAATTTGATGATGTCCCAGAACCCTGTTTATATAATGACGGCATTGAAAAAGGGTGAGTAAAATGGCTGAACTGAGGCTGCCGCGTTTTATGCTGGCTGCACCTGCCAGCGGCAGCGGCAAAACAACTTTAACTTGTGCCGTGCTGAAAGCGTTAATGAACAAAGGGCTGAAAACGGCGGCGTTCAAATCCGGCCCTGATTATATCGACCCGATGTTTCATTCCCGCGTTATCGGCACAAAATCACGCAATATGGATTTATTCATGCTTGCGGAAGAAACTGCCAAATATCTGCTTGCCAAAAACGGCAAAGATTGCGATATTGCGGTTTTGGAAGGGGCTATGGGCTTTTTTGACGGCATGGGCACTACGCTTAAAGGCAGTGCCTACGATTTGGCACGCCTTACCCAAACACCTGTAATTTTGGTTGTAAACGCCAAAGGGGCTGCTCTTTCCATTGCCGCCATGATTGAAGGCTTTAAAAACTTCCGTAAAGATGTAAATGTTGCCGGTGCAGTTTTAAATAATGTAACGGCAATGAGTTATCTTTTTTATAAAGAAGCCATTGAAAAAGAAACAGGCATACCTTTGCTCGGTTATATGCCGCATATGGAAAACTGCAATTTTGAAAGCCGCCATTTAGGGCTTGTAACTGCAGGCGAAATTACCGGTTTGCAGGAAATTATCAATACGCTTGCTGCCCAGGCAGAAAAAAGCATTGATTTTGACAGGCTGCTTGAAATTGCGTCAGCGGCTCCGGCATTAACTTATACGGATTTGCAGCAGGAAAAAATTGCCGGTGTAAAAATTGCCGTTGCTTACGACAAGGCCTTTTGCTTTTATTATCAGGACGCACTGGAACTTCTGGAAAGCCTCGGTGCCGAACTTGTGTATTTCAGCCCACTGGAAGATAAAAAGCTGCCGGAATGCGACGGCTTGTATCTTGGCGGCGGCTATCCGGAACTGTATGCCAAGGTGCTGCAGGATAATTTTTCCATGCGCGCAAGCATAAAGAATGCGGTAAATTCCGGGCTGCCGTGCATTGCCGAATGCGGCGGCTTTATGTACCTGATGAAGGCTTTCCGCGATAAAAACGGGCAGGTTTATGACTGGGCTGGCGTTGTAGACGGCGAAACTTATATGACGCAGAAACTGAACCGTTTTGGCTATGTCGTTTTAACGGCCAAGCGCGATAATATGCTGTGCAAAAAAGGCGGGCAAATTAACGGGCATGAGTTCCATTATTCCGACAGCACCAATAACGGCGATACTTTTGCCGTTGCCAAAGCTTCCGGAACAAAAGCATGGGAAGCGGTTTACACAACGCCGAACCTTTACGCAGGCTATCCGCACATTCATTTGTGGGGCAATACAGAGTTTGCTGTAAATTTTGTAAAAGCCTGCCGCGCTTACAGGGATAAATAATGATTGGTTGATGATGAAGGGTTTGTAGTATGGTTCTTTTAACAGCAATAATTTTGGGGTTTATTTTAGATTTTATTTTTGGCGACCCGCGCTGGCTGCCGCATCCTATTTGCTTTATCGGCAAACTGATAAGCATAACCGAAAAGGCTATGCGCCGCTTTTGCGGAGAAAAGCCGGAAGGTTTGCTGATGGGCGGCTTTGTGCTTGTGGTTATTGTTTTAACGGTAACCTTTGCCGTGCCTTATTTTATTTTAACGATGGCAGAAATGTACAGCCCGGTACTGGCGTTTGCTGTTGAAACATTTATGTTTTATCAGATTTTTGCAATGCGTTCCCTTAAAGAAGCAAGTTTGCAGGTGTATGATGCACTGAAAAGCGGCGATTTGCAGGAGGCTCGCAAAAAACTTTCGTGGATTGTAGGGCGCGATACGGCAGAACTTACCGATGAAGAAGTTGCAAAGGCTGCCGTGGAAACAGTTGCGGAAAATACCTCTGACGGCGTTATTGTACCGCTGTTTTTCATGTTTATCGGCGGGGCGCCGCTGGCATTTTTGTATAAAGCAATTAACACCATGGATTCCATGGTTGGCTATAAAAACGATAAATATTTGTATTTTGGGCGCTGTGCAGCAAAGCTGGATGACATTGCCAACTTTATACCGGCGCGTATTTCCGGGTTGTTAATGGTAGCAGCAGCATATTTTCTGAATATGGATGCTTCCGGTTCGTGGCGTATTTTTAAGCGCGACAGGCGCCACCATTTAAGCCCCAATTCGGCCATGACGGAATCGGCAGCAGCCGGTGCGCTGGGCATTAAACTTGGCGGCGGGCATTTTTACTTTGGCAAATGGGTGCCCAAAGATACCATTGGCGACGAAGTGAAAAAAACGGATGCCGAAGATATTGTGAAAATGAATGGCTTAATGTACATGACCTGTATTTTAAGCATTTTAACTTTTTCATTGGTGTATTTAATTAAGATTTTTATAATTGGAGAGTAAATGATGTATACCTATGTGCATGGCGGCGATGTATATACCGCCAGCGGCAAAAAGAACCTTGCTGATTATTCTGCAAATATTAATCCGCTTGGCTTGCCGCAGTCTGTAAAAAAAGCAATTGTAAAATCCATTGCAGGATGTGCGGATTATCCGGACCCGTTCTGCCGCCGCTTAACGGAAAAACTGGCCGGATTTTTAGCCGTGCCGGGGGAATACATTTTTTTCAGCAACGGTGCAGCTGATGTACTGTTTAAACTGGCGCTGGCCTTAAGGCCGAAAAAAGCGCTGCTTCTGGCTCCTACCTTTGCCGATTATGAAAAGGCTCTGCGCAGTGTTGGCTGCCGGATAGATTATTACTTGCTGCAGGAAGAAAATAATTTTGAACCACAGAGCGATATTTTGCGGCAGTTGACGCCGGATATTGATTTTATGGTTATCTGCAACCCCAATAATCCTACCGGCAAACTTATTGATGAAGAACTTTTGACAGAGATAATTGCCAAATGCCGGAAACTTAATATAAAAATTTTAATCGACGAATGTTTTATGGATTTTGTGGCTGACGAAAATGCTTACAGCATGATTGAAAAGCTGCAAAGCAATAATAATCTTATTATATTAAAGGCCTTTACCAAAACTTATGCAATGCCGGGTTTGCGTCTTGGCTACTGCCTTACGGCAGATACGGATTTGCTTTTGCGCCTGCATGAATGCGGTCAGGACTGGAATGTTTCCGTACCGGCGCAGGAAGCTGGCTGCGCAGCTTTGGATGAAACTGCATATGTTGAAAAGGCAAAAAAACTTATAGCAAAAGAACGCCGTTATCTTATTGCCGCGCTGAACAGGCTCGGCGCTAAAACTTATGGTTCTGAGGCTAATTATATATTTTTCAAACTGGAACAGCCGCAGGATTTAAAAGAACAGCTTTTAAAGAAAGGCTTTTTAATCCGCAGCTGCGCCAACTACCATAACTTAAACGGAAATTATTACCGCATTGCCGTTAAAAGGCATGCCGTTAATATAAGATTTATCAAAGCATTAAAGGAAGTACAAAATAATGCGCTCATTAATGGTGATAATTGACGGGTTGGGAGATGACCCGATAGATGCTTTTGGGGGCAGGACGCCGTTTGAATATGCCCGGCATCCTAATATTGACAAACTGCTGAAAAAAGGTTCATATTCGGAAATAAGCATTTGCGGCAGCGATTTTCCGGCGGAAAGCCTGGGCTGTATTTTACGGCTGCTGGGCGTTGAGCAGAAGGATTTTCCGCTTAACCGTGCCTATCTGGAACTTTTGGCAAACGGGCGCGACATCAGTGAATACGAAATGGTGCTGCGCTGCAATCTGGCATCCGTTGACGAAGCCGGAAGGCTTGTTTCCTTTAACGCAATGGGGCTTACAGCAAAAGAAATGGCAGAAGCTGCCGCCGTATGCAATAAGCTGTGGCAGGGAATTGAGTTTTTGCATCTTTCCGAGTACCGCAATTTATTGATTCTGGATAACGACAGGCAGATTCTGCATGACTGCCATATTGCGCCTCCGCACGAGAGCATGGGGCTTAATATTGACATGCTTTTAAGTGATTTGAAAGCAAGGTCATTGCTTTTAAAAACATTTATAGATGAAACAACCGAAAAACTTAAACCTTTTGCCAGAAACGGCATCAGTTACAGGATTTATCCGTGGGGGCCTTCGGAAAGAAAGCTGCTGCCTGCATTTTATGATTTGCATGGCATTAAAGGTGCAGCCGTATGCAAGGCCGAAATTGTACGCGGAATTGCCCGCGCGCTGAAAATGCCGGTGCCTGATTTGCCAACGGCAACGGCGAATATTGATACCGACGTTTGTGCCAAGGCAGGGCAAACCATAAAATTTTTAAAGGATTACGATTTTGTGGTTACGCATTTTAACGGCAGCGACGAAGCGGCGCACAGGTATGATTACACCGGCAAAGCGGATTTTATAACACGCATTGATGAAGACTTTATCGGCCCTGTTTTAAAAAGCGTTGAAGAGCCGCTTAAAATACTTATTTGCGGCGACCATGTAACAAGCTGCGTAACAGGCAAACACAGCGCCGGTAATGTGCCGGTAATTGCCGCCGCAGTTAACTGTGATAATAATGCGCCTATTATTGGCGGTTACCATGATATACATAAATTTTTAATGGGAGCGAGTGATTAACGTGGCCAAAACAATAATGGTTCAGGGAACAATGTCAAATGCAGGCAAAAGCCTTGTGACTGCGGGCTTGTGCCGTGTTTTCAATCAGGACGGCTATAAGGTGGCGCCTTTTAAATCGCAGAATATGGCCCTTAATTCTTTTATAACGCGTACCGGCGCGGAAATGGGCAGGGCACAGGTTGTGCAGGCGGAAGCTGCCGGTATTGAACCTGACGTTGCCATGAACCCGATTTTGTTAAAACCTACCAGTGACTGCGGTTCGCAGGTTATTGTAAACGGTGAGCCTATCGGCACAATGACAGCGGCTGAATATTTTAAAATGAAGCATACGCTGAAGCCGGAAATTATGAAAGCCTTTAACGGACTTGCAGATAAAAACGATATTATCGTTATCGAAGGCGCTGGCAGCCCGGCGGAAATTAACATTAAAACCGACGATATTGTAAACATGGGCATGGCCAAAATGGCTAAAGCTCCTGTAATTCTGGTTGCGGATATCGACCGCGGCGGTGTATTTGCTTCCATTTACGGAACGTTAATGCTGCTTGAGCCGGATGAACGCGCAATGGTAAAAGGCGTTATCATTAACAAATTCCGCGGCGATGTGGAAATTCTGCGCCCAGGTTTGAAAATGATTGAAGAAAAAACAGGCGTGCCCGTTGTAGGCGTAGTGCCGATGCTGCATGTCGATATTGAAGACGAGGACAGCCTTTCCGAACGCTTAACCGAACATACCGAAGTTAAAGCGGTTGATATTGCCGTTGTGCGTATTCCGCGCATGTCCAACTATACCGATTTTAACGTGTTTGAACTTATTCCCGGCGTTTCCCTGCGTTATGTAGATAAAGTGCAGGATTTGAAAAATCCCGATATGATTATCATTCCCGGCACCAAAAATACTATTGGCGACCTGAAATGGCTGCGTCAGAGCGGTTTTGAAGCGGAAATTCTGAAGCACGCGCATAAAGGGACTGTTATTTTCGGCGTTTGCGGCGGTTACCAGATGCTCGGCAAAAACCTGAGCGACCCGTATGGTGTTGAAGAAGGCGGCGATACTGCCGGTATCGGTCTTTTGAATGTTGAAACCATTTTTGCCGAAAAGAAACGCACTATCCGCGTGGAAGGCCGTTTCGGCAGCGTGCAGGGCGTTTTTGCAAACCTCAGCGGCAAAGATTTTTACGGCTACGAAATTCATTCCGGCGTAACCGAATTTGATAAAGATAATGCGCTGACCCAGATGCAGCCTATTTACGAAGAAGGCGGCGTTATGCCGGAAGGTTCCCAGCATATTGAAGGACAGCTTAATGTTTACGGCACTTATGTACATGGCATTTTCGACAGTGAAGGCGTGGCAGCTGCCGTTGTTGAAGCACTGCTTGCAAAAAAAGGCATGAGCAGCGACGACATTAAAGTTATCAATTTTGATGAATATAAAAAGCAGCAGTACGATATTCTTGCCGACAATATCAGAAAGAACATCGACATGAAGAAAGTTTACGAAATTTTAGAGGCTGGTATTTAAATGTTTGGGTTAATACATATTTACTGCGGTGACGGCAAGGGAAAAACCACCGCAGCCGTTGGCCTGGCAGTACGCTGTGCAGGGCGCGGCAATAAAGTTTTGCTGGTGCAGTTTTTAAAAAGCCGCGACAGCGGGGAGCTTTATTCGCTTGCCAAACTGCCGGATATTGAAGTAATGCGCGGCAAAGAAAGCAAAAAGTTTACTTTTCAAATGAATGAAGAAGAAAAACATGCTTTGCTTATCGAGCATAATAAAATGTTTGAACAGGTTTTGGCAAAAATAAAAAACGGCAGCTATTCGCTTTTAATTTTGGACGAAGTAATAGGCGCACTGAACGCAAAAGTTTTTGAAATGCCGAAACTCATTGAATTTTTGCGGCATAAGCCGGAAAATCTGGAAGTTGTGTTAACAGGGCGTAACCCCGCGCCGGAACTTGTTGAAATTGCCGATTATGTATCGGAAATGCGTAAGGTAAAACATCCGATGGATAAGGGAATTATGGCGCGCGAAGGTATTGAAAAATAACAGGAGGTTTATATGAAATTACAAAATGTACTGCCTGCGGATATAGAAAAACGCAGCATGGAAATTATCGGTGAAGAACTGGGCGAATTAAAAATTGACCCCGAAAAAATAAGCATTGTTAAACGTGTTATTCATACATCTGCTGATTTTGATTATGCACGCAATATGCGTTTTTCTGAAGGCGTAGTTGAAAAAGCATTGGAGGCTTTAAAAAACGGCGCAACCATTATTACCGATACCAATATGGCCTGCACCGGTATTAATAAAGCAGGGCTTGCAAAACTCGGTGCCAAAGCCGTTTGCTTTATGGCAGATGCCGACGTTGCAGCAAGAGCCAAAGAAGCAGGCTCCACACGTGCGGCGGCCTGCATGGAAAAAGCCTGCACCGTTGAAGGCCCTGTAATTATTGCCGTTGGCAATGCTCCTACCGCGCTGGTACGCCTTGATGAGCTTGTAAAAGAGGGCAAAATAAAACCGGCACTGGTAATCGGTGTGCCGGTAGGTTTTGTTAATGTAGTGGAATCAAAAGAAATTATTATGCAGACTGGCATCCCTTATATCGTAGCAGTAGGGCGCAAGGGCGGCAGCAATGTCGCGGCTGCAATCTGCAACGCGCTTATTTATAAACTGACAAGATAAGCTGGCAATAAAAAGCTGAATATTTTTAAACTTTACATACGGAATCAGTATTTTAAGGTGTGTTTATATACTCTGAAAACTGGTTCCGTATTTTATTTTGTGCTTTTTATAAAAAGAGCAGGAAAGCATACATAAAAATAAAAAAATCCCGAACGGTAAACGTCCGGGACATTGATTTTCTGGCTCCCCGAGTAGGACTCGAACCTACGACGCCCTGATTAACAGTCAGGTGTTCTACCGGCTGAACTATCGGGGAATTTTGTTGACGAAAGATATTATAATATTTTCTTAAACCTCTGTCAATAGTTTAATTGCGCAGGAAATAAGCTGCATTAAGATTTTTCGCTGGCTTTGGCTGCCGCCGTGTTTGTTTGCTGTTTTCTTTAAAATTCACAAAAAATACCATATTTGCACCCCAAAACAGGTATTATAAGCAGGCGGTTTAATGTTATAATTGTTTTTAACTTTTTGTTTTAAGACAGGGGAATAAGAATGAAAAATTTTAAAAACATAATATTGTTAACTGCTTTTATTATTTGCGGCATTATTTGTTTGCCCTGCCAGTTAAAGGCATCTGCCGAGGCGGCAGAAAATGAAAACTTTGCCAGACTGAACAATGATTTACAATTATTAATTGACGATAACAAAAACGGCGTGCCCGGTGTTGGTGCGGCGGTTATTAAAAATGGCCGGCTGGTTTATGAAAAGACTTTTGGCAGCAGGTACATTGATAACGAAAATCCTCAAAATAACCTGCCGCTTATGTGTGATACCAAACTGCGCATTGCTTCTCTTTCCAAAGTTTTTGTTGCGGCGGCATATATGCAGCTTGCCGAACAGGGTAAAATTGATTTGGACGCAGATATAAGCCGTTACCTTGGCTTTACGCTGCGCAACCCAAACTATCCGGATACGCCGATAACTTCTAAAATGCTGTTAAGCCATACTTCTTCGCTGCGCGACGGTGAAGTTTATACAATACCTTCAAAATACAGCTTGCAGGGGTTATTCCGCCCGGACGGGGTATTTTATGAAGGCGGCGCGCATTATGCGCCTTACGGTGAAGCACCGGGCGAATTTTTCTGCTATACAAATTTAAATTACGGAATTTTGGGAACTATTATAGAAAAAGTTACCCAGACGCGGTTTGATAAATATATGAAGCAGGCAATTTTTGACCCTATGGGAATTGATGCCAGCTTTAACATAACTGATTTTAACGAAGCCGTGCTGAATGATTTTGGGCTGATTTATCAGAAGCAGGAATACGGCGTTTGGAATACTAACGGCCCGTGGATTGCGCAGGTTGATGATTATTCTGCGTTAAAAATATACGGCAATAATCTGTACAACATATATAATTACGATGAATATATAACGGGAACCAATGCCACAATATTTTTTCCGCACGGCGGCTTAAGGATAAGCCTTGCCGGGATGGAAAAGTGGATGCAAATGCTTATTGATAACGGCAAATATAACGGAAAACGCATTTTAACGGAAAAAAGCATTGATGAAATGTTTAAGCCTTACTGGACTTTAAACGAAGCTAAAACCAACGGCGATACTTACGGCGGGTTAATGAACTGCTTTGGGCTTGGTATTCAGAATATAAAAAACATTGATAAAGACCGTTTCCTGCCGGACAGGGATATAGAAATGTCCGGGCATTTTGCCGAAGCCTACGGTTTACTGGCAGGCATGTTTATAGACCGGGAACATAAAAACGGGTTTATTTATATTATGAACGGCATGCCCGGGGCTGAAAGTGCAAACGCAGGTGCTTACAGCGGCATGTATTTGTGGGAGGAAAAAGTGTGCAGCGCCATATTAAATAATGCTTTTCCTGAATTGTAATTTCAGAAAGAATAAATTTTAATTTATAATTTTTGTACTTTTAAACGCTTAATTTTGCTGTATGCTTTTGTTGTATGTTATAATAATAATATATACTTTGCGGAGGTGATTGGATGTCGCTTGATACGGTTCTGCTTGTGGCCGGGGTGGTTTTAATCGGGCTGGAGATTGTTGTGCCCGGAGGCATACTTGGCGCAATCGGCTTATTATCGCTGACAGCAGGGTT